>WNGI01014571.1_pt1 | contig 11405 bp, 6 predicted proteins | sample 5400621 | NCBI WGS metagenome assembly WNGI01 (sample SAMN13153374, study PRJNA577476) | soil metagenome | isolation source: 20 cm soil or saprolite under Garry oak tree replicate 1 | place: USA:California | collected 2016-06-15
CGGCAAGGGATTGTCATTAAAGAATCTGTCGATTGTGATCGACTGTGCCAATGGCGCGAGTTCAAATTTGGCGCCTGCCCTGTTTGAGCGCTTGGGAGCACGAACCATTGCAATCAACAATCAGCCAGATGGCCGCAACATCAATCAGGATTGCGGCTCACTGCATGTCGAGTCTTTGCGGCGAAGAGTCGTCGCTGAGAAAGCTGATCTCGGTATAGCTTTTGACGGGGATGCCGACAGGGTTTTGTTTATAGATAACAAGGGTGCCTTCGTCGACGGCGATGGAACGCTCTGGGTGCTGGCCCGATACCTTCACGCGAACGCGAGGTTGAAAGGCGACACTGTTGTGGCCACCGTCATGAGCAACATTGGACTGGAAATAGCACTCCGATCTCGCGGGTTGCGCCTCGTTCGAACCGATGTGGGTGACAAGTATGTGCTCGAGGAACTATTGAGACTTGGAGCAAGTCTCGGCGGAGAGCAGTCAGGCCATATTATTTTTCCGCAGTTGAGTCTGGCCGGAGATGGAATGCTGACCGCCATCTGCTTGCTGCGAGCCCTCCAGGATCAAGGAAAATCGCTTGCCGAGATGACCGCCGGGTTTGAACGATATCCTCAGGTTCTGGTAAATGTTCAGGTTCGAGAGAAACGCCCATTCTCAGAAATTCCCTCACTACAGGAAGCGGTGAGGGAAACGGAGGAAAAGCTTTCCCAGAAGGGCCGGCTACTACTCCGGTATTCCGGAACTGAAGCCCTCGCCCGGATAATGATTGAGGGAGAGAGGCAAAGCGACATTGAAAGCTACGCCAGGCAAATCGCCCAAATCATCGAGAGAGAGATTGGATCTTAAGCCCGGTCGGTGCAATTTCTACATCCAACCCGCGAAAAATATACATGCCATTTTGCTTGCGAAACATGCAAGATTCGATGCTTGATCACTTTTTCATATCAAACACTCGCTGCCGAAGTTTCTCCTAAAACCCTCTTGCACGGCACAGGCGTTGCGATGTATATTGTGGGGCAAGAGAGACGGTTGGTGAATCCTCCGTCTCAAGTGGTTGCTGGGGTGAGGACAGTAACCACGAATATGGATGGGCGCGACGCACTCCCACGTATGTCGCGCCCATTCGCTTTTTCGACACTCCTACCCGATCCCGAGACCTTCTCCGAAACTTCCAATCGTCTCTTACGTGCTAGAATTCCTGCCGTTTTGTTTGGCAATTCTAGTGGCTTCCGAGAAGATTTCAGTTTCAATATGCAATATCTGGAGATTCGCCTAAAACGGGAAGCGAAGCGGTATGAAATAACTATCGGGAGAGCTGTTCGGCAAGATTTGGGCAAGCTGCTCAAGCGGTGTTTGCATTCGGAACCACGTCGCATTGGCCTCATCTCAAACAAGCGCGTTTTTGGTCTTTACGGCAAGGAGATAGTCAGGAGTTTAAGACGCGAAGATTTTAGAGTTCTGCCCTGGCTGATGCCTGAAGGAGAGCGATACAAGTCTTTCGACGTGCTCGAGCGGGCTGTTAACTTTCTGGGTGAGAACCGGTTGGAAAGAAATGATCTGGTAGTGGCCCTGGGTGGAGGAGTTGTTGGAGATCTTGCAGGGTTCGCCGCAGCATCGTACTTACGTGGTGTTTCCCTGGTCCAGGTGCCTACTACGCTTTTGGCCCAGATTGATTCTTCCGTCGGCGGAAAGACCGGCATCAATCTTCCTTTTGGGAAGAACATGGTTGGCGCTTTTCATCAGCCGTCGGCCGTACTGATCGATACCGAAACACTGACGTCATTGCCCCGCCGGGAGTTGGTTTCTGGTTTTTGCGAAATGGTCAAACAATCTCTCGTGGCGAGTCCGAAGCTTTTTGCGACAAACACTATGATTCTGAGAGAGATAAATGCCGGGCGAGATCTTTTGCTCGAGTCGAGATTTGAGGAATTGGTCGCCTCCCATTGCCGTTTCAAGGCCTCGATTGTCGCGAATGATGAACGTGAGTCTGCGAAACGCTCGGATCGCCTTTCGCGTCGGATTCTCAATTTTGGACACACGACGGCGCATGCGCTCGAAGCTATTACAAATTACCGGCGGTTCCGCCATGGTGAAGCCGTGGGACACGGTATGGTCGTCGCAGGCGAAATCTCAAAAGGGCTGGGCTTACTGACCAGTGCGGAGTTAGAATCCTTGAGGGAAGCTGTGGCGCTCTGTGGCACGTTACCGAGGGCCGACGATCTCGATATCGACAACATCCTGGGGGCACTACAACGTGACAAGAAAAGTGTTGGTGGTCAGATAAATTGGGTCTTGTTGGAAAAAATAGGTTCGCCGCGAATTGTAAATGGTAAACAAATAAGTGCGAAGCTGTTACGTCTCTCCCTACGGGAGGGATTGAAAAAAAAAGCAAGGCAGAAAGAAATACCTGGTAATGGACATACAAAGATCAAATGAACGCGGCAGCACGCGACTTAAATTCTTGTTGGTTGTATTCATTCTTGGAGCGGTAGGCTACGCGGGGTACCTTTATGTTCCGATTGCCTATCAGGCTTCCCTATTCAAGGACTTGATGCAGCACGATGCCGATGTTGCCGCCGCTAATGGTTACCAGCCAGTCTGGGTGAGCGATCAATTAAAAAAGAGCCTGGCAGAATATAGTATTCCTGCAGACGCGATCATTACTCCCGTTATGAAAGACGGTCGCATCGAAGTGAGGGTCCAATATAGTCGCCTGGTGGATTTTCCCGGGTATCCTTATGTTTATGAGTTTGATAAAACTGTCAAAAGCACTGCCTTCTTAGTCCTCAAGTAAAACTGAACTCCCAAGTGGCAAAAGAAAGAGGGCGCGGAATCCTGGGATCCGCGCCTTCACTATTTATTGAATAGAAGTCTTATCTTTGTGTTCCGTCGAGAAACGCTTTGAGCTTGCGCGATCGTGAGGGATGACGAAGCTTTCGGAGGGCCTTGGCTTCTATCTGGCGAATACGTTCGCGGGTAACCGCGAAGTGCTGTCCTACCTCCTCAAGTGTGTGTTCAGATCCTGTGGTGCCCAAACCGAATCGCATCTTGATCACTTTTTCCTCGCGCGGGGTAAGCGTAGCCAAAACTTCGTCAGTGATTTCGCGCAGGTTCGAAGCTACCACAGCATCGGCCGGATTCAGGATCGACTTGTCTTCGATAAAATCACCTAAATGCGAATCTTCCTCTTCGCCGATAGGCGTTTCGAGGGAAATCGGTTCCTGGGCAATCTTTAAAACTTTGCGTACTTTTGAGACGGGGATATCCATCTTCTTGGCGATCTCTTCACTCGTCGGCTCGCGACCTAACTCCTGCACCAGGGCGCGCGACGTCCGTATCAGCTTATTGATAGTCTCTATCATGTGCACCGGAATACGGATAGTTCGCGCCTGATCCGCAATCGCACGTGTGATGGCCTGTCGAATCCACCACGTCGCGTAAGTGGAAAACTTATAACCTCGACGCCATTCAAACTTGTCGACCGCCTTCATTAAACCGATGTTGCCCTCTTGAATCAGATCCAGGAATTGCAGGCCACGATTTGTGTATTTCTTTGCGATTGAAACAACTAGTCGCAGGTTTGCTTCAACAAGTTCGCGTTTCGCTTGTCCGGTTTGCTGCTCGCCCGTGACGATAGCTTGCAAGGCCCGCTTAATTTCAACCGGACCAACGTTCTGGTCGAGTTCGATCTGTTGCAGCCGTTTCCTGGCGACCGAGATCCTGCGCTTGTATTCCTTCTGATCGTCTGGCTTGATGCGTTTCTTATTCAGCTTGTCGGTAAAGCCTTCGATCTCGCGTTCAGACTCGCGCACCGACTTTTGCACCGAGCGAATGGCATTGATTAAACGTTGGCGTGCGCGTTCAGTGAGGTTTAATCGACCGATCTCCTGAGCTATCTCGAGGCGAATGCGCGCTACCCTACGCCGCAGTCGCGTCAGTTTCTTGCTTTTCTTAACGCGCGTGGCCTTCTGTTCGGCCCGCAGTTTGTCCAATTCCTTAAGGCCCAGTTTGTAGAGCTTGTTGATGTTTTGAATACCCTCGACCGTCCAGGTCCGGTATTCGTCAGCCTTGTCCTTATCTTCCTCGCCCGATAACTCAGCCTGCTCCTGAAAGTTCACGATCTCGCGAATATTGGCCTTGCCAGCTTCGAGGTCCTCGCCGATCTTCAGTAGCTCTCGCACCGCTATGGGTGAACGAGATATCGATTTCTGAGTTTTAAGTTGCCCTCGCTCAATTCTCTTTGCGATGGCAACTTCTCCTTCTCGCGTTAGGAGAGGAACAACGCCCATTTCCCGCAGGTACAAACGCACCGGGTCATTCGTTTTTTCTAATGCCCCCGCGGAAAGGTCAAGCTCAACGTCTTCATCGAGCCCGTCCTCATCGTCATCCGGCACTATTACAGCGGCCTGCTCGAGTAGTCGCTCGTCGGAGTCGGCGACAGGAATATTCGAGCCTTCCAGTTTCTGGAGAACGTCCTCGATATCGTCTGGCGAGACGACATTGTCTGGTAGTTCGCGGTTCAGATCGTCAAACGTGAGATACTTCTTGTCGCCGCCCAATTCGAGCAGGCGTTCCATCACATCGTCACGATCCTTGTCTTCAATAGCCACTACTCTTCACTCCACTATTCCTGCATGACGCGTGGTGAACACTGCGCTTAAAATATCATCCAACCTATCCCTTAGACACCAGATCGCGCGGCTTCGGCGCTCGGAAGTAATGCGCTTCGACGGCGAGTCAGATCCAAATGTTCCAGCACGAGGCTATCTCGACGTTCACCGTCCGCGTTTCGCTCGGCTGCTGCGATTTCGGCACTCAGTTCACTAATGCGGCGATCTACCGTCATCAGACGCAAGGCGTTGACACACTTTTCCGCAAGCACTTGGGGATCCTGATTCTCTTCTTCGCCCGATGAGTTACCTTCGTTGATCATAAGCATCGGCAACAATGCGGCAGCGGCTGCGTCGTCCCCGATCTTCTGGCTAAGCACCTCAAAATCAAGCTGCTTGCCTTCCTGCTCAATCGCCAGAAGCGCCCTGAAAATCGCGGCTGTTGGCAAATCGAGATAGTCGTCAGGCTCCAACCTGGGCAGAAACATGTGGCGTAGACTCTCGCTGGAAAGTAACAGTTCTAACAAACGCTGCTCCGCAACTGTCGGCTTGACGCCGCTGCGATTCAAAACTCTACGGCCTGCTCCGGTACCATCGGCGACGCCCGCCCGCAGTGTCTGCCACAACTCCCTTCGGAGCGCTACGTCGCCAATCCGCAATGCATCCATCGCGATATCAAAATATTCTCGCTTCTGAATACGGCTGCGGACAGCACGAATGTAAGGAAGCACTTCCTCGACCGCCTCGGCTTTTTCGGCCGGCCGTTGAAGATCGCGCTCACCTACTGCTTGATCAATTACAAATTGGATATGGGGTTGTGCCTTTGCCCGCCGCTGCTGGTACTCAGTGACGCCGAATTTTCGGATGAACTCGTCGGGATCAGCGTTCTCTGGAAGCACTAGAACTTTGACTTCAAGATCTTCAGCGAGGAGAATCTCGATCGACTTCTTTGCTGCCTGCACACCCGCACGGTCGCCATCATAATTGACTACGACCTTGCGCGCAAACCGACCCAATTGCTTCACTTGCTCAGGTGTCAAAGCCGTTCCCAAACTCGCGACGACGTTGCGAACACCAAACTGATAAGGAACGATTAGATCGAGAAATCCCTCCACGAGAATGGCATATTCTTGCCGCCGGATCTCGTCTCTAGTGAGATTGAGTCCGAAAAGATTCCGGCCCTTTACATAGGCCGCCGTCTCCGGTGAATTGATATATTTTGCATCCTCATCTTTTAGCGTGCGTCCCCCAAATGCTATTGGCCGGCCTTGAATGTCGAGTACAGGAAAAATCAAACGACCTCGAAAGCGATCATAAGAGCCGCCCTCTTCCTTCTTGACTGCAAGTCCGCTCCGATCGATCTGCGCCTGGCTCGCGCCCTTTTGGCGCAGGTGTAACGACAGTGCGTCCCAGCTGTCAGGACCAAAACCGAGCCGGAAAGTCTTTCGTGTTTCCTCGGTAATCTCTCTCTTCTGTAAATATTCTCGCGCGATGCGCGCTTCCGCGCTCGATTCAAATTGCTGTTCCCACCATTGAAGGGCCCAGGCGTTGAGCTGGATTACATCGTCCGCTTCCTGTCGTTTTGCTTCGAAACGTCCATCATCGACCAGTTTAGGTAGTGGCATCCCGATCTTGTCAGCCACAATCTTGATCGCCTCCGGAAAAGCGACGCGCTCAATCTCCATTACAAAGCTGAAAACCGATCCACCCTTGTGGCATCCAAAACAATAGAAAATCTCTTTCGCGGGGCTGACGGAAAATGACGGGGTTTTCTCCTTGTGGAAAGGACAACACGCCATCCAGTTAGCGCCCTTCTTCTTTAACTGCACGTAATCCTGAATCACGCGCACGATGTCCGCCTGGCGTTTGAGATCATCGATAAATGTTTGGGGATAGCGCATAGAAAAATCTATTGTCTCAACTCAACCACCGTCGCGCCAGCGCCTCCTTGATCCGGCGGTGCCGACAAAAAACGGGCAACGTGAGGATGACCGCTTAACAGGTCCCCAATGGCGCGGCGTAGAGCGCCTGTGCCGTGGCCGTGGACAATTCGAACCTGGCTCGCGCCGGCTAATGATGCTTCATCAAGAAATTTATCAACCGCATCGACCGCCTCATCCGTAGTTTGCCCGATGACATTCAGCTCCGACCGGCTCTTCTGCTCCGCCTCTCTTAAATGAACCTCAGTAGTGCCGGCCCTCCGCAGTTTTTCCAGTTTGCCAAGTTCAGCCTTTGATGCTTGCTCCACTTCAACTAGTTCCAGATTCTCAAGCTTCTCTCTGAATCGGAGCGACTTTACGCGCACCTCGACTTCATCTCCTTTGATCGAATCGACGATGCCGACTGATCCGAATGATCGAAGCTTAACCTTGTCGCCTACTGCGAGATCGCGCGCCGCGGCAGGAATGTAATGTTCGGCGTTTTCAACATTTTCAGACTGATAGCGCGTCTTCTCACCAGTCATCACCTGGCCATCACGAACTATCCTTACTCCACGCGGCTGAGTTGCATCAGTGGAGGTAGTTGAGCGCGATGATCGCGGGCGTGCGGCCTGTGCGGCGTGCTGCACCTCTCGTTTTAACTCTGCCACACGTCGCTGAGTTTCCCGTTCAACCTTCAAACGTTCTGAGCGGTCCTGGATAGTGGCGATGAGCTCGCTAGTCCGAACTTCAAATTGGTTGACGGTCTTATCTAGCATATTTTGAAATGTCGCCTGCCGTGCTGCAACGGCCGCGCGCTCCTCTTCAAGCGCCTTCCTCAAGCTTTCGGCTTCCTCCGCTTCAAGCTTAATTCGACGCAGATATTCGGAGGCTTGTCGCGATGAATCCTTAACAGACTCCGTTGCCGCATCAGTAATACCGGACGGAATGCCGAAACGACGTGCAATTTCCAGACCGGACGATGAACCGGCAACTCCCACTATCAACCGATAAGTTGGTCGCAATGTCTTCTCGTCAAATTCGACGCTGGCGTTAAGCACGCCCGCCTCATTTCCTGCATACATCTTCAGTCCGCTGTAGTGTGTTGTGGCAATAACATGTGCGCCGCAAGATCGCCGAAAGTGATCCACGACGGCAACTCCCAGGGCCGAACCTTCTTCCGGATCGGTTCCGGTCCCGACTTCGTCAAGGAGGACCAAAGCCGGCGGCTCGCAAAGCTCGATCATCCTCGAGATGTTTGCAACGTGGGAGGTGAATGTTGAAAGATTTGCCGCGAGGGATTGGTGATCGCCGATGTCTGCTAGTACGGAGGAATAGAACGGAACGCGCGCTGAGCGGGCGGGTACAGAAAGACCTGACAAAGCCATCAGTGAGAGCAAACCCGTCGTTTTTAGGACTACCGTTTTGCCGCCTGCGTTTGCTCCGGAGATGACCATGGCATTTTTCTTTTCGTCCAGCGCAAGTGAGACCGGCACCACGGTGCCACCCGAAGCACGCAAATTCTCTTCGAGCAGCGGATGGCGCGCTTCAATCAATTCCAAACTACCACTTGCATGCGCGGGCGCTTGCACTGCATCAATCTCGGGAATTGCACAATTGAACTTTTGATGAAAAACGGCCTTCGCGTTGATAAAGTCCAGCTCGGCAACCGCGCCGGCAGCCATTTCGATCGCCGGCAACTGCGCCCGCAGCTCGTCTGTCAAGGCAAACAAGATATGCGCGATCTCGCGCGCCTCGCTCTCATGTAAGCCTTGCAGCTCATTGTTGGCCTCGATTGTTTCAAGAGGCTCGATGAAGGCCGTTGCTCCGGACGAAGAGTAGCCATGGGCAACTCCCTGAACTCGCGCACGGTGGTCCGCCTTGATCGGAATCACAAAACGATCGTTGCGAATCGTCACCAGTTCATCCTGCACTGCATCCACAGACTTACGCATTAATCCTTCGAGTGCGCGAGTAATACGAGAACGCAAGACTGTAATCTCATGACGAATGCGACCGAGTTCAGGACTCGCGCGATCATCCAGTTCTCCGCTGGGCAAGATCTTGTTTGTGACGCGCGCTACCAGAGTATTGAGATCGCGCGGCAAACTCTCAACAAAGTGCCACAGAATCGGGGCTGCTTCACGCTCAGCCTGAATTGAAACCCGGGCCGAAAGAGCTTGCTCACAGAGTCGCGCGAGTTGCAGCAGTGCTGAAGGGTCGAGTGTAGTGCCTTCAACCCGGAGCCGCACAATAGCATCGCCGGGTTCATCAAATTCACTAAACGACCAGCTGACACCTCGGTTCCGCAATGTCACACACTCCGCAAGCGCCTTGAGTTCACGTTGCAACTGCGGCAACTCCCCGATAGGCGTAAGCGTCTCCGCGCGCAACTCTCCGATCCGCGTTTGGGCGCCGCGCTTAAGCAATTCGCGTAGTTGCGGATATTCCAGCGTTGTGAATGCTTGCTCGTTCATTGACTAAAGGTTATGAGTAAATTATCGGGAAACACAACCAATGACTCATCGCATTTCTGTTAGGTTCAATGATCTTATCACTCAGGATCGTATTTCACATTGATCGCGGCGACGGTGCTCGCGACCTTCAACAAAAACGCAAGAGCTCCTTCACATGAAGTACCTGAAGAAGTGTCGAAGATTACATTGCCGTTAGGGAACAGACAACTGATCATGGTTACAACCCGCTGCCAATCTCATTTCCGGAAGGAAGCTGTTCCGACTTTCGGGAACACTGCTTTTTGCCGTTCCATCACCACGCGCTACAATGAAGGTTCTTAAAGTTTCCACGAACTAACCAATCCGACCTGCGGCTCCAGGGTGTCTTCGGGATGCGGAGTCCAGGCAAAGGGACATTGCCGATGGATGAATTCGACCGTTATCGCACGGAAATGAATGAAAAGCTGCTCGGCAGCAATCATTTGGGAATTAAGCGATTCTTCGCACTGGACACGCAGGCCTACGAAGACGGCGCACTCGACAAGCGAACGAAAGAGTTGTTAGGTCTGGTCGCCTCGACGGTGCTTCGCTGCGATGACTGCATTACTTATCACATCAAACAGTGTGTGAACGTTGGGGTGACGCGACCCGAGTTTCTGGACGCCTTCAACGTAGCGCTGGTAGTTGGAGGTTCTATAACTATTCCACATTTGCGACGGGCCATCGACCGTCTCGATCAGATGCTTCAAACAAACGGGGATGGAGATGGCGGATCGATACAGGCGCATGAACATTGAGGCTTGTGGCGTTTGGACTTTGGGCTTTGGCCTTTGAGCTTGAACTCCAAAGATCAAAGGCCGAAGACCAAAGACCATGAAGCAATCACGAGTTGTATGTTTTGTTACGCTGGGAGTTTTCTCAATAATAGCGGCGTCGACGGGTTGGTCGAAGTCGCCACTGGATCCCGAGAAAGGTTTTTTGATGTCTGTACAGGAAAGAAGTCGAGTTCGCGCTCCTGAAATCAATGGCGGGCGCGGCTGGCTAAATACCGATAAGCCATTGTCATTAGCGGCTCTCAAAGGGAAAGTTGTGCTGCTTGATTTTTGGACCTATGGCTGCATCAACTGTATCCATATCATTCCCGACTTAAAGAAGCTTGAAGCGAAGTATCCCAATCAGTTGGTAGTCATCGGTGTACATTCAGCCAAGTTTGAAAACGAGAAGGACACCGAAAATATCCGCCGCATCATTCTGCGCTACGAACTGGGGCACCCGGTTTACAACGATTCTGATTTTGCCGTCTGGCAGAGCTACGGTGTACGAGCGTGGCCCACTCAGGTACTGATCGATCCCGGCGGCTATGTCATTGGATCAGTTTCAGGAGAAGGCAACTACGATCTGATCGACAGAGTGGTTGCCAAAGCGGTTGACGAATATCGTAAACGTGGCGAACTGGACGAACAGCCACTGAAGCTCGTCCTTGAGCGCGCCAAGGTTGGCGATCTACCGCTCGCGTTTCCCGGAAAGATCTTGGCCGACGCGGCCGGTGATCGGCTTTTCATTGCCGACTCAAATCACAACCGCATCGTTATTACCAAACTGGACGGAACACTACTAGACACGATTGGTACTGGAGAGCGCGGATCAAGCGATGGCGAGTTCGCTAAAGCAACCTTTTACCGTCCCCAGGGCATGGCGCTGGAGGGCAACACGCTTTACGTGGCCGACACCGAGAACCACCTGATCCGGAAAATCGACTTGAAGGAGCGTGTTGTTACAACCGTTGCCGGAACTGGTCAGCAGTCGCATGAATATTTCAAAGAAGGGGCTGCCCGATCAGTTGGCTTGAATTCACCCTGGGATCTCCAGCTAGTCGGGCGAGTGCTCTACATTGCCATGGCTGGACCGCATCAGATTTGGAAGCTGGATCTCGACAAGAGCGAGGTCTCGACTTTTGCTGGCTCCGGACGCGAAGCACGTTTGGACGGTTCACTCCTGGAAGCAGGCTTTGCCCAACCTTCCGGTATCGCCAGCGACGGAAAAACACTTTATGTGGCCGACAGCGAAGCCAACATTATTCGCGCGGTCGATGTTGCAGCCCAACAGGTAAGAACGGTAGTCGGGGGCGATCTTTTCGAATTTGGAGACGTCGACGGCAGCGGCGATGAGGTGCGGCTCCAACATCCCCTGGGACTACTCGCATCAGGTGATAAGGTGATGATTGCAGATACGTACAACCATAAAATTAAAGAGCTCGATCCCCGTCAAAAGAAGGTGACGACCCTGGTCGGCACAGGCAAACCAGGACAGGCAGATGGAGTTTCGCCATCGTTCTATGAGCCCGGAGGTTTGAGTATTGCAAACGGTAAGCTCTACGTCGCCGACACAAACAACCATGCCATTCGCGTGGTCGATC
>WNGI01016137.1_pt1 | contig 11404 bp, 13 predicted proteins | sample 5400621 | NCBI WGS metagenome assembly WNGI01 (sample SAMN13153374, study PRJNA577476) | soil metagenome | isolation source: 20 cm soil or saprolite under Garry oak tree replicate 1 | place: USA:California | collected 2016-06-15
ACAAGTAATTGATCAAGAGTGCGCATATGTCTTGCGTCGACTCGGGGTGCAGAAGCGTGGTGTTGTACTCTGCAACTTTGCTTCTCCGATTCTTGCTCCGGTAGTTAAGATGTGGATTGGGCGAGTTGAATATGTGGATAAGCTCTGCCAGCCGCTGGTGATTGGGCAATACCCTGAACAGGTCCTGTTGATAGATGCCTGGTGGTACTTAGTTTCAAAGATCCGGTTGCGAAGTAAACGATTGATTGCTTACCGGTGCGATAGAGCTCTTCGACGCAGTCGAACACGACTAGTGGAAGGTGTAGTTCGTGACCATTAAAAAGAGCACTGGTGGAGGCGCACTTGGCCACTTCACGAAGCGGAAGGCCAAATACTGGCATTCGTAAACGTCAGTGTCTGAAAGCAGAATGAAGCAATAGGGACCGACCTGCACCATTGGACTCGTCAACCTGCCATTTGCCCCTGATCCTATCCTCCCGCTCAGCGATATCTTTCAAGTCTCGTTCATGTATAGCCAAGAGTTGGTGGATGTCCAAAAGTTCGTCTACTTTCGACCCAGGTTGCGCAAGGCGCTCCAAATTCCACAGGATCCGTCTCGGGTCAGGTTTGCCTGCAAATCTTTTCTGGAATTGTTTACTGCCGTTGGGCGTTTCTACGGAAAGGGGGGTGAAAGCGGGTTGATTGAGGCAGGGAGAGCGCTGGTTGATCTACGAGAATATTATTGGACGAGACACAGGAAAGACAATAACGAGACATACAGGTGACCCAGTCAGGTCATGGCTAACGCGCTTTGGAGTTGGGTTATGACTCTCGCAGGGCTGTTTGCGTGATGCACCGTCATTGGGTAGCGAGGCTCGTCTCGCAGACGAAGAGTTTTCCTCGCCGGAACGTAGATAGACAGGTATCATGGACACTTGAGAGGAATCGCTGTGAGTATCTTTGAGTCTCGTTGAACAGCAAGACTTACGCTGGGTTCGGCGCGTACCAATCCCTGGGGATCTATTGTTAGATACCATTGAAGAGAAAGTACCTCGGGTCGCTAACGCATCTTATAATTATCAAGGTGGCTGACTAGAACGGGTTTTCGGCATGGCTGACACTTGTGGCTGACATTTGTTAGTTCTCGTCAGCATCGATGTTGAAGACCTAAAGCAAACTTATGTAATAGAGTTGATATCTTCCGAGATCATCCGATTCAGGGACGCTTTCAGCATCAATATTCAATCCTTTTCGAACATTCCTCTTGTGTTTTTTTCTGGCTTGAAAGTCAGCCGCCACTGGTGATGAAACGATGAGGTTGCTATGACATTTGCCTCATAATGGATAACTTTGGAACGTTGACTAACCAATCTGTAGAGCCTTCATAGTTGTCTTGTTACATTCTCCTGTTCGCGATATCTATGTCCCGATTAAGCCTTCTGGCAACATCCCTTACATGAAAACAAACTGTTGCTTTCGTCGATTCTTATCTTAGAGGGTGCGTATTTTCAAGCATGTTTTGGCCCAGGCTTACGCGGGCGCAGATGGTTCAGAGAGGACGGCTGGAGCAAGAACCCGGGAAATGCTTAAGCGTTTCATTCGGTTCCCCCGTTCAGTCGTCCCCGAAGACGTCCGAGGAAGCTGAAAGAATACTATAATGGTTGAAAAATATGTGTTCTTAGATCTGATTAAGGAGTGAGGTATTTTTCCGTATGAGCGCATTACGGTGTTGTAGGTTTGGAATTGCTTCGAGGCATGACTTCCTCACTGTCTCCATACCGCACGTTTACCCTTCCTACAGAGAACGTAGGGGATCAGGGTAAGTACTATATCGCTTAATCAAACCGTCATTCAGCCTGAGTAGTACACACGGTTTCCTTCATTATCCGACACTTTTGCTCTCCATCGGCCTCCAAGCATTTCGGCCGCACTCGCCGCATTTCAACTTCTCTTCGACGCTCTAACGCTATTTCTCACGCAAATGAAGGCAGGATCCCATCTTCCCTAATCGACGCCTACGGTGCTTTCGGCCTGTAACGTGCCCCTGTGCCCCACGTTCCTGGGGCTCCAGCTCGGCGCGATCCTCGTACCAATTGCTCTCCCTGGACTCGCCCCATCAGGCGCGAGTGAGCATCGGTCGATTAGTACTCGACATGATCAGGCCTATTTAAGCTTGGGTTTCAAGAATAACCACCGCCACCGCTTATTTTCCCGGTAATTATATATTTGAAATGGGTCAGAGTTTTTGCTTAACCTATTCAAGATAGACAACACGAGAGATGGCACGAGGTTTTATGCATGAAACGGACCTGTACACGCAGGCGTATGCTAAAAACGTCGTCCAGGATTTGCAGGTGGAGGCGAAAACGTGTATTGGGGCATTTTAAGGCGTTATAGCAAGTGGATACGCATTTTAGAGGGCAGAGGGACGGTACCGGGTACGTATCTGATCCGCGTGTCATGACAGCTCATCATGCATCTCGGTAGGAACAAGCCTTGTACCAATGGTAAATGCCATTACTTGTCGGATACGAGGGCAACTGAACAGGTAATTGCCAAGGACTTCGTATCGGATCATTAAGATGAATAACTTAAAACTTTGAAGCGCATTTTGACGACACACCTTCCTTTTGAGTATGCTTTCACTGTCCGAGTTTTGAAGTACCTGCAAGCAATCTTAATGATGGCGTGTATTCGTTTCACATTAAGTAGGTGATTTGCTCTGTTCTCCTTTGCTTCGCTCAGATTGCTCCTTAGCCTCCAGCTTGGCAAGCAATCGGTATGCAATCCCTATAACACGGTATTCCACGCTAATCGGGGTCTAACACCGCCTAGCGTTTATCTTCAGTTTCAGATAGCGCTCAATTTCGGCCATTACACTAAGCCTGGCGTGAAAATTGCCTCTTCCAATACCTTGCTTTCTTGGCTGCAGAAGGTGAATACGAGCGATTCTTTGGCTATGGCGATGTTTCTGGCCTATTCATCCAAGTCTACCCGCCGGCCGCTATTAAAATGATCCCGATTCGGGGTTGTTTTCCAGGTCCTTATTCACATCGACATTGAACGTTTGAAATATCAATATCACCTTTCTTGCACGTTCTTTTCTTTTCCGCCTTGAGTGCCAATCACGGCGGCGGTGGCGGAGGTAAGTTCGTCTAATAGAGATGCTCAGTAAGGATTAATTCTTTCATTTCGCCAGCATGACATGGCATGGAGTCCAGGGCTTTTGTACACTTGCGTTTTATTGACGTTTTACATCATTAATTGCGAGCTCTAGTCTTTCGACTGATCAAATTACACGGTCAATAATATTCCTTCGATTACTCATTATATCCTGCTGTCAAACAAACTTTTATTGCTCTTCTCAGAACGCCGGGAAGCTTGTCCGAACGCTATGGGCCTCAACCATAACTGTACCTGCGTTACTATTTTGGATCGCCGTCGGCTCCCCAGCCGGGATCTCAATGCCGAGGAATTGGATTATGACAGTGACTCTATGAGACTCTGTGCATTATTCGAATCCTTGCCGTGGCCAATCTCATCGTCATCCACGACGCCAATCGTGAAGGTCCTCGAAGACCCTGCCTTGAATTTGCTGGCAGCCCAAGTGATACCTACGGCAACACTTCCATGTAGGGAACTTTAATCATCAGCAACCCAAGAGGACGAAACCTCACCCACTGCCATGAGGACTTGGCAAGGGCGTCGAGGCAACGCCGAAAAGTCTTGGTATTTCGGATCGTGTCGGCGTTTTATGAGTAGTCTAGCTTCGCCTTGGCCAAGCAAATGTCAGTACTTATGCCTTAAGAACAGACTCGTTTGCCGCCTACAATTCGTAATTTTCGCTGCTCTCCGTGCTTCTCATGACCAACCTAGGCATTTCGGAAAAACCTCCACCAATGGCGGAACTAGGGGTTCAGGAGGGTTTCCCTTCTGAGGCCGAGGCAAATGCTAGCAAGACAACGGGCTCTGCGCGGGGCTCGAAGGCGCGGGTGGTGCTCACAGATCAAACCAATTTACTGCCGTTCAATAAAATAGTCTTGGTATTCCTCAGTCTGGGACTCTGCATCGTTGTTTCCTCTCTGGACTCCGTTGTCGTCGCAACGGCCCTTCCTACCATTTCGGAAACATTCGACGCCGGAGCTGTCATTTCTTGGGTGCCCGCTAGCTTCTTGCTAACATCGACGAGCTTCCAACCGCTATATGGACGTTTCAGCGACATATTTGGCAGAAAAGCGGCGTTGTCGGTCTCTATGGTTGTGTTCATGATCGGGAACCTCATAGCGGGCTTCTCAAAATCAATTGTTCAATTAATTATTGCCCGTGGAATATCCGGTGCTGGCGGAGGTAAGAACCTACTGTTTTCGGCTTTCCTTATTATGCTTGACGTCAAATCTCAAGGCGGAATTATTAGCATGTGCCAGATTGTGGTATCCGACATCGTTACCCTGCGGGATAGGTAAGATCATGAGTTCTCAACGTAAACGTGAACGTATTACGATGCGTTTGTGCAGAGGAAAGTACCAAGGATTTATGGGTGTCATCGTCGCTTTCGGATATGCCATCGGGCCTGTTATTGGCGGCGCGTTGTCCGAGAATGTAACTTGGAGGGTATGCCTATGTCGACCTTAGCGAATGACTACGACTAAAGTGCTTTAGTGGTGCTTTTGGGTTAGCGTACCATTTTCATTCGTTGCGACGGGTGTTGTCCTGTTCGCGTTGCCTCTCAAAGCAGTAAAAGGAAGCATTAGAACGTAAGTACGTTCTGCCTATCTTTAATTCCTCAGTTTTTTTTACTTGTTACAGGAAGCTAGTCGTGATTGACTATCTCGGGGCCTTTCTCTCGCTTGCGGGGTCCACACTCGTTGTCCTCCCCTTGATTTGGGTGAGATTGAAGTTATACCGCTAATATTTTTGGATATATATGCCATAACAGGGAGGTGTAACATTTACTTGGAACTCCCCGGAGGTGCTTGTAACCCTCTTTGGTGGGTTATTTATGATCGGGTTGTTCTGCTTCTGGGAATGGAAAGGAGCAAAACTTCCAATTGTCCCCAGTAAGGTCCCTGTCTGTTTGATGCTGAGATCTTCGACTATTTATTAGTGTACATTTTCCGATATTCAACCGTAATTGGTGTATATGTTACCATGTTCGTTAAGTGAGTGCAGGCTATTCATCTCCTGGAGATCCTGACTCGTTACCCTTTTCAGCGGCTTCGTCTTCTTCTCGTCGATATATTATGTACCGCAGTTTCTTCAGGTCGCTCTTGGTGATACGCCGGTACGCGCTGGCATCTACCTCATCCCCTACCTGGTCGGTCAAATGGCTGCAAGCTGGGTCTCTGTACGTTACATTCTACCTGCACTGGAATTTGAGTGCTGACATCATTCTATGCGTAGGGAATGGCAGTTAGCAAAACTGGAAAATATAGGGTAATGATTGAACATAGACGAGTGTGGCTCCGAGTCTAACTATTGCCATTTATCAGAACATTATACACAGCGGATTTGCCTTGTGGTCCTTGGCTTGTGGATTGATATCCACAACCACGCCATCTTCTCCAAGAGCAGTACTTGTGATCTACATGCTGCTCGCTGGGATAGGCGCTGGTCAGGTGGGAACCTACCATCGTCCAGTCATCCATCGCTGAAATAATTTGTGCCGAAAGACGTTGCAAACTACCACGGTGGCTGCTCAAGCCAGTGTCCCAAGACAAGATGTGTCGGTGGTCACCGCCTTTCGTAACGTGAGTGGAACCTGAAACTAGCTGCCATTCTCTGATCGATGCCGAGCAGTTCATCCGCTTACTGGGCGGAGCGCTGGCTTTGGCTGTCGGCTCCAGTATCATGTGAGACTCACCTCGTTATACAATCGCTCTGAGTATATCTTGGTTTTAGAAATAACTCATTGCGCGATTCTATGACTTCCCTTCGGCTACCATTAAAGACAATTTCAGCGGTTATCGATAAGCCGTCTTTATTAACATCTCCAGAAGCACTGAAGCTATCAAGACAGGATGCATCCTTCATTTTATCTAATGGCTATAACCACGGTTTCAAATGCGTCTTTATACTTAACGCGTCCTGGACAGTCGTCGCAACCATAGCTAGTATCATACTTATTAAACATAACGACTTGACGGGTGAGGGTGACACTATTAGCACAAAGGTCACGAAGAATATGGCTTAGACATGGAGATAGAACACTCAGACTTTATATCAAATAATATGAAAGAAGCGCTTGATTAGATTATAGCCTGCCTAGCAACTTTGTCGTCCCCTAGACGGCGGACGCGTAGAGGACGCTGGCAGTATCGCGGTTCTCCATAAAAGCGTTATAACATCTTCCTTTGAACATAGAGAGGCAGCCATCATTCCGACTAACCCCCTTCGGAGAATGGGCATATGAGCAGTAATTAAATTTAGCTGTCTCTAGGATGGTCCATATCTTAACACTAATGAAAATAGACATGGACAAGAGGATGTACCAAACCAACACCAAAAAAAAACCGGATACAGCTGAAACGTTACGGTGGTCGTCCAGATATGAGTGGCGAGTCATATTGAGTTAAAATGGGAAGATGGGCCGCATGGGTCGTAAATGCAGCGGACTAGGAGAGTGTATTAAAATGATAAACCGATCCGAGCCGCCGACAGAAAGGCCAAAACGGAGACGATTGAGGACTGCAGAACAAAGGAGGAACATATTGACATTCTACGGAAAGGTAAAGTGCGTATAACAATCCATCGGCGACAGTCAAATACCTACTTACTACATGCCTTGCGTTGAGATGCCGCTTGGTCGTATAGAAGTCCTCCTGAGCGCCGTGAAACGCGGGAATAATGGTTACAACAAAGCGTTGCTAAAATTTTCGCCCGTACCTCTCTAGTCGGTGATGTATTGAATAAGACGTTGGTTCTCGAGTATCCGTAGTTCAGCTGCCATTTTCAAATGAGAACCGAAACGGAGATCATGACATGTGGAGGTTAGACTTACTTTCGTTTGACGAACTGGAAGAAACGGGAGATAGGCTGGTTTCGGTGATTGATGGAGAACCAGGTGATACGTTACCGTCTCCTATTGCTTTCAGTAAAATGTCAATACGTGAATTCTGGGGAAACAGAGAGATCTTACAGGACTGGGAATGCAAATCCTGGACACACCCCCTCAACGTTCTTGTGCCGTAAATACATCCAGTGCCCTGCGCGTCACACCACCTATAGATTGCCTATCAAGCTCCAGCAAAAGCGCATTGCGTATCGTCTCATCCAACACGTGTCCAATCCACTTCTGCACCGCATGCACAAAATCTGACCATGACACAAACACCCTCTGCAATGATTCCGACTTAACGATTCTCAATCTGAGAAACTCACCACTTCACCAAAGCTCTCCAACCAAAACGACGAAACATCGTCATTTCTCTGTATCCAACTCGCATCCAGTGCCAACTTTGGATCCGCCCCAGCAGCCGTCTGCCTCCCCGCCAGCTCCTTGAGGGTCGCAATCTGCAAGGACAGCGTAAAGAAATTGATCCACTGCGCTAACCTCTTCTCATCATCCTGAGCGCGACAGAAGGGCTCAACAACGTAATCACAGTCGCCAGCTTGAGTTTCTTTGCCTTTCCATTCCACAACTCCAAATGCTCTTTTATCCCGTTCAAAATCTCCGCGACGGGTCTTGTCCAATATGTTCGAAAACCATCGTTAGGGATTGGACGGTTTGTCGTAGTCGGCGTAGTTTCTCCTGTTTGGTGTGGGTTTGTTCTATCCAGAAACATATCGCTTGGACGGTGGCGAAGGTGCTTTGTAGGATGAAGGCGGTCTCCATTACACGACGCACTTGGAGGAGACGCTGAGTTTGGTGGGGTTGAGGAACGGGGGTGCCAAGGGATGAAGAGATGTTACATAGCCTTGGCAAATAACCGCAGATAACCTAAAATGCTCCAGATTCCAAAAAAGTCGTTCGTGGAGCAGGTCATATAGGCTCAAACGCCCGCAGCTTGCCAGGCTCAAAGGAGAACGCTTCGCGGACCGTGATAGAACGCGATGGGAAGGACGAAGTCATAATTAGTTCACCCATCAGAAGCCGAGACAGGAACGACTTGCAAAACATTTCCTATTGCATTTTCTGAGCCATCGCTTTGGGCGACTGTACTCCTCCGTCCTCTCCAATCTACGTGCACGGATGAACCCGACTTTCTTCGAGCCCGGGTCTTGCGTACGAAGGGCGCACCGCATCACATGTGCGTCGGCCCATTGCAGAATACATGGCAGAGATTCCTGCGATGGGCAAGTTGTTAGCCGTGTATAACGCCCAAATCTGCAAATTCAAGCTCACCGATGGTACGGTCTTTATGGCGGGCAGCGATGTCTTTCCAAATGTGGAAGCATTCCCAGCCGAGGTTTGTCAGAGCGTAAGTCGGATTACATGTTGACAGCTGCCTGGCCGCAACTAGACTTGGTGCTCTACCATGTTTCCAAACTTGCAGAAGCCCGGCTTTTATGATTCAGTGCCGATACTTCCCCTCTCTGCATCGTTTTTCCACCTTGGGTACGCTTATTCTCGACGGGTCACTGGAGGACGAGATTGGCTATCCTGCGCTGGTTGCGTCACTTCTCAATCGTACGCCGACACGCGGACGTATACGTATCTGACATATAGTGGATGGAATTGGATTTTGTTCGAGGAAGATAGGAGAGTACCATTCCGGAAGCTGCATCGCGGATCACGGGATGTGGATGATTGGTTAGTGGAGAAGTTTGCACGCCAGCCGATGACTCTTCCGCTCAAGAGGCTTGTTTTGCTGCGTGCGTCTGCGTTGGTGGTTGCTTTTGGGGCCGGTAACGACTATGTTCCGCAGTGGGAGGCGGATGTTCTCGGATGGCGTTCCTCGAGCGGCTTGTGTTGTTGATCCGAACTTAATCAAAGACGGAGTATTGGAAAACAGATGCTAGTACGCACGATAAGGTTTGTTGTACCTTTGCTGTCTTCATATGCTTAGTGACTGTTCTGCTTAGTGCCATCTGCGTGTTTGATGGGAGAGATGATGTTCATATACATTGCGATTGTGAAAAGTTGGCAGAATGATATCGATCCGAATGGAGGGGGGAGGGTGAATCTGAGTTATATATCCGTGAACATCGTGTTGTCACCGTCGTTTTTCGTGACAAAGCCTCCTATTCCCCTCCTCTCCAACCCCACAAGATGAATACACGCAGACCTCAAATCGATTACTCAGGCTTTACCGAATATATTCTATAGAAAGTCTTATTTTAGCCTTTATAAAAATTATCTGACTATAGTACTGCACGGTTATCAGCGTCCGTCTCTGTGACCGATCTAGGAGGATTGTGGACGAATGTGTAACGTGGTGCAGCAGAAGGCCTAATCACGGTTACTATGGGAATCCCGCACCATGGGATGTAAATGGTATACATTATGAAGTGAGTGGTTTCAGTGCTATGTCTCTGTGAATAGGTCAATTGACACTAGAATTGTTACAACGTAGGTATACCGTCCGCATCACGAGCTCCCGTTCATACGATGCCATGTAATTGACCCAAATCGTCATGTGAATGTGTTAGACGATGAGATTCTGCCATATGCGCTCGTTGTAGGCCTGCCCCAGCTCAAAGGACTTCCAAAAGTATTGTGTGCGTTCTACACATCACTTTTGGATCCATCATCCTCTAACTCAGTCATCATGAAGCATTGTCGAAAGAATACAGGGAGCTCCATCGGCCCAACTTAAGGGTGCCGCCTCATAATGGTATATTTACTAGAATGTGGAAGTCGATTCGGGGACTCCGACGTCTATCAAAAGAGTCACCACCTCAGCCGGTGGAGACATCTGAACGGCTACCCACATATAAGGAAGCAGTGGGCGATACTGCCTGAAAATCGAGTTCCACCATGTCTTTAACATGATCTTCTTTTCTTAGTGATGTTTGTTTTTAACCCTCAATTACGAAGTGTCGTGATGGACATGTTGTTATAAGTCGGTCCCTCCTCTAATAATGCACCGCTATCACGATTCACGACATATAGCCACTTGGACTATGGGAGATACGACGAGCTTTACATAATGGCAGCTCGTCGTGATGCGTGGTTTGATGCGTATAGCTGTATTTGGACGCGTTCGATGCGCCGCACCTCAGTCGCTTGTTGCACGACTGAGGTGAGTAGAGCTATATTTTAGTTCTATATTTCATATGATACTGATAACTTCCGACTCCGAGGGCGGGAGCAGGTGGCGAGCTGAGTACGTCTTGCGTGCGTACGACGGATTTGCCAGAGAGCGGAACGCATGAAGAAAGAAGCTGAGACTGATGACCTTGCTTGCAGTTATCGCGACGGTAAGGTGGCGTTTGGCTGTTTCGTAGAATGTCTCGAGAAGTCTCAGTGTTGGTGACTAATAATATGACGTACATAACTAAACGAGCGATACTAGACATTGACGAGTGAAATAAAAGTCAAAAGCTAAAAGAATGACATGACATGTGTAGAGACCAAATCGATATCAAGGGAGAAACAAGGAATAATAGGACGCACATGCGACAAAAAGCAATAAGTAAACGATCCGAGCCACTGTCACCAACTGGAGCTGAAAGAATGCGACAATGCAAGATTGGGAGGGCGACCGAGGGACCGCAGAATCGAAGAATCGAAGATTTTCGCATCAATATTCCGCGGAGTCATCCCCAACGTTGTCAATCTGGATAGGACGACGACAAACTTGTGAAACCCCCTAGTTCGGTGAGGTTTCATCCATCTGTTGGTAACACGCAAGCCCCAGAGAGTTTCAATACTAGCCCGTCGATAAGAGCGATGCAGCGTAACTCTGATGGCCAGAGGTGAGATGAGCCGATCGCAGCCTGGAATCACCCGTAAGCTATACAGGCAGCAAAGACAGCCGGAGTGGATTCGGCAGAGCTTCATGAATCGAGTTTCAAGTTGATTCCTGCTGAACCTGAAACTGGCTTGTATACGCCTTGTGCAGCAGATATCGGCGTCGTTCCATGTTATATACAGAGTGCAGTTGCTGTGTTGCCTTTGGAGGGTGTCAAGAGTCAGACGGCCACTTGAAGAGGCATAGATAAGCAACGGGACCGAGTCGCTGATGTCAGTTTTGCCAATGTCAACACGAAAATGGTAGCGTACCAGACTGGGGAACGCCGACAGTGACTCCGAGTGAGCGACTTGACATTCTTCACCTGATTAACTTCTTCCCCCAATCGAGTCGGCTTTCCCGTTCCCATTCGCTCCTTTCCCTCCATGGGAACGCATTCCAGAAACAAAGCGTTTCGTCACGATCATCATGGTCTCGCCATCGGTCGCCGGACTCATGGCCAGGTACAATACACAATTCGTATGTCCGGCGCATTGGAAAAAACTGAGATCGCCAATTACTTAAGCGCAAAT
>WNGI01017960.1_pt1 | contig 11404 bp, 8 predicted proteins | sample 5400621 | NCBI WGS metagenome assembly WNGI01 (sample SAMN13153374, study PRJNA577476) | soil metagenome | isolation source: 20 cm soil or saprolite under Garry oak tree replicate 1 | place: USA:California | collected 2016-06-15
TCTGCCGGTCAATGTCCGCTAGATCGGGACGAGCGTGGAGCTGCGTGAACAGCCGGTGGGCGCGATTCAGGCTCTGCAGCGTGTCGCGGTTGCGTCCTTGCAGCCGGTACAGCTCGGCCATCTCGCGTGCGATCTCGGCCGAGAGCAGGAGATCCTGGCGCGCATCGGCGAGATCCACGGCGTTGCGAAAGGCATCCTCGGCTGATGCGAAGTCGCCCGTCTCGCGGAAGATGACGCCGTAGCATTTTCGAACTTCGCCGACACCCTCGGCGTGCTGTGTCTCTTCGGCGATGGCCAGTGCCCGATCGCACGCCTGGCGGGCTTTTGCAAATTCCTTCCGCGCGATCCACAGGGCGGCGAAGTTCACCTCGAGAAGTATTCGCACGCCCACGTCGCCAATTTCGCGACTCAGTGGAATTGCTTCTTCGTACGCGCGCTCGGCTGTCTCCCACCGCTCCATTCGCGTGTAGAGCAGGCCGAGGTTGCTCAAGGTAATGCAGATGTACTTGGTGAGGCCCAGCGCGCGATAATCGGCGAGACTTGCCTCGTAGTGCCACAGCGCCTGCTCGAGCTCACCGCGGATGTTGGCGATGACGCCGAGGTTCTGCGACGTCATCGCCGCGAGCTTGGCTTCGCCGGCACGGCGGGCGCTTTCCCGTGCCTTGAGATACAACCGCTCCGCCTCATCGAGGCGGCCCATCTTGTAGTTCAGCAAACCCTGAACGTTGATGGCGTGTCCTACCGCCGCTTCGTCGCCAAGCGCCTCGGCGACCGCAAGTGCCGCTTCGAGGCAATCGAACGCGGCATCCAGATTCAGCTCGGCGCCGTAGGTGATACCAATCCAGCGGAGCAGCGACGCCGCGATCGGCGCCTCCTCGGGAGAGCGCAACTGCGACAGCGCTTGCTCGTACAATCCCCGCGCTTCCTGCGTACGTCCCTGCCGCTCGGCGAGCTGCGCACGATCGATGAGCGCCGCGGTTGACGTCGCGGCGCCGAGCAACCGTGACTGCAGCGGATGCTCGAGCGTGTCCGAGAGAGGCTTGGGGGAGTCGCTCATTCGATCTCGGGCAGGGTCGACGAAGGCTGCACCGATGCGCTGGCGATAAAGTGTGATGTGAGCCACGCGCATGCATGTCGCAGGCTCTGGAAGGTGCAGCAGGGCATTCGACTTAAGACGCCCGGATGCCCGCAAAGGTCATCGGGCCAGACCGGTGTTTCGACCGGTCTGGCCCGATGGTATTCCTGCGGCACGGTCGAATCAGCCGACCGCGATGATGTATCCTGAAAAAGAGTTCGTCGTTGGCAGGTGCGTCGCCGCCGAGCTAGCACCGTCTTGCGACGGCTCTGTGCTAGCGCTCAGGACTCCAGCGAGCGCCGCGCACATCAGCAGCCGGACCAGCACCGGCATAGTTACTCGGGACATGTGGATCGAGCCTCCGTGGGGTTCGATAAAGGGTTGAGTGAGGTTGATGTCGTTTTGCGGAGGCTCAGAATCCGACTAGATAGCCGGCGAACGACATGATAGGAGCGCAATCACCACCACCCCAGGCATCGCAGACTTCACCGGCGCCAACGAGGTAACCGCTGAAGTGCTTCACGCGTCGCGTGACACGGTTACCGCTGTAATCGCTGTTGGCAAAGAGAGATGGGTCCGAGACGCTCTCGTCCACCCACACGCCGTCCGACGGACGCTGCCAGAAGATCGGATAGTGGTAGCTCTGATCGAGATCGTAATAGTCCTTCATCGTGAGCGTCACGAATTGCGACGGATCACTGGTCGGCACGAACCGCAGCGCCGGCTGGAAGTCGATAAACGCGTGACCCAGCTTTGAGCTCCAGGTCGCGTGAATCGTGATCGGCTCCTGCAGCGGGCTGCAGGGGGCATCCCACGTGTCCTCGCCGTAACCCGACGTGGCCGGGTCGCAGATGGAGTTTGCGGGGAAGTACACCTGATGGTCGCCAGCCTTGAGGCTCTGGGCTTGCGTCGGATCGATGACGAAGTCCTGACTCCAGAGCGAGTCCGTCTTGTTCTTTTTGCCGCGCCCATCGCGACTCACGCCGCCGTTATCGAGCAGCCATTGCTCGAATTGCTGCTCCGAGAGCCGGGGCCGCGCGCGAGTAGGGGGTGGGGCGGTCGCCGTATCGGCGCACGCCGCGAGCAGAACAACCGCGGTCAGCGCCGTACACGAACGTACCAGCATCGATACGCGCATAATTGCCTTTGACCTCATGAGAGTGAGCTGCCGTTGAAACACGTTGGCGGTAGGCCAGCTCGAAAGACCGCCGAGTTGAACAAGGTCAAAACTGCACTAATTACTCGTATCTACCAGTGACGGCGCTCACAGGTGGCGCTGAGAATGCGAGCAAACTGTTCACATTCTTGTCACTTGCCCGGTTTAGTAGTGTCTAACAAGTACACACTCGTAAGGCACACCGTGCGTTAGGCACGAGACAAGGCAAGCCGCGTTCCGCGGGGTTGGCGCGGGCCGACACCAGGCGAGTCGACCGAGATCCGCGCGGGGATCCGGACAAGGGCGCCGAATTCAGTCCATCCGGCCGCCCGCGCGCGGAGGACGGGCGGCGACGGCCGACTGACCGATCCAGCGAATTGCAAGACATTGCCGCGAATTGCGAGGACGGCCTCCGCCAACGCTAGAATCGCCCCGTCGAGCCCTCTAACTTCCGAACACGTATGGCCTCACGCACTGTTCCGGAGCTTCTGTCGCCCGCCGGCTCGCTCGACGCGGTTCGCGCCGCCGTCGCGAATGGTGCCGACGCCGTCTATCTCGGGGCCCAGCGCTTCAACGCGCGCGACGAAGGCGCCCAGCTCACACTCGACGAGCTCGCTGATGCGTGTCGCATCGCACACGGCCGCGGCCGACGCATCTATCTCACCCTGAACGTTCTCGTCAAACCTCGTGAGCTCGCCGAGGCGCTCGCCTTTCTCGGTGAGGCAATCGACCGCGGCATTGACGCGGTGATCGTTCAGGACCTCGGCCTCATCGGCCTGATTCGGGAGCTGTACCCAGATCTGGAGATCCACGGCTCGACGCAAACGACGGTGCACGACGGCTCGGGGGCCGCGGTGCTCGAGGAGCTCGGCGTGAAGCGCGTAGTGCTGGCGCGCGAGAACACCCTCGATGACCTGAAGGCAATTCGCCAGCGCGTGCCCAATCTCGGTCTCGAGACATTCGTGCACGGCGCGTTGTGCATCTCCTATTCGGGCCAGTGCTTCATGTCCGGCATGATCTCCGAGCGCAGCGCGAATCGCGGATCCTGCGCGCAATCGTGCCGGAAGGACTACGTGCTCAAAGACGCCACGACCGGCGTAGAGCTCGATCGCGGATATCTCATCTCGACAAAGGATCTCGCGGCGTATGAACATCTGCCGGCAATCGCTGATCTCGGCATCGTCTGCCTCAAGGTCGAAGGTCGAAAGAAGCGCCCGGAATACGTAGCGACCGTCACCCACGCGTATCGCACGTTTCTCGATCGGCTGCGCGGGGGCGACGCCACGCCGCCAACCGACGCCGAGATCGAGCCGCTCGTTCAGATCTACAGTCGCGGATTCACCGGCGGCATGTACAGCGGGCGCGAGGGACGGTCGTATGTGACTCGCACGCAGCCGGACAACCGTGGGCTGGTGATCGGCGAAGTCATCGGCGCGGAGCGCGGTGAGATGCTTGTCGACACCGACATTCCGATTGAGGTCGGCGACGGCCTGGCATTCGAGGCTCCCGACGCGGTCGGCGGGCCGACGATCGGATTCGCAGTGACAGCCGTTAGGCGCATCGCCGATCGTCCACGCCACCGTCAGGCGCTGCGCACGCGAACGCGCGTCCCTAACGGCTGGCGCGTCGTGCGAACTTCGCAGGCTAACCTGTTGGCCCGGTCGCGCGCCAGCTACGCGTCGATCGCCGACGGCGGTCCGCCAAAGAAGATCCGGTTGGACATCCGTGTCTTCGGTTCCGTCGGCGCTCACCTCAAAGTGTTATTCAGAGCGGCCGGCGATGAGGTCGAGGCTCGCAGCGAGACGCAGCTCGTTCCGGCCGCGAATCGCGCCTTGCATCGAGCCACGCTCCGCGAACAGCTCGGGAGGCTCGGCGAGACGCCGTTCGCTCTTGCCGAGATCGACGATCGAGGACTGGACAACGACCTCTTCCTGCCAATTCGCGAGCTCAATCGCGTTCGGCAATCGGCAGTCGAGCAACTGCTGCGGCGCCGGGACTGGGCGTCCGAGGCGCGCGAGGCAGCGCACACCGAGCGCATCGAGAAAGCGATCGCCGCCATCGACGTCGGCAGCGCTCGTCCGGGCGAAGGCGAGCGCGCGTTCACGCTGTCCGCGCAGGTGTACAACGTCGATGATGCCGAGCGCGCCGCGGACGCGGGAGCGACAGAAGTCACGTTCGACCCGTTCCTGCGCCACCCCGCGCCTTCACTGGCGCGCGTACGCGCACTCGCCGAATCGTTAGGCGCGCGCGGCATTGGCTTGCGGCTGCGTACCCCGACCATCGTCCGTCCCGAGGAGCGTCGCAGCATCGCCAAGTGGCTCGACCTCGGCCTGCCGCTCCTCAGCGGCCACCTCGGTCTCGTCGCCGACCTCGCGCGGGCTGGTCGCGATGTCGTCGCCGATTACGCCGTGAACGTGATGAATCAGCACACCGCCGCGCAGATCTTTCGTCTCGGCGCGCGGCGGGCCGTCTTGTCCGTCGAGCTGACCGCGGACGAGATACGGGACGTGACCGCGCCGTGGCGCGGAGCCGGCTTTGATGTATTTCTGTATGGCCGCCCGGAGGGGATGACGATCGAGCACTGCGTACTCTCCGCGGCGTTCGATCGCGAGCCAACGACCTGTCGTGACCTCTGCGTGCAAAAGCACGCGAACATCACTCTCACCGATCCGGCCGGCTACGATTTCGGCGTTGCCACTGACACGGCGTGTCGCAACAGGTTGCTGCACTCGCGTCCCACCGAAGGCTCGGAGCATCTGCCACGACTCTGGCGCGCCGGCATCCGCGGCTATCAGGTGGTGTTCAATGTCGAGGCTGAGCCAATAGCTGATGTGGTGGCGGGCTATCGGCAGATGCTCGACCGTCTCGCGGCCGGACAAGAGTTGCCGGCGAACGAGACTGGCGAGTTGCGCGCCGTGTTGCGCGGCAAGTTCACACGCGGCCACTTCGCTCGCGCCGTATGAACGTGCGCTCCTTCGATGAGCCGCGTCGCCGATGGGTGCGGCGCGCGGTCGCCGACGTCGCGAGTCTGCACGGATGACACCTCCCAAGTCGCTCGAGGACGCACGCGCCGCGTTGCGTCAGCATTTCGGCTTTCCTGATTTTCGCCCAGGTCAGACGGAAGCCGTCGAATCGGTCTTGCAAAGTCAGGACACGTTGGTCGTACTCCCAACCGGGGGCGGCAAGTCTCTCTGCTATCAGGTGCCGGCACTCATGCTGCCGCACCTAACGGTGGTGATCTCGCCCCTGATCTCCCTCATGAAAGATCAGGTCGATGCGCTGACGCGTCGTGGGTTGCCGGCGACGTTCGTCAACAGCTCACTCACCTCGACGCAGGTCGCCGATCGGCTGGCGCGAGCGCAGCGAGGCGAGTTCAAGCTGCTCTACGTCGCGCCGGAGCGTTTCGATGTCGGCAGCACGGCGGAGCGGTTGAAGAGCACCGGCGTTTCGCTGCTTGCCGTCGACGAGGCACACTGCATCAGTGAGTGGGGACACGACTTTCGGCCGAGCTACCTTCGTATCGCGAAGGTGCGAGAGCGGCTCGGCTGGCCACCGGTCGTCGCTCTCACCGCGACCGCCACACCGCACGTCCGGGCCGACATCGTTCGCCAGCTGAAGCTCGACCACGCGAAGACCATCATCACCGGTTTCGACCGGCGCAACCTGCGCTACCACGTGGTATCGTCACGCACGGAGCAAGACAAGGACGAAGCGCTCGTTGGTATTCTTCGCGCCGCGCCCGGTCTTGCCGTCGTCTATGCGTCGACGCGGCGTACCGTCGAGCGGATTACAAACTTGATCAATGACGCACGCGTCGCCGCCGTCGCCTATCACGCTGGGTTGGACGACGCACATCGTCGCGAAGTGCAGGACGCGTTCATGAAGGAGCGCGTCCGTGTGATCGTGGCCACGAACGCCTTCGGCATGGGCATCGACAAGCCTAACGTGAGGCTGGTGCTGCATTACGCGATGCCGGGGACGCTCGAGGCCTATTACCAGGAGGCAGGACGGGCCGGCCGTGATGGCGAGCCAGCCGATTGCTTTCTGTTGCACTCGTTTCAGGACCGCTTCACTCACGAGTTCTTCATCAAAGGCTCCTATCCGGAGCGCGACGTAGTGGAGAAGGTCCATCGCGTGCTCCTCCGGTCCGCCTCGTCAGCTGGCGACGTTGATTTGAGTGCCGAGGACATCGCCGCCGGCATCCGCGACAAGGTGAACGTGCGCGAGGTGGAGGGAGCGCTGCGCATTCTCACTGCCGCCGGTGCGTATCGCCGGCTGCCGGAGAACAACTCGCGCGCCAACGTTCGATTGCTCGCAACGCCCGAGCGCATCAAGCGTGAATTCGGCGTCACGGCAGACTCCATGGAGCTCGGTTTGCTGAGGGCGTTGTGGACCGGCTTTAGTGGCGCGAATGGAGTAGCGTTATTGCTCGACGCGTTACAAGGACGACAATTCGTGGAATGGAAGCGCCTCGGTGGAGGTAGCTCCCTCGAGCCGAAACGCGAGCTGGAAACGTTCGGGATCGACTGGGCAACGCTGGACCGTCGCCGCCGCGCCGAGTTGGCGAAGCTCGATGCAATGCAGCAGTACGCATATCTCCGAACGTGCCGGCGCGGATTTGTCCTGCGTTACTTTGGCGATCCAGCAGCGCGGCCACGCTGTGCCGGCTGCGACAACTGTCTCGGAACCCACGTCGAAGTGTCGAAGGGAAAAGCGTCCACAGGCAGAACGTCGCGTAATAGGCCAGCGATGAAAGGGCGCCAGGGTAAGCCAAGCTCCCCGACACCGGACGCCCTGGTTCTCGAAGCGGCCGACGGCGTATTACTCGAGCGCCTCCGCACATTGCGTCGCTCGATCGCGAAGGAAGAGCAGGTCCCGGCCTATGTTGTCTTTCCCGATCGCACGCTCGCGGAAATCGCCGTCCGCCGTCCGAGCACCACGGCGGCGCTTGCCGGGATTCGTGGGGTAGGACCAACGAAGCTCGATCGCTACGGCGAGCGCTTTCTCGCGCTGGTGCGCTCCGCCGATGGAACCGAAGCCGCCTAACGACCTCTATGGACGACGCGCTCTATTTCACCGACCAGCACCTCGCGACGCGCGAAATGGTTCGCCAGTTTGCCCGCGACGAAGTGGCCCCCACCGCCGCCCACTGGGACGCGGAGGGCAAGTTCCCTTGGGAGAACGTGAAGAAGATGGCCGAGCTCGGGTTGCTCGGGGTGCCGTGGCCCGAGGACCTTGGCGGCGCTGGGCTCGATACGCTCAGCTACATGATTGTGATCGAGGAGCTCGCGAAGGTCGACGCCTCGCACGGTCTCACCGTGTCGGCCCACACCACTCTGGGGACGTCGCCCATCGTTCGATTCGGGAGTGAGGAGCAGAAGCGACGCTTCGTTCCATTGCTCGCGTCGGGACGCGTAATGGGCGGTTTCGGGCTCACCGAACCCGATGCGGGCAGCGATGCGGGTGGAACCCGTACAACCGCCGTCCGCAAGAATGACCACTATGTGCTCAATGGGGTCAAGCGCTTCATCACGCACGGTAGCGTCGGCGAGATCTTCGTCGTTACCGCGGTCACCGATCGCTCGAAAGGCACGAAAGGAATCAGCTCATTCGTGCTCACGAAGGAGACGAGTGACCTCAGCACGGCGCTCAAGTTAGGCATCGGCCACGAGCCGAGTTTGCCGCGCATGAAAGGCTTTCGCGCCGGCAAGAAGGAAGACAAGCTCGGTTGGCGCGCATCTGACACTGCCGAGCTCATTATGGAAGACGTCGAGGTTCCGGTCGAGAATCTCATCGGTGAGGAGGGGAAGGGCTTCGTCAATTTTATGAAGACGCTCGACTCGGGACGCATCGGCATTGCCGCGCTGTCGCTCGGGATCGCCGAGGGCGCTCTCGAGCACGCGCTGCGCTATGCGTCGATGCGACGTCAATTCGGCCAGCCGATCGCGAACTTTCAGGGCATTCAGTTTCAGCTGTCCGATATGGCCACGGAGATCGAGGCTGGCAAGCACCTCACGTTTCATGCGGCGTGGCTAGCGCAACACGGCAAGCCCTTCAGCAAGGAAGCAGCGATAGCGAAGCTGTTCTGCTCGGAGCTGGCGATGCGCGCGACGATCAAGGCCGTTCAGATACATGGCGGTTACGGATACACCAAGGATTATCCCGTCGAACGATTCATGCGCGACGCGAAGATCTGCGAAATAGGCGAAGGGACCTCCGAGATTCAAAGGATCGTGATTGCGCGCCATCTCCTCCGCGAACTTGCCGACTGACACGAACCGCGTAAGTGCTTGCTCTTGTTGCGGAAAGCCGCCCGGGTCGTTAATCATTTTGCTCGTGACGACTTCTGTTGTTCTCACCACTTGCAAGGCAGCCAGCGACTCGGCGCGCCTTACGAGTCCATGGCGCGTGATGCACGCGATCTTTGAATCGCTGCTGCGCGCGCTCGCCCTCGATCCGGTGCGAGACCTCATGAAGAGAGTCGATCGCACGCCGATCCGATCACTGCTGAAGCGACTGAATGGCACGCCTCAGCCGGATGCGACGTGGACGATCAACCGGATGCGCAGGGATACCACATCGTTCCGCACCGATTACAGGACCGCGCACGGGCGCCGTTCTGTGCTGGGCAGCAACGACAAACCCTTGAGCCGCGCCCCCTGCGTCGTCGAGTCGCCGACGCCGAGGACCAGCGCGGAGCACGATGAAACGAGAATTATTGATCAACGCAGCACCACGCGAGACGCGTGTCGCGATCCTGGAGGACGACGAGTTAGTTGAATTGCTTGTCGACCGGCCCGAAGCACGGCGCATGGTCGGCGATATTTACCTCGGGCGAGTGGAGGCCGTTCTTCCCGGCATCCAGGCGGCCTTCGTCGACATTGGCACGGAGAAGAGCGCCTTTCTCCACGCCTCGGACTTGGTATTTCCCGATGACAACGACGAAGGCGACGACGAGGACGATGAGTCTGAGGACGAGGCGCGCGAAGAGAAAGACGACGCGCGGGGCCGCCGTGCCAAGGCGCCGCCCATTCAGGATTTGCTAAAGCGCGGACAGGACATCGCCGTCCAGGTCTCCAAAGAACCGATCTCGACCAAGGGACCACGCGTCACGGCGCAGATCTCACTCGCCGGCCGTTTTCTGGTCTACATGCCGTTCGCATCGCGAGTCGGCGTGAGCCGAAAGATCGGCGACCGTGCCGAGCGTCAACGGCTGCGCGAGCAGATGCAGAATCTCCTGCCCGAGAACTCGGGTGGCATCATCGTCCGCACGGTCGGTGAAGATGTCACACCCGATACGTTCGAGCGCGAGCTCAACACTCTGATGAACACGTGGAAGCGCATCAAGCGGAAGACGCATTTCGTGCGCGCGCCAAGCCTGGTTCACCGAGAAACGAGTTTGACCCGCGGTCTGATGCGCGACGTCTTCAGCACCAAGGTCGAGCAGGTGACGGTCGATTCGCGCCAGGTATTCAACGAGATCGTCGAATATCTCAAGGGGATCGCGCCTGAGCTGATTGATCGGGTGAAGCTTTATGAGGACGTCGTGCCGTTGTTCGACAAAGCGAACATCGAGCACGAGATCCGCGATCTGTTCAAGCGCCGCTGCGATCTGCCGTCGGGCGGATATTTGATCATCGAGCCCACCGAAGCGCTCGTCTCGATCGACGTGAACTCCGGGCGTTACACGGGGAAAAAAGATCCCGAAAAGACAATTCTGAAGACCAACGTCGAGGCGGCTCGTGAGGCGGCGCGGCAACTCCGGCTTCGGGATATCGGCGGCATCATCGTTTGCGACTTCATCGACATGGAGACGAAGGCGAATCGCGATAAGGTGCTACAGGAGCTCCGCACACATCTGGGACGCGATCGCGCACGCACGAAGGCGTTCGCGGTGAGCGATCTGGGGCTCGTCGAGATGACGCGGCAGCGCGTGCGGCAGAGCCACCTGCAGAACATGACGGAGCCGTGTCCAACGTGCCACGGTACGGGACGCGTGTTCACGGCCGAAACGATCGTCCGGCGCCTCGAGCGATCGGTTCGGCGCATGGGCGTGGAGGGGAAGCGCGACCACCTCGTCGTGAAGCTGCATCCTGACGTCGCGATGTACGTGCTCGAGCACGAGAAGGACTTGCTCAAGAAGCTCGAAAAGCTCGCCGGGTTTGGCCTCGAGCTGCGTGACGATCCGCTGCTTCGGCCGGACGAGTTCAAGCTGGTCGTGAAGTCGGCCGGCCGGGACGTGACGCAGCAGTACGCGGTGGCTTGACCCGTCCTGTCGGCCCACTAGACCCTTGCCAGGCCCTCGTTTAAGTTTACGGGTTCTACCTACTTAGCTCTTCCATGCCTTACGCCATCATCAAAACCGGCGGCAAGCAGTTTCGTGTCGAGCCGGGCAAGACATATCGCATTCCGTCGCTCGTCGGCGATGCGGGCAGCGACGTCGTATTCAAGGAAGTTCTCCTTGGCTCCGACGGCGACAACGTCCGCACTGGCGTGCCCCTCCTGAAGGGTGCCAAGGTCACCGGCGAGATCGTCAAGCACGGACGTGGCGAGAAGATCATCGTCTTCAAGCAGAAGCGACGAAAAAACTACGCGCGGAAGCGCGGTCATCGTCAGGGCTTCACTGAGATTCGCATCAACGACATCAGCCTCGGCTGAGCGAGGAATAAGAGATGGCACATAAGAAAGGAGTGGGCTCCTCGCGCAACGGCCGCGACAGCAACCCGAAATACCAGGGAGTGAAGCGGTTTGGCGGCGAACGGGTGCGCGCCGGCAATATCATCGTCAGGCAGGACGGCACGAAGTTTCATCCCGGCACGAACGTCGGTCTTGGAACGGACTACACCATCTTCGCGCTCGTGGACGGCGTCGTGAAGTTCGAGCACAAGAACCGCAAGCGCTACAAGGTGAGCGTATATCCTCAGCGCGCACTCGCGGCCGCCGGAGACTAGCGCCCGCAGAAGCCTCGAGCCGAACGCCAGAAGCCCCCGCCACGCGGGGGCTTTCGTTTTCCTCGCGGCACGTATTCACTTCGGCAGGGCTCACCGCGAGCAAGCAATGGCTCTCTGGGACCGGGTAAGGACGGAGCTCGACCGCGCGGGGCGTGTCGCGCAGCAAGCGTTCGATGAGGGCCGACTGCGGCTCGAGATGCTTCGCGCTCGCCGTCAAGCTGA
>WNGI01011251.1_pt1 | contig 11403 bp, 10 predicted proteins | sample 5400621 | NCBI WGS metagenome assembly WNGI01 (sample SAMN13153374, study PRJNA577476) | soil metagenome | isolation source: 20 cm soil or saprolite under Garry oak tree replicate 1 | place: USA:California | collected 2016-06-15
GGATGATGAGGGGCAGCGCCTTGTCGCTGAAGGAGACCTGCTCGGCAGCGAGGCCGTGTGCTTCCAGCTGCTTCGGGACGAGGTACCGCTTGGCGATGCCGAGCTTCTCGTCCTCGGTGTAGCCCGAAAGCCGGATCACCTCCACGCGGTCGAGGAGCGGCGGGGGAATCGTCTCGAGCTGATTCGCGGTGCAGATGAAGAGCACCCGCGAAAGGTCGAAGGGAAGGTCGAGATAGTGGTCGCGGAAGCTCGAGTTCTGCTCGGGGTCGAGGACCTCGAGCATCGCGCTAGAAGGGTCGCCCCGCCAGTCCGAGCCCATCTTGTCGATCTCGTCGATCATGAAGACGGGGTTCTTCGACTCCGCGTCGCGGAGCGCGCGGATGATCGTCCCGGGCATGGCGCCGATGTATGTTCGGCGATGCCCTCGGATCTCGGCCTCGTCACGAACACCGCCGACGGAGATGCGGACAAACTTGCGCCCGAGGGCGCGCGCGATCGACTTTCCGAGGGAGGTCTTGCCGACGCCTGGCGGGCCGACGAAACAGAGGATCGGACCGGACAGGTCCTGCTTCAGCTTCGAGACCGCGAGGTGCTCGATGATCCGCTCCTTGACCTTCTCCAGGTCGTAGTGGTCCTCGTCGAGGACCTCCCGGGCCCGGTCGAGCTCGAGGTGATCCTCCGTAACCGTGTGCCAGGGAAGCGAGAGGATCCACTCGAGATATGTGCGGATGACGCCGTACTCGGCAGCCGCCGCCGGCAGCTTCGCGAGCCGGTCGAGCTCGCGCCTCGCCTGCCTCTCCGCCTCCTCGGGAAGGTCGGCCTCCTCGATCTGCGCGCGTAACTCCGCCATCTCGGCTTGCTGTTCGTCGCCCTCGCCCAGCTCGTCCTGAATCGCCTTCATCTGCTGGCGCAGGAAGTACTCGCGCTGCGAGTTCTCCATCTCCGACTGAACCTGCGACTGAATCTTCGTTCCGAGCTCGAGCACCTCGAGCTCGCGGTTGAGGATCACCGTCAGCTTTCGCAGGCGAGTCTCGACGTCGGCCTCCTCGAGCAGCTCCTGTTTCTCGGGGGTCTTCAGCCGCATCGTTGTCGCGATGAGGTTGGCCAGGGAGCTCGGGTCTTCCGCGTTGGCAGCCGCGAGCTGAAGCTCGTCAGGGAGATAGGGAACCAGGCCGATGATCCGCGCGAAAAGCGCCTCGACGTTCCGGGCGAGCGCCTCGATCTCCTTCTCCCGGCCGATCACGTCGAGAACGTCCTCGAACTCGCCTACGAGGTAGGGCTCGTCCTGAACGAGCCGCGTGAGCCGGATGCGCCGGAGGCCCTGCACGAGAACGCGAAGCGTCCCGTCGGGGACACGGATCATCTTGTGGATGACCGCCGCCGTCCCGATCTCGTACAGCTCGTCGGCCGAATGCACCTCCTCGTCGTCGCCGTCGCGGGTGGTTACGAGCGCGATCTCGCGATCGTTGGCGACGGCCTCGTCGATGAGTTTCACCGAGCGCTCCTGACCGATGGCGAGCGGTGTCATCGAGTCGGGGAAGACGACGGTCTCCTTGAGCGGCAGGATCGGGAGGACCGTGTTCACGGACTCCTCTTGCTCGGTAGGGGCTTCTTCGACCGCGCTCATGCGCTCCCCCGAGTCGTGATCTTCACCAGGAAGGGACGCGACGGGCGCTCGGCGATCGGGAGTCTCACGGTGAGGAGGCCCCTCGCGTAAGTCGCCTCGGCCGCTTCTGGATCGATGGATTCGTTGACCGGGACGCGGCGCTCGAAGGGGCCGTAGTTCATCTCCATGTGTACGAAGCGCTGCTCGCCGGCATGCCGGCGACGGACGCCGCGAACGACGAGGAATCCTTCGGCGAGCGCAAGCTCGACGTCTGCCGGATCTACTCCGGGGAGCTCCACGACGATTGTGAGCGAGGGCGGATCCTCGGACCGGTACACGTCGGCGGGCGGCCGAAAGCCGCGCCGGGAGGCCACGAGCCGCGGCACCTGGCAGAGGTCGGCGAAGAGTTCTTCCATCTCCGTCTTCAGCCGGTCCACGTCCTTGCGCGAACGCATGAAGCAATCGTACCGATGGGTCGCATGCTGAAAGTGGCAGGGCCGCCCTCGGCTTCCTCTCCTGTCTCTGGTTCGCTGCAACAAGAACGTCCATCTCGTGACGAAGCGGAAAAGAACGCGCGGCAGGATTTGACGCCGCCATTAGCCTGCACTAACTTAGCCGCTGCTAACCGCGCTGAGAGGGAGTTGCCGTGGAACGACTGACCCGTACGATGATCCGTTACCGCTGGGCGGTCGTCGCCACATGGGCGGTCGTCTTTCTCGTGTCCGGTTGGACGATGTCCGGCCTGAGCAAGCTCCTGACGAACCGGTTCTCGATTCCCGGCAGCGACACTGCCCGCGCCGAGAGCGTGCTCCAGAAGGATTACGGGCGCCGCTCGGACGGCTCATTCCAGATCGTTGTGCGCGCGAGGCCGGGCGAGCCGGCGAGCCAGATTCAGCCAGCCGTTGAGGCGGCTGCCGCGCGCGCGGTCAAGGTGGTGCCGACCGGCAAGCTCGTGGCGGTCCAGCGCGTCTCGGACACGACGCTCCAGGCCGTCATCGCTTCGAATCTCGAGCCGGCCGACGCGAAGGGGTATACGAAGAATGTCCGCGAGGCCGTGGGAGCGATCCCCGGCGCCGAGACATACGTCACGGGAGCGGCCGCCGTCACCTACGACACCGACAAGGTGTTTGCGCGCGACGCGAGGGTCGGCGAGCTCTTCACCGCGATCCCGCTGGCGTTCCTCATCCTCCTCTTCGTCTTCGGGTCGCTCGCCGTCCTGCTTCCGCTGATCTTTGCCGCCGCGGCGATTCCGACCACGCTCGCGATCATCTGGATCTTCGCGCACTTCATGGAGCTCTCCACCTATCTGCAGAACCTGGTCATGCTGATCGGGCTCGGGATCGCGATCGACTACTCGCTCTTCATCGTCTACCGCTACCGCGAAGAACGCCGCTCAGGCGCGGAGAAGGAGGACGCGATCGTCAAAACGATGACGACCGCCGGACGGGCCGTCGTCTTCAGCGGAACGGCGGTCGCGATCGGGCTGGCGCTCATGCTCGCGATGCCGCTGCCCTTCATGCGCGGCTTCGGCGTGGGTGGACTCTTCATTCCGCTCGTCTCGATCGTGTGCGCGCTCACCCTGCTCCCGGTGCTCCTCTACTTCATGGTCGACAAGCTGGACAGCCTGCGCCTCATTCCGAAACGAATCGCGGAGCGGCGCGCTGACGAGGAGCACAACATGTGGGGCCGTCTGGCTCGCTTCATCATGCGCCGCCCGGTCCCCGTGGCTGTCGCAACCACGACAGTGCTGATCCTGCTGGCCCTTCCGCTGCTCTCGCTGCAGGTCGGGCCGGGGACCAACAAGGGCGTCCCCCAGAATCTCGAGAGCGTCCGCGGCCTGAACATCCTCTCCGCCGAGATCGGCGAGGGAGCGATCGCGCCGACGGACGTGATCATCGACACCCATCGACCCGGAGGGGTGCGCACTCCCGCCGTGCAGGAGGCGCTCCAGCGGCTGACCTCCCTCGTCCAGGCCGATCCAGAAGCAGCCGGGGTAACCGGTGCCGACAGCCCAGCAGCTGCGCTCGCCGCCAACGGCCGCTATCTCCACGTCCAGATCACGGGCAAGCACGAGTACGGGTCGCCCCAGGAGCTGGACTTCGTCAAGCGGTTCCGCGATACGTACGTTCCGGAGGCCAAATTCCCCTCCGGGGTCGACGTCTACGCCGGGGGCGGGCCTCCGAGCTCCGTGGACGTCATCGAGACCGCGTATGGGGCCTTCCCGTGGCTCGTCCTTGCGGTGCTCGTCCTGACCTACTTCCTGCTCCTGCGGGCGTTCCGGTCGCTGCTCCTGCCGCTCAAGGCGATCATCCTCAACCTGCTGTCGATCGGAGCGGCCTACGGGCTGCTCGTCATGGTCTTCAAGTGGGGAGCCGGAAGCGCCCTCGGCCTCCAATCCTTCGACCAGATCGAGTTCTGGATCCCGATCTTCCTCTTCGCCATGCTCTTCGGCCTCTCGATGGACTACGAGGTCTTTCTGGTCAGCCGCATGCGGGAAGAGTGGGACGGCGGACGCTCCAACGAGGATGCCGTGGCGGCCGGGCTCGCCAAGACGGGCCGCCTGGTAACCGCAGCCGGGCTGATCATGTTCGCCGCCTTCATGGGTTTTGTCGTTGGCTCGATCCTCGGTCTGCAGCAATTCGGCTTCGGGCTCGCCGCGGCGATCCTGATCGACGTGTCGATCATCCGCGCACTTCTGGTCCCCAGCGCGATGAAGCTCTTCGGCCGCTGGAACTGGTGGCTGCCGCCGAACGTCGCTCGTGTGTTCCGCGTGAAGCCTTCGCCTCTGGCACGGAAGACGGGCGCGCCCGCAGTCAGCCCCGCCGGGCGCTAGCCTCCCGCGCGTGAAGTTGGAGGTCGTCGAAGGCAACATCGCCGAGCTCGAGGTGGACGCGATCGCCAACGCGGCGAACAACCACCTCTGGATGGGGGCGGGCGTTGCCGGTGCGATCAAGCGGGCCGGGGGCGAGGAGATCGAGCAGGAGGCGGTCGCTCAAGGGCCGATCGCGGTCGGCGACGCGGTCGCTACAGGTGGTGGGCGGCTGAAGGCTCGCCACGTGATCCACGGGGCGGTCATGGGTCAGGATCTCCGCACGGACGCGGACCTCGTGGCGCAGACGACTCGCCGCTCCCTGGAGCTCGCGGATCAGCTCGGCGCCCGCTCCCTTGCGCTGCCCGCCTTCGGGACGGGCGTCGGCGGCTTCCCGCTGGCGGAGTGCGCGGAGATCCTGGTTCGCGAGGTGCGCGCGTACGAGCCTGCGAGCCTCGAGCGGGTGGTCTTCGCCGTCTACGGGGACGAGGCCGAAGCCGCCTTTCGCCGGGCTCTCGGCGAATAGACTCGCGCCATGAAGGGCGTTGTCCTGGCAGGGGGGAAGGGCACTCGCCTTCATCCACTCACCCGGATCACGAACAAGCATCTGTTGCCGATCTACGACCGCCCGATGGTGACGTACGCGGTGGAGGCACTCATCGGAGCCGGCGTGAAGGAGCTGCTTCTCGTCACCGGCGGGACTCACGCCGGGGAGTTCTTCCGGCTGCTCGGGGACGGGCACGAGTACGGGATCGAGCGCCTTTCGTACGCCTACCAGGAGCGCGAGGGAGGCATCGCGGAAGCACTCGGACTCGCCGAGCGCTTCGCGGTTGAGGAGCCCATCGCCGTCGTTCTGGCGGACAACGTCTTCGAGCGCTCGATTCGCCCGGCGATCGAAAGCTTCGAGAAGCAGAAGAAGGGCGCGCGGATCTTGCTTGCGCACATCGATGATCCCGAGCATCTCCGTCATCTAGGGGTCGCTGAGCTCGACGGCGACCGCGTCGTAAAAATCGTGGAGAAGCCCGAGGAGCCTGCGAGCGAATACGCGGTTACGGGTGTCTACCTCTACGACGCGTCGGTTTTCGAGGTCATACCGACGCTCCAGCCGTCCGGCCGCGGCGAGCTCGAGATCACGGACGTGAACAACTGGTACGTCGAGCAGGGGGCGATGACCTACGAGATCGTCGAGGGCTTCTGGGGCGATGCCGGCGAGTCGATCGATGCCTACTACGAGGTGAACGACTTCGTGCGCGCCCACGGGGTCAACAAGTGATCGAGGGCCTCGAGCTGATCCCACTCGAATACCGACGCGACGACCGCGGCTGGCTGCTCGAGGTTCGCCGTGAAGGCCGCCTTCCAAAGCCGACGGTGCAGACGAACGTCTCGTTCTCGCGCCAGGGCGTGATCCGGGGCCTCCACTACCACGAACGAGGGCAGGACGATCTCTTCACGTGTCTGGTCGGGATGGCTCGTGTCGTCGTTCTCGACCGGGAGAGCGGCGAGGTCTTTACCGCCGACGTCGGGGAGGAAAATCCGCTGGCCGTCTACGTACCAGGCCAGCATGCACACGGCTTCGAGGCGCTCACCGATCTCGTCTTCTGTTACCACGTCACGGAGGAGTACGACCCCGAGGACCCTGACGAGCATGGAATCCCGTGGGATGACCCGCGCGTGAGAAACGTCTGGAGCACGCAATCGCCGATCCTCTCGGAACGGGACACGACGCGGTTCGGCCGGTGACGTCGGATGATGTTGGCGGCCGAGCCGCAAGTCCTGATCACAGGCGCAGGCGGGCAGCTTGGCGCCGCTCTGCGCGATGTTTTTCCCGATGCCGATGCCGAGCCGCGTGACGTGACACAGCCCATCGATGCCCGGCCGGACCTGGTGCTGCACGCAGCCGCCTGGACGGATGTGGACGGAGCCGAGTCGGAGCCGGAGCGGGCGCGCCATGTGAACGTCGAGGGGACGCGAAATCTCGTGGCGCTGGGCGCGCCGGTCGTTTACTTCTCGACCGACTACGTCTTCGACGGGACGAAGGGCGAGCCCTACGTCGAGTCCGATGAGCCGAATCCGCTCTCCGTTTACGGCCGGACCAAGCTGGAGGGCGAGCGCGAGATCCGCGACGGTTGGGTCGTTCGCAGCTCCTGGCTCTTCGGTCCGACGGGGAAGAACTTCGTTCGCACGATGCTCGAGCTTGGCCGGGAGCAGCACGAGGTGCGCGTCGTGGACGACCAGCGCGGCTCTCCGACCTATGTCCGTCATCTCGCCGAGGCTACGAAGAAGGTGCTCCAGCTTCCCGACCGCACATATCACGTCGCCGCCGAAGGGGACTGCACCTGGGCCGAGCTCGCGGAGGCGATCTTCGAGGAGGCGCGCATTGCCTGCCGGGTCGTGCCGATTTCGGCGGAGGAGCTCGGCCGTCCCGCGCCGCGGCCCGCTTATTCAGCCCTCCGCAGCGAGCATCTGGAGACGCCCCGCCTCGTGCACTGGCGCGAAGGGCTACGCGAATGCCTGGAGCGCCTCGACTACCGAACGTGACGATCCCTGACGGCCTGCGCTGGTGGCGAACTGTCACCGGCGGCGCCGACTGGCTCGACCTGTTGCCTCGATTGGTATGTGAATGCGCCGAGCAGTGGTCGCTTGAAGTTGGAGCCTCGTTCGAGGAGGCGCACGTTTCTCTCGTAACGAGGGTTCGCCTTCCGGATGGGACCGCCGCGGTCCTCAAGATCAACTTCCCCGACGCGGAGAGCGAACAGGAGCCGGGTGCTCTCGAGCATTGGAACGGCAAGGGCGCTGTGCGTCTGATGGCTTACGACGGCGCGCGCCGTGCGCTCCTGGTCGAGCGCTGCCAGCCGGGCACGACCCTCTGGGCGCTGGAGGACGAAGAAGAGGCCATTGCGATTGCGGCCGGAGTCCTGGGCCGACTTTGGCGCCCGCCGCCGGCTGAGCACGTCTTTCGTCCACTCTCGACCGAGGCCGAGCGCTGGGTCGAGGAGCTGCCGCATCGGTGGCAAAATCTCGGGCGCCCTATCGAGCGAGAACTCCTCGACGAGGCGGTGTCGTTCCTCCGCGATGCAGGTCCGACCCAGGGCGAGCTCGTCGTCGTGCATCAAGATTTTCACGGCGGCAACGTCCTCAGCGCGACGCGCGAGCCATGGTTGGCCATCGACCCGAAGCCCCTCGTGGGCGAGCGCGAGTTTGACACCGCGTCACTCCTGCGCGACCGGCGCCAGGAGCTGAGCCGCGACCCCCACCCTGCTCGTACAGTACGCCGCCGTCTCGATCAGCTGGCCTCGGAGCTCGAGCTCGACCGCGGGCGCATGCGCGGCTGGGGCATCGCCCACGCCCTCGCCTGGGGGATGAATGAATCGCTCGTGCTGGAGGACATGATCACGTGCGCGCGTTGGCTGGCCGAGTCGCGGCTCTAACATCCGAGCATGCGAGTCCTCGTCACTGGCGGCGCCGGTTTCATCGGCAGCCACTTCGTCAAGCGCCTCGCCGCCACGGGCGACGAGGTTGTGGTCCTCGACAAGCTGACCTACTCGGGCAACCTGGCCAACCTCGACGGGGTCGAGCACGCGTTCGTGCACGGGGACATCGCGGATCCGATCGCAGTTTCCGGTGCGGGGGAGGGCTGCACGGCGGTCGTCAACTTCGCGGCCGAGTCGCACGTAGACCGCTCAATCCTCGCCGCCGGCGACTTCGTCCGCACGGATGTTTTGGGAACCGAGGTTTTGCTCGAATGGGCTCGGACCGGCGGCGCCCGGTTTGTCCAGGTCTCGACGGACGAGGTCTATGGGGACGTGTCCGAAGGGCGCTCGGCCAAGGAGGACGATCCGCTGCAGCCCTACGGCATCGACGCCGTCATCACGCGGGGAGCGAATACGTATGGCCCGTTTCAGTACCCCGAGAAGCTGATCCCGCTCTTCATCACGAACTCCCTCGAGGGGGAACCCCTGCCCGTTTACGGAGACGGTCGACAGCGGCGCGAGTGGGTCCACGCCGAAGATCACTGTGCTGCGATCGAGTTCGTGCTACGGGAGGGGGCGTCGGGCTCCGTCTACAACGTCGGCGGCGATGAGCGCGAGAACCTCGAGATCACGGAGCGCATCCTCGAGTTAGCCGGGGCGGATCCCGGTCTCGTACGTCATGTCGAGGACCGGCCCGGCCACGATCGGCGCTATTCCGTCGATTCGTCGCGCATCGAGAAGCTGGGCTGGAGGCGCACGATCTCCTTTGAGACGGGACTTGCGGAAACGTTCGCCTGGTACCGCGACCGTCGCGACTGGTGGGAGCCGATCAAGTCCGGTGAGTACGCGGCCTACTACCGAGAGCAGTACGCCTCTCGTCTCGGCCAGTAGCCGCTTCCGTCACCCGAAGTTCATGCTTTCCTTACGAGGTTCCCATAATTTGACGATGGGGTCTCCGAGTTGATGCGTCGCTTTTCGCTTCTGGTCGCAGTACTGGCCGCGCTCTCATTCGCGTCCAGCGCCGCTGCATCGCCGCTCGTCATCGTCTGGGGTCGCGGCTGGGGCCACGGAATCGGCATGAGCCAGTGGGGCGCGTACGGGCTCGCGTCTGGCTACAAGGTCGACCACCCATATTCCCATCAGGAGATTCTCGGCCATTACTACACCGGGACGACGGTCTCCACGCGTCCCACTTCGAGCGTCAGTGTCCTGCTGGCGTCGGGGCGTTCGTCCGTGCGCATCGGATCGGCTGCGGACTTCAAGGTCGACACGCGAATCCACGCTGCCGGAAGCCCCCTCGTGTCCCCGACCGCCACGGGCCGCATCAAGGTCGAGGGCCTCACCGGTACTTTCCCGAGCCCGCTGACATTCGCACCAGGGACTGCGGTCCTCGCGCTTGGCAGCTCGCACTACCGAGGAAGGCTCGTGGTCGCCGTTATCAGCGGCCGCCTGAGGGTCGTCAATCGCCTCAACATCGAGAGCTACCTCAAGGGAGTCGTCCCGCGTGAGTCCCCTTCCTCGTGGCCGCTCGAGGCGCTCAAAGCCCAGGCGGTTGCCGCCCGTTCGTATGCACTCACGTCCGGCGGGAAGTGCGGCGGGTTCCTCTGCGCCGACACCCGCGACCAGGTCTATGGCGGCTTCGATGGAGAAGCGGCCTCCGCGAACACCGCGGTCGATCAGACCGCGGGTGAAGTGGTGGACTACGGAGGCGCGGTCGCCCAAACGTTCTTCTCCTCCAGCTCGGGCGGCCAGACGGCGACTCCCAAGGACGGTTTCGGCCCGGCGGCCGCCGATGTTCCCTACCTTCAGTCAGTCGCGGACCCCTCCGATCTCAACGGCTCCAACCCGAACCGCTTCTGGAAGCACATCTACACCGCGCGAACCTTCGGGCAAGCGCTGGGAACAGGCGCACCGAACGACGTCGTCGTGAACCGAAACGATTCAGGCCGCGCGGGCACGGTCAACGTCATGACCGCCGGAGGCTCCACGGGGCTTTCCGGCTTCACCGTCCGGTCGAAACTCGGCCTTCGCTCGACCCGCTTCTGGGTCGTGGTTCAGAACATGACGACGTCGAGGCGCAGCGCTTGCAAGAAGGCGGTCGTCGTCAACGTCTTTTCGCGCGGCTTCAGCAATGCGACGCTCGAGCAAAGACCCGTCACAGGAAGCACCTGGACCGCAGTGCCGCTGACACGCGTGGATGCAACGCACATGCAGGCCACGCGCCGCCCCTGTGTCTCAGTGGATTTCCGGCTCCTCACCGCCTACGCGACGGGCCCCCGCGCCCACCACTCGGTTTATCCCGACATCGGGATGACGCTGAACACGGCAGGCACCGCTGTTCACGGCTCCGTCAATCCGCTACTCCCAGGTACTACGGTGACGATTCAGCGACACACCTCCACGGGGTGGAAGGCTGTCGCGAGCGCCGTCATTCGTGCCGACGGAACATTCAGCGCGAGGCTCCATGCCGTGGCCGGCGCCTACCGCGCCCGCGTGATCCCGCCGGCCTCCACTGGGCTCGTGACGGGTTACAGCCCCGTCCTCCAAGTCGTAACTAGCTAGCCGTTAGAGAAGCTCTTCGTCCCGAACTTCCCGGATTTGGCGCGCCGGGTTGCCCACTACGACCGCGCGCGCCGGAACGTCGTGCAAGACGACCGCTCCGGCCCCGACGAACGCCTCCTCCCCGATCTCGATCCCCGGCAGGAGCACGGCGCCTCCGCCGATGCGCGCACCGCGGCGGATCGTTGGGCCCTTGCGAAGCTCGTGCCGCCTTTCTGTGCGGCCCATGAAGTTGTCGTTCGTCGTCACAACGCAGGGCGCGAGGAAGACGTCTTCTTCGAGCGTCGAATACGCGGTCACGTATGCGTTGGCCTGCACTTTGGTTCGTTCTCCGACCAAGACGTCGTTTTCGACGAAGGCGCCTCGCCCGATGACGACGTCCGCGCCGACCTCGCAACGCTCACGCACGCACGCTTGGTCGCCGACGATGACGCGATCGCCGAGGCGCGTCCCCGCAAAGACGACTGCGTGGGCGAGCAGGCGGACTCCGTCGCCGACGATCAGCGGGGGGAGCTCCTCCTGCGCCGCGGTCGACCGAGGGCCGAGCACCGGCTGCTTCCCGAGGACGGCGTAGTCGCCGATCTCGACGTCCGCTCCCAGCTGCGTTCCGGGGTAAACGGCAGCGGTCTTCGAGATGCGCCTCAAACGCGTTCTCGCTCCAGCGAGGTCTGGAGCTGCTCGAGCGCACGCACGACCGCAAGACCATCCCGGGCTGCGGCGACGCGGTCTCCGTCTCCGCGCAGGAGGTCGAGGAAGTGCTCGCACTCGAGCCGGAGTGGCTCGTCGTTCGGAACCTTGGGGATGGCGATGTCGCCGGTTCGCGTCTGCCACTCGCCCCAGGTGTCGGCTCGCTGCTCGGGGCCCTTGTCGTAAACGGTCACCTTGCGCTCGAGCTCCATGTCGTCGAAGACGGCCATCTTGCGGTCGCCGACGACGGTCATGCGCCTCATCTTGTGTGG
>WNGI01005538.1_pt1 | contig 11399 bp, 13 predicted proteins | sample 5400621 | NCBI WGS metagenome assembly WNGI01 (sample SAMN13153374, study PRJNA577476) | soil metagenome | isolation source: 20 cm soil or saprolite under Garry oak tree replicate 1 | place: USA:California | collected 2016-06-15
GCGGCGTTTCGGTAGATCGGGGTCTAAAAATCCGAGCATGTGTGCTCGTCTGATCGTGCGGACGCCTTCCTGCTTCTGCAAATCGGCAATGCTTTGGTGAAACTTTTCCATTTTGGTCCAATGCACTTTTGGCCGGAAATGGTGCTCCGCATGATAACCGTTGTAAAAGAAGAGCCAGTTATAGATTTTTCCGTAGCTGCTCACGCCCCACGCAATCGGTTTGTCGGGATTCGCGCCGTAATGGCGGTAATAACCGTTCAAATAACTGAAGCAATGGCCGAGATACCAAAACGGCAGAAAATAGAAAATCACGTAGCGCCAGTTAAAAACAAACATCACGAACAGCACGGTCGCGAACGCTGCCAGCTCGATGTTTCCCCATATGAGTTCACGGCGGCCACGCTTGCGCAATTCACTCCGAATCGCACCAATATCGTCGCGGAAGAAACTTAGGAAGACGTATTTCCACGGGTTCTCCGCTTCACCATCGTGGCCGTGTTTGTAAATGGAGATCCAATCGATCGTCTCACCTTTCTGATCCGGCCGGTCGGCATTGCCTTTGTGATGCTGCATGTGGACCGCGTTGTAATATGTTTGTGAAAAGCAACAAGCGATCGATTGAGTGATTCCAAACAGTCGATTAAGCAATTCCGAGCGGAAGAACGGGTTATGAATGAAGTTGTGCCCCACGCCGTTGATGTTCGCGTTAACCATCAACGAGTAAATGAATCCAAGAATCAGCATCACCCAAAGCGGCGCATGCGGAAACAGGAAAAACAAACCTAAAAAATAGACGAGATGGAAAAGGCCGGCCAGCGTCGGGATCGTATCCCAGCGTGTGTGCGCGAAGAGTTTCGAGCTGGTGGTGGGACGGTCCACCCGGATGGCATCGGTGTTCATGTCGGGGATTTTAGGTATAGAATTACTCGCTAAAGAAATACTGGTTGGCAAGTTTTGAAGATTGCCAAGGCCGTTTCCAACCGCCTAACTTAACCGCTCCATGTTTGCGCTCCAGCCAGAACTGAAGGTCTTTACCGGCTCCGCCAACCGGGACCTGGCCGAGCGCATTTGCAAATATATCGGCGTGCCACTTGGTCAGGCGACAATCAGCTCGTTTCCGGACGGCGAGACCTACGTCAGGATTGAGGAAAATATTCGGGGCCACGATGTTTTCATTATTCAACCGACTTGTCCGCCAACCAACCAGCACTTGATGGAGTTGCTCATCATGGTTGACGCAGCACGCCGCGCGAGCGCGGATCGGATCACGGCGGTGATTCCATTTTTCGGCTATGCGCGCCAGGACCGCAAAGATCAGCCTCGTGTTCCGATTACAGCCAAGCTCGTGGCGAATTTGCTGGATGCCGCTGGGGTGAGCCGGGTGCTGACCATGGACCTGCACGCCCAGCAGGTGCAGGGCTTCTTCGATATTCCGGTAGATCACCTCTATTCACTTCCGGTATTGATTAAGTATCTGCGACAGCAGCTCACGGGAAAAACGGTGGTCGTTTCCCCAGACCTCGGCGGCCTCAAAATGGCCTCGGCTTACGCCGACGGGCTCGGAGCAAACCTAGCGATTGTCGCCAAGGAACGCCGCAGCGCCACAGAGACGGAGGCACTTTATTTGATAGGTGAGGTCGAAGATCGCGATGTGCTGCTGGTCGATGACCTTACCGAAACGGCCGGGACGTTGACTTCTGCGGCTGAGCTTTTGAAGAAGCGCGGCGCCCTGAAGATTTACGCTGGAGTTTCACACGCTGTTCTCGTCGATCTTGCAATCCCGCGCTTGCAAAAGTCGAAAATTGAGGAATTGATAACAACCAACAGCACTCCGGTACGCACTGTTGACGGGTTTAAGACCACGGTGCTATGCGTCTCTGAGCTTCTCGGCGAGGGCATAAAGCGGATTCACAAGGATGAGTCCGTCTCATCCCTGTTCAACATCGAAAACGAAAAAAATGGCAAAACAAGTCAAGCTAAAAGCTGAACCGCGAGCGACTGTGGGACGCTCTGCGGTACGCAAATTGAAAGCGCATGGAGTTATTCCAGCGATCATTTATGGCGGCAAAGACAAGCCGCAGCCATTGCAAGTCTCGGCCCGAGACATTAACGCAATGATGAGCCACGCTTCCGGAGAAAATGTCCTGGTTGAGCTTGAAATCGCTGGTGAGAAATCGAATCGCACTGCGCTTGTTCAGGAAGTGCAACACTCACCGGTCCGTGGCGATATCCTTCATATTGATTTTCACGCCATCTCAATGGACGAGACAATCCAAGCTGAGGTCCCGCTCGAGCCAATTGGCGTTCCTAATGGCGTCAAGAACTTTGGCGGATTGCTTGAGCAAAGCTTGCGCGCTCTGGCAATTGAATGTCTGCCGCGCGATTTGCCGGATCGGATCACCGTAGATGTCTCGCAGTTGAACATAGGAGACTCCATTCACCTGCGCCAGATTCAACTGCCATCCGGAGTCACGAGCAAGGTTCAGCCCGATCTCACCGCATTTTCGGTTCTCGCCCCAACAGTGGAAGAGGAACCGGTTGTGGCTGAAGCCGAAGCTGTCGCTGGACCCGAAGTGATTGGCGAGAAAAAGGAAGAAGGCGAAACGGCCGCGGCCCCTGCGATCCCGAAGGAAAAAGAACAAAAGAAGTAAGCTATTTGGATTCGTTCGATCTTGGTCAACGCCGCCAGGGACACCTTTTGCGATATCTGATTTTCGGCTGAGCGAATGTGGAAGAAAAAACTCCACAAGTTCGTCTGATTGCCGGTCTCGGAAACCCCGGACCCGAATACGAGCATACTCGCCACAACATCGGCTTTCTTGTCGTCGACCGGCTTGCCGCTCATTTTGAATCGACATGGAAAAAATCCACTAAACAGGACGCGCTTTTGGCGGAATCGGGAGAATTGATTCTAGTGAAACCGATGACTTACATGAATCGCAGCGGAGAACCGCTCGCCGAGCTCGCCCAGTTTTTCAAAATCGAGGCGCAGGAAATTCTCGTTGTGCTCGACGATCTTGCCTTGCCGCTTGGCCGCCTTCGATTGCGGGCCGGCGGCGGTCCGGGAAGCCACAACGGTCTCGAATCAATCATCGTGCGATTCGGAACCGAGGACATTCCACGATTGCGCATCGGTATTGGGGCGGCGCCACGCGAAGGCTCGGTTGACTACGTGTTGAGCCGGTTTTTTGAGGAAGAGAAGCCGCTCGTTAGATCGACAATCGATCGGGCCGCGGAAGCGGTGAAATGCGCGATTGACAATGGACTCGTTTCCACGATGAACACTTTCAACAAAACCGAAGAACCATGAAGAACCGTTACGAGGCGTTGCTTGTGCTCAACACGCAGGGCAAAGAAGACACTGTCAAAGATATTGTTGAGCGATTGGAATCAGAATTTAAAAAAGAAGGCGCCGAGGTCGAGCAGGTGCAAAAAATGGATAAGCGCCAGTTTTCCTACGTGGCCGGGCCGCTTGATTCCGGGTTTTACGTGAACTTTGTTTTTCACGCCGATCCGCAGCTGATTACGAAATTGCGTTCTAAATTTAAACTTGATCCGGAAGTCTATCGTCAGAATTACCAGCGCCTCCCGGAAAAGAAGGAGAAGGCGCCGAAAAAGTTGGCGAAAGCGAAATAGTTTGGCTATAACCGGCGCATGGCCAGCTTCAACAAAGTCATATTGCTCGGAAATCTGACGCGCGATCCAGAAGTGCGCTACACGCCGAAAGGGAGTGCGGTGTGCGATCTCGGCATCGCGGTTAATCGCGTTTACACAACCGACAGTGGGGAGAAGCGCGAAGAAGCGACTTTTGTGGATGTGACTTTTTGGGGACGCACGGCAGAGGTCGCCGGAGAGTATCTGAAAAAAGGCAGGCCTGTTTTTATCGAAGGCAGACTCCAGCTCGACTCCTGGGAAGATAAACAATCAGGACAGAAACGCTCCAAGCTGAAGGTGATTGGGGAAACGATGCAGCTCATCGGTGCACGGGCTACTGGTGCCACCGCTGGCCCGAGTGAACAGAGCGAGGAAGATCGAACATCGCGCGCCGCCGGCAAGCCGAGTGCGCCTCCGCCAAAAGCGTCTGCGCCGCAGCCCGACGACGACGAAATTCCATTTTGAGTCGCAAGGTCGTGCGACTGCGCACGAATAAGGGTAGGGTGCGACTCTATCGAGCAGCGAATTTTCCATGGCTCCGCAGAGCATGGCCCCTGCCGAATCGTGCTAATCGATGAACACGACTGAAGCCTGTATTGCGCTCAACATGTTGCCGACGGTCGGGCCGGTACGGCTGCGCAAACTGCTGCAAGTTTTTAGAACTCCAGAACGCGTGCTGACCGCAAAGCGTGGTGAGCTTCGCGCGGTTGAAGGAATTGGCGGTGAAGTGGCCGATCAAATTGCAGCCTGGGAATCGACTGTCGATCTTGCAGCCGAGCTGAATCGCATTAGCGATTTCGGCGCGACCGTCATCACGCAGGAATCGCAGTCGTATCCAAAGTCGCTCCGGGAAATTCACGCCCCGCCCATCGTGCTTTACGTTTGGGGCGAACTCCAGGAGCGCGACAATCACGCCATTGGCATCATCGGCGCGCGCCGCACCACCCATTACGGGACTGAGGCCGCTAAAAAACTGGCCTATCAAATCGCCTACGCGGGCTTGACGGTAATCAGCGGTTTGGCCCGCGGGATCGACACGGCCGCGCATCAGGGCGCGCTCGCCGCAAAAGGCCGAACCATTGCCGTGATCGGTGCTGGGTTGCTCGAAATCTATCCGCCTGAAAACCGAGGGCTCGCTGAAAAGATTATGACCGGCAACGGCGCGATCGTGTCGGAGTTCTCAATGGAAATTAAACCCGACCGGCAAACATTTCCGATGCGCAATCGGATCATCAGCGGCTGGAGTCACGGCATTCTAGTCGTCGAAGCGGGTTTGAACAGCGGGGCCCTGATTACTGCGTCTCAGGCGATCGAGCAGGGCCGCTCCGTTTATGCTGTTCCCGGACACATTAACGCGCCGAGTGCGCTGGGATCCAATCGTCTGATTCAGCAAGGCGCCAAGCTCGTGATGAGCGCAAGTGACATTCTCGAGGACCTGCAAATTCTTCTTCCCGAGACAAAGCCATCGCCGGAAGCCGCAGCCCGTCCCTTGCCACCGCTCTCTGAGAACGAGCGTCGCGTTTATGAGGCGATTGATTCGTCGGAAACGCCGATCGACGAAATCGCCGCCCGATGCGATTTGCCAAGCGCAACCGTCTCTTCTACTCTCCTCAGTCTCGAACTAAAGCGGCTCGTTAAGCAATTGCCCGGGAAATACTTTGTGAAACTGGGCTAGGCTCACCCCGCGTCTCTCTTTTGCCGATTGCATTTTGCCGATTGCAATTAGCGCGAAGCTAAGGTTCGGTTGCATCTTTAAATGTCCAAATCCCTTGTCATCGCCGAAAAACCCAGCGTCGCGACGGACCTCGCGCGCGTTTTGGGCAAGTTTAAGAAAGAGAAGGATTTCTTCGAGAACGATCGATACGTGATCTCCTCGGCGATTGGTCATTTGGTCGAGATGGTTCCGCCGGAAGGCGCGGAAGTGAAACGGGGGAAATGGAATATCGAAAATCTCCCGGTATTGCCGAACCACTTCGATCTTATCCCGAAAGAGAAGACAAAATCGCGGCTGCAGGTGCTCAAGCGTTTGATCAAGCGGCCCGACGTGACCGAGATCATTAACGCCTGTGACGCCGGGCGCGAAGGCGAGCTTATTTTTCGTAACACATTGCGATGGGCGGGCGCTAAGAAACCGACGCGCCGGCTTTGGCTCCAATCGATGACACCGGAGGCGATTCGCGCCGGCTTCGAGCATCTGCGTTCCGAGCAAGAAATGCAGCCGCTGGCCGATGCGGCGACTTCCCGCGCGGAAAGCGATTGGCTGGTCGGCATCAATGCAACACGCGCGCTTACTTCATTCAATTCGCGCAGCGGCGGTTTTCAAAAGACCGCCGCCGGCCGGGTGCAGACGCCTACGCTCGCGATCTTGGCGGGTCGCGAAGAGAAAATCCGCTCTTTCAAGCCGCGCCCGTATTTCGAGGTTCATGCGGACCTTGGGGTGAAGACGGGAAGCTATCGGGGCCGCTGGTTCGACGAGAAATTCAAAAATGATGGGGGCGAGGACGCGCGTGCGGAACGCCTCTGGAGCCGCGAGAAGGCAGCCGCAATCGAAGCGAAATGCGTCGGCAAAACGGGCGAGATCACCGACGACAGAAAATCGGCTACGCAGGCGTCGCCGCTGCTCTACGATCTAACAACATTGCAGCGTGAAGCCAATGGCCGCTTTGGTTTAAGCGCGCGCCGCACGCTCCAGATTGCGCAGGCCCTTTATGAGAAGCACAAGGTGCTGACTTACCCGCGCACCGATTCGCGTTATTTGCCGGAAGACAATCTTGGCCAGGTGCGCAAGGTCATGTCCAGCTTCCACGATCAGACGCTGGCCACCTACGCCGAGAAAGCGCTGCGCAACGAATGGATCAAACCGACCAAGCGCGTCTTCAACAACGCCAAAGTGAGCGATCACCACGCCATCATCCCCACGGGCGCATCGGTCGCGCACCTCGATGATTTCGAGCGCAAAATTTTCGACATGGTTGCGCGCCGCACTATCGCGGTCTTTTATCCGGCCGCGCAATTTGAAGTGACCACGCGCATCACTCGGATCGAAGGCGAGCCGTTCAAGACGGACGGGAAAATCATTGTCGATCCTGGCTGGAAGGCGGTCTATGGGAAAGAAGCGGCCGGCGAGGACGAACAATCGATTGCTCCGATTTCGCCGAACGAACGGGCAAACGTGCTTGCGATTGAGGTCAAAGAAAACGAGACGAAGCCGCCGACACGTTTTAACGAAGCAACCTTGCTTTCGGCGATGGAAGGTGCTGGCAAGCTGGTTGAAGACGAAGAGCTGCGCGAGGCGATGAGCGAGCGCGGCTTAGGCACGCCAGCCACGCGCGCCCAAATTATCGAGGGCCTGATTTTTGACGGATACATAGAGCGCAAGGGGAAGGAGCTTATCGTAACCGCGAAAGGATTATCGCTCATCACGCTGCTGCGAAATCTGCACACGGACGTTCTGTGCACACCGGAATTGACCGGTGAATGGGAATTTCGTCTCAAGCAAATGGCGCACGGCAAGCTCGACCGCCGTCATTTCATGGAAGACATTCGCGGGTTAACGCGCGAGATCGTAGAGAAGGTCCGCAATTTCCGTGGCGAAACCATCGAGGGCGAGTACGCTGTCATCGACGCCAAATGCCCTAACTGCGGCAGCGGCCCGATCAAGGAAGATTACAAAACGTTCCGCTGCCAAAATTGCGACTGGCTCATGTGGAAAACGATGGCCTCGCGCCAATTCGAGCCGGAGGAAGTCCGCGAATTGTTAACGAAGGGACGCGTGGGGCCGCTGCAAGGATTCCGCAGCAAGATGGGACGTCCGTTCGAAGCTGCAGTGAAACTGGGCGAAGACAAAAAACCGGAATTCGATTTTGGTGCGGATGGCAATGGCGCACCGCAAAAGATCGACACTGCGCAGCACGAAGCGATCGGAGTTTGTCCGATTTGCAAGGAGGGTCAGGTTTACGAGCTGGAAAATGTCTACATCTGTGAGCGGGCCGCCGCTGCGCCCAAAAAATGCACATTCCGCATCAGTAAAACGATTTTGCAGCGTGGTATTCCGAAAGAGCAGGTGCAAAAGCTGATCACAACAGGCAAGACCGATCTCCTGCCGAGATTTATTTCGAAGAGAGGCCGCCCGTTTTCAGCGCATTTGAAGCTTGAGAATGGCAAAGTAATTTTTGAGTTTGCCGAAAAAGCGCCGCGTGCCACAAAGCCGCGCAAGACGGCCGCGAAGGTGTAGTGGCAGCTCTTGATTGCAATCCTGCAGTCGATGTGGCCTCAGGTACGAGCTTCGACCTGCTGCTGGACATGGTGCACCATAGCCACCGCGCCGATTAAGACACACCCCGCAACTACCTGGTGCAGTTGGAGAGTCGCGTGGAAAAAACCCCACGTGATGCACACCGCGGCGAGTGTCTGCATCATCTCGAAATAGCCCGCCGTCGATGCACGCGTGAGGCGCAGCCCTTCGAAATAAATAAGCAGGGGGATACCGCCGGAGATTGACGCAAGGAGAACCAGCCAGACAACAGCTTTTGTTGCGTGCGCCTGGGCGGCCGCTGGCCAGAGCGCCGCCCCATGGAGCTTTCCGTAGGCGAGAAGGATCAAAGTCATGCACGCTAGCCCGACGACAATCCGCAGACTGGACGCGAGCCGAAGTGACATGCCAGTCATTACCCCGCGGCCAGCAACGGTCGCAAGCCCCCAAAAGAGCGCGCAGACGAGCGCGTAGCCGGTGCCGCGGTTCAGTCCGGCGCGCTCAAACGACGCGCTAATCAGCGTTGGATGCGCGACGGAGACGAAGACGCCGGCAAGGATCGCGATGCCGGCATAGAGGAAGAAACGTGGACCGAGGCGGTCGCTGAAGAGCAAGAACGCGCCCATCGTTGAGATGACGGGCTGGATGTTCAGGACGACGTTCACCACTGTCGGGTTGCCGTATTTCAGGGCCAGTGTGAAAAAGATCGTGCCGACAGCGGAGCCGGCGAAGCCGGAGAAGAATAGGTATACCCAAGTGCGCAGGTCGATTTTGCCGATCTCGCCAACGCGTGAGACGAGAAGTGGCAGGAACATGAACAGGATGAGCACATGCTCCCAAAAGACAATCACGTCAGCGTCAAACAGAGTATTCAGTGGAATGCGCCACGCGCTCTCTGTTCCCCAAAGCGCGGCGCCAAGACCGACGAGCCATGGGCCGTACGTCACCGAGTTCATGCGGGGGTCTTCCATGCCGAAGCGTGTAGTGCGGATACGACGTTGCGTCAACGTGCGCTTGCGGGTGGAAGCGAATATGGGATTGACGATACAATTGGTTGTGTGTTATTGAAGCGTTCAACACTATGCGTTGCCCCAAGTGCGGGTCTCGTGATGACAAGGTCATCGATTCCCGTCAATCGCGGGATAGTTCGAGCATCCGCCGCCGTCGGGAATGTCTGAAGTGCAAATATCGCTTTACCACGTACGAAGAAATCGAGCGATCAGATCTGCGGGTCGTGAAACGTGACCGAACACATGAGCCGTTTGACCGACGCAAACTGGCTGCCAGCATCGCGAAAGCCTTTGAAAAACGCTCGGCCAGCCTTCTTACGCTGGAGGAGATGGTGGACGAAATTGTGCATGAACTTGAAACCAGCGGGCGGGAAGTTCCTTCCACGGCCATCGGAGCCAAGGTGCTCGAAAAATTGCGTAAGATTGATGAAGTGGCGTATCTACGTTACGCGTCGGTGCACCAGCGATTTGAGGATGTCGATCAATTTGTGGATGCCATTCATACCCTCGGCCGGCGAATAAAACCGAATGCGCTCCAGCGCGAATTGTTTCCACCGGAAACAGCGCAAGCTCAATCCCGTGCCGCCGGTGCGGGTTCTCGCGATATCCCAAACGAAAATCATGGTCGCATTTAAAGAAGAATTTCCGTATCTGCGGACCGAGTCGGGGCAACTCTTCGAGTTTAATCGCGATTGGCTGCACGCTGCCATCACCCGCGCGGCGGACAAGGCCGGCTATCCGAGTTGGTGGCTGACCGATCACGTGACAGAGAGTATCGCTTTTTACCTACGCCTGCGGAATGACGAGAGTGTGGTCGCGTTCAGCCAGCTTTCGCAGACCGTGCGCTATGTCCTGAAGGTGATCGGCTACAAAGAGATCATTCCACATTTTGCGCCGTCGCCACCGCCCATTTCCATTTCGCTGTTCGAGATCGCCGAACAGGCAGGCACGGGATATGAACTCGCATTTTTTGATCTTCTGGAAAGACGAATTAACGCGCTGATTCAAACTGGGATGGACAATCTGCAGCTCTGCTCGCTGCACCCTTGCGTGAAACACCTGCGCGGCGTGAAAGTGTGGACGCGCGCCTGTGATGCCCTGCGGGAGGAAATTGTCTGTTTCGTGCGCGAAAAAATAACGTCGGCAACTGGAGTTGCGCGGCTCGACTGTTCTGTGCGCTGAATCGGCTTTGGCGGCGATGGTTAGGCCAGCAGTCGCGCTAATCCCTCCATTACTCCGAACACGAGGCGTTTCTTCGAAAGCCATGCTGCAAGTTCGCAATTTGAGCGGTTAGATTTTCAGAGTATTGGATCGTCATGACCATTTTTGAGAAAATCATCGCCCGCCAGATTCCAGCGAAAATCATTTGGGAAGACGACGCCGCGATCGCGTTCCACGACGTCAATCCGCAAGCGCCCGTGCATGTACTGATCGTGCCAAAAAGAGTGGTGCCGCGGCTCACAGACGCGACCGACAGCGACAGCGCGCTGCTCGGAAAATTGCTCCTCGTTGCGCGCGATCTCGCGAAGAAGCTGGACCTATCGAGTGGCTATCGCGTCGTGATCAACAGCGGGCCTGACGCGGGTGAAAGCGTGCCGCATTTGCATGTACATCTGCTTGGCAAACGCGCGCTCGCCTGGCCACCAGGGTAGGTCGAGACCCAAACGGTGAGCTCGGCATGCAGCAATGCATGTCTCACCCGTTGGCTCCATTTCCTGCGTTTAGGATCTCGCAGAGCGTTCTCTACTGACCAACAAGTGGCCAGTTAACGCCGACGATACGCTTGTCCGCAAATCGTTTCAGCGATTTGGGAAAAACGAGATAAGTCGCGCCTTTTCTCTCTCTGAAACCCAAGATCCCGAACTCTATTCCATTCTCGCTCTCTTGTATCGTCATGACCCGATTGTTTTTTATTCGCGATTGGAAATGACGGTCGGCTTCCGGCTTTTGCCAAAGCGTGTAGACCTGTGGTTCGCCACATTTTTCCACCACCTGAGAAAAACGTGCCGTCTTAACTTTGAGGAGCTTCATAGCCGAATGGTGCGGCCTGGGCCGGCGGTCGCGCCGAACAAAAAAGTCCGCCAGAGAACTACGGCAAGGAGGATCAGACTACCGTTGCTGCATTCCTGCCCTGGCGGGGTTTGTAAGTCCTCAATCCATAGCCCCTGACGGAGAGCAAATTTTCCCGCAAGATCGACATCGTGCAATCGCGTTTTATAGATCGGCAAAATCGCCAGCATTGACAATCCATTGACAATCTATAGCGCTTCTGTTTGCATCGACATCATGAAATGGCTGGCATTACTTTTGCTCGTGGTTCTTCAGTCCTCGTGCACGACCCTCGTTAATCGGCGTGATCTCTATAGCCCGGAGCCCGGGCCTGATTCCAGAGAGGTAATGCGGCAATTGGCAACTACCACGTCGGTAACGACCAGGACCGTACACAGCGCCCGGGAAGACGTCGCGCCACTGCCTTATTAAAC
>WNGI01012324.1_pt1 | contig 11399 bp, 14 predicted proteins | sample 5400621 | NCBI WGS metagenome assembly WNGI01 (sample SAMN13153374, study PRJNA577476) | soil metagenome | isolation source: 20 cm soil or saprolite under Garry oak tree replicate 1 | place: USA:California | collected 2016-06-15
TCCGACATCGACTTCTGGCACCTCAAGACCACGCGCATCATGCAGTCTAGCTGGGACTTCGCGTCCAACGGCGGCAAGAACCTGCTGTTCAAGAACCTGGGGAATGGCCGCTTCAAGGACGTCACCGACTCGCTCGGCGTCGGGAGCACACGCTGGACCCTCGCGGCCACGTCCGCGGACTTCAACGACGACGGCTGGCCCGATCTCTATCTCGCGAACGACTACGGACCGGAAGAGCTGTACCTGAACCGGGAAGGCAAGCGCTTCGAGCTGGCGCGCGCGGGGCTGCAGGACGATTCCAAGAGCGGCATGGCGGTCGCGATCGGCGACGTCTACAATCGCGGCCAGCACGACGTTTTCGTCACGAACATCTCGGAGAAGGGCTTTCTGTTTCAGGGCAACAACCTCCGGCTCAACTTCCTGAAGCAGCTGGGCCGCTTCGACGAAGTCGCCAAAGGGGTGGTGGCCGACGCCGGCTGGGCCTGGGGCGCGCAATTCGGCGACCTGAACAACGACGGGCTGCTCGACCTCGTGATCGCCAACGGCTTCATTTCCGCGGACTCGACGCATGACTACTGGTATGCGATGTCGAAGATCGCGGGCGCGCAGGGCAACATCTTCGAGGACGCGAAGAATTGGCCGCCGATCGGCACCGCCAGCCTGTCGGGCTACGAACGCTCGCGTGTGCTGCTGAATCGTGGCGACGCTGGATTCGTGGACGTCGCGCAGGAGGCCGGCGTCACCGATCGCCTCGATGGGCGCTCCGTGGCGATGGCCGACCTCTTCAATCGGGGCTTGCTCGACGTCGTGATCGCGAATGAGAAGGGCAGGGCGCTCCTGTACAAGAACACCGCGAACCCGAGCCACTGGATCGAGTTCAAGCTGGTTGGGACGCGCAGCAACCGCTCCGCTATCGGCGCCGAGGTGACGGCGGAGATCGGGCCCGGCCGGCAGCGGCAGGTGGTGGATGGTGGGTCGGGGTTCTGCAGCCAAAACGACCGGCGGCTGCACTTTGGCCTCGGGGATCAGCGGTTGGGCACCGTAACGATTCGGTGGCCGTCAGGTACGACGCAGGTTTTGGAGGGTTTGAAGGTTGACGAGGTTCACGAGGTGAAGGAGCCGCGGTGACGACGACTCCCGCACAACCCCCCCCGCCGGCACTTCGTCCCCCCTCTCCCGAAGGGAGAGGGGGTCAGGGGGTGAGGAGGGTCAGGGGGTGAGGACCGCAATCGATCCGAAGTACCTGATCGTCTTTCTCATCACGCTCGTGCTCGTGGTGGGCGAAGCGCGCTACCACATCCTGGGCGGCTACGAGCGCCTGGCCACGACGCTCGGCGTATGTATGGCGACCGAGGTGTTGCTGTCGTGGTGGCTGCGGGGCCGAGTGGCGAATGTGGCGAGCGCCTACATCACGGGGATCAGCCTCGCGCTGCTCACCAAGCCGCAGGCCAACATTCTCTGGCCGTTTGCGCTCGGCGGCTTCATTGCTATTGCCTCCAAGTACGTCCTCACCTATCGCGGTCGCCATCTGTGGAACCCCAGCAACTTTGCGATCGCGCTCCTGGTGCTGCTCGCGGCCGATTCGGTCGCGATTCTGAGCCACCAGTGGGGCAACGACATCTGGACGAACCTCGTGATCTGGTTTTTTGGACTTTTGATCGCCTGGCGCGCCAAAGTGCTGCATGTGACGCTCACCTACGTCGCCTGCTTCATCTTCTTTGCCGTGGTGCGTCACTTCATCGTCGGTGGACCGCTGCTGACCGAGCTCGCGCCGATCACGGGGCCGATGTATCAGCTGTTTGTCTTTTTCATGGTGACCGATCCGCGCACTACGGTCAGCACGAAACGCGGCCGCATGATCGTGGTCGCGATCGTGGCACTGGTGGAGACGCTGATTCGCCTCGGCGGCGATTATCAGATCGCGCTGCTACGGCCCTTCTATGTCTCGCCGCCGATCCTGGCTCTCGCGATGGTGGGACCGGTGGCGATGTTCCTGGATCTTCGAAAGACGGCGAGCGCTGCGACTATTGCGGCTTAGTGCGTTGAGTTGGTCATGGGTTTACCTTCTGCAGCGAGTACCCCTGTGGGTCTTTCCCAGACCGCTCCTCACCAATAAGGAGATCCCATGGTTCGTCGCGCTGCATCACTCGCTGATCGTATCGAGGAGGGGGCTGCCGGCTTGGCTGCCTTCGCTGAAGGGCTTTCGGAAGCGGAGTGGCGGACACCGATGTCAGGTAGTGGAAAGGACCGCCGTTCGGTTGGCGTCATCGTGCACCATGTTGCCAGTGTCTACCCGATTGAGGTTGATCTCGCGCGCGCGATCGCGAGCGGCAAGGCGGTGACCGACGTGACATGGGAGGTTGTCGCTGACATGAATGCCAAACATGCCAGCGACCAGGCGGGAGTGACGAAGGCCGCCGCGCTCGAACTCTTGCGCCGGAACAGTCGCCAGGCGGCTGCCGCGGTGCGGGCGTTCACGGATGACGAGTTGGACCGGGCGGCGCCCTTCTCGCTGAGCTTCGCCGCGCCAGTCACCGCGCAGTTCGTCGTGGAGGACCACGCAGTACGGCACAGCTGGCACCATCTCGCGCGCATCCGCGCGACTTTGCGCCGGTGACGAGCGGCCTTGGCAGAATGCCCTCGCTCCTTGCGCGCCTGTTGCTCGCGATCGCGATCCTGCTGCTCCTGGCCCTTGCCTACACCGGGATCGCCGGCGGACTCGATCAGTTCGATCAATCCACTCACAGCCAGTACACGATCGGCCAGTACGAGAAATGCGGCTACAACGAGCGGGGGCGTGCGATCTACAGGGGGAACCCGCTCATCTATTACGAACTCGTGCTGGCGTGAGCGCGATGCCTGCACGCGATCTCGGCGCGACGATGCTCGCCGCATGGCGCACCAACAACCGCGTCACAATGGAGCTGGTGCAGCTCCTGCCGGCGTCGCTCTGGGACACCCCGGTTCCCGGCGTGCCACGACGCACGGTACGCATGATCGCCGCTCACATCCACAACGCCCGCTGCAGCTGGGTCAAGACGCTCGGCCGCGAGCACGGCATTCCCACACCCGATCACGTCGATCACCGCCGAGTGACGCGGCGGCAGCTCGTGGCGGCGCTGAAGCGGAGCGCCAACGGCATCGAAGCCGTGTTGACGTTGGGCCTCGAGGCCGGTGGCAAGGTCCCGCCGTCGAAGGGGTACGTCTGGCGCAACCTGGCGCTCGACGTCGGCCACGTGCTCACGTACTTCGTCGCGCACGAGGGCCACCACCGGGGACAGATTCTCATGGTGGCGCACCAGACGGGCCAGCGCTTGCCGCGGGACGTCGCCGGTGTGATCTGGCGATGGAAAGCCCCGGTATAGTCCAGACTTGCGCGAATGCTGAGTTGACTCGGTATTGTGGTGCCGGTTGTAACCGCGAGCCCACCAGATAGGGGAGGCCAGGAATGGACGATGCCGACGTCCTCAGAGCGATTCTGGCGGCCTACAAGGTGGTAATGGAGGCCTCGTGGCCCGGGCTGCATCCTGCGATGGCGGAGCGCGCATCCCGCTGGCCGAGTGCTTCGCAGGCCACGCTGGCCGCGGAGCTCGCCGATTACTTGCAGGCGTCCGCTCAAGCCGGGCAGCACGTCCGCGTCTTCTGGAAGCTCGGCACCGGTTTCAAGTTCGGCGGGTGCAACGACCTGTTCGCGCGCGATGCCGGCATGAATCGGCCCGAGGAGTTGGTCGGCACGGACGATTTCGACCGCCGGCTCCCGTGGAGGCACCAGGCTGCGAAGTATCGTCAGGATGACGAGGCGGTCTTCAAGAGCGGCACCGCCAAGCTCGACATCCTGGAGCGGCAGCAGTCCACGACCGGCATCACCTGGGTGCGCGCGGGAAAAACACCAATCCGCAAAGCGAGCGGCGAGGTCATCGGGATCTTCGGCATGTACGAGCTGCTCGACGCGGAGACGGGGCGTAAGGCGTTCGCCGTCCGAAATCTCAAGCGTCGCGGCGGGGCGGGGGCTGCGTAAGAGCTACGGCCGCGGCTTGGCCGTTCGCTCCCCCGAGCTCGAGGTTGATGTCGATGTCGATGTCGAGGCTGGCGTCGAGGTTGTGCCGGACGACCCACTGGACGTGTTCGACCGCGGCTCACCCCAGCGTGTGACGTCCGAGGTGGCGCCAACCCCTTCCTTATAGCCTTGCCCGTTTATGACCGGGCCATGCGGGTGCGAGCCGCCACCGCCCCCCCCCCCTCCGCCTCCACCCCCGCCGCCCGAGCCCGTATAGATGATCGTCACGGGATAGTCACCGGGATAGAAGCCGTAACCGTAGGGATACCCGAAGCGGTAGGCGAGACCGTCGCAGTAGTACGAGGAATAGCCGTAGAACAGATAGTCGTAAGAGCACTCCGGATACAGCCCGCCCATCACGTATGTCGGATTCCCTGCGACCGCCGCACGCTTCTCTGCCGCCAGCCGCTCACCTTGCCCTGTTGCTGGATTGACGGCAAAGACCTCGGGATACGACAGCGCCACCAGGAGGTCGATGGTCCGAGCCGGCACTCCCTGGTCGGCGAGCGCGATGAGACGCTTGGCGTCCACTGTGAAGGGACCACGGCGCTCGACGAGCCAGGCCTCGGCGATTGCGGCGTCCACATGGTGGGACGCTTCCACGACGTCGGCGATGGCGAGCGGCGTCGCAGCCGCCGCGCGTGCCTGCATCGTCGCGGTGATATTGGGGCGCAGCGCGTCCTGAACTTCACTCGGGAGCAGCGAGTCGGCCGCGGCCTCGCGATACCGTTCCACGTGCACGCCGGTCTCGAGGCCGAGCGTGGCGCCTTGGATGTAGAGCCACTGGCCATTGCGGGTCATCGCGATCATCCCCGTGCCGGTACGTGTCCCGCTGTTGGGACACCTGTTTTCCGAGCGAAGATAGAGACGATCACCGAGTGAGGACCATTGGGCGCTCTGCCAACCGGTGCAGTCGCCGTGTGTCGTGGCAATGCGCTCGCCGCTCGCGACGATGCGCTCGCCGGCGACGACTTCCCCTTTTTCAATTTTCACGAGATCGACGGCGGATGTGCCGGCCACCGGGACCACACACATCTGCGTGTTGGTGCTCACGATCGGCTCCCAGCAGCCGAGGTACGCCAGCCAGCGGGAGTCGACGGTCGTGTCCTGAGCGCGTGCCGGCACCGCGCCAATGCCGAGCAGTGCGGCCGCGGCAAACAAGGCTTGAATTTGCGTGCGCATGGGAGCGTTCCTTCCTATAGCCTGAGCGAGATGCCGGCTGTCACGGCCATTCCCGACAGATCCATTTGGTTAAAGCCCTTGAAATCACTGCTCATGGGTGCCTGCGCATACGTGTAGCGCCCCTCGATGTTCAGCAGGGCGAAGCGGCCGAGGGCCAAGTCCAGGCCGGCGTTCGCCTGCGCGACCGGAGTCCAGCCTTGCGAGATGTACTCATCGACAAACACGCGAGTCGTTTCGAAGTCGATGAAATCACCCGACTGACTGAACTTGTATTCCATCATGCCCCCGCCGACGCCCACGTAGAGGGCGCGGCGCGCGGGGATCCAGGCGAACCGTCCAATCGAGCGGCCGCGCGACGAGAGGTAGTGCCGAATGCCCAGCGTGAGCGGGATGCGGCGCAGCGCCGTCGTCTGTGCGATCGGCTGGTTGTTGTTATCGATCCAGTGGCGGAACTCCGAGCCCTGGCTCGAGCGGGAATAACTGAAGTCGAGCACGATGTCTGTGGCGGGCGACATCCGGAACGCGAGACTGGTGCCGAGCGTGGCCGAACCGAAGTCCGAGCGGCTGAGCGTCAGCTGGTCGGTCGCGAACGCGAAGACGTCGCTGTTGGCGAGGGCGCGATCAAATCCGGCCCGCATCGTCCACGCGCCGACGGGAACCCTAAATAAAAAACCGTCGCCAGCGCTTTGTGCGTGCGACGGTGGAGCGATCGCGGTGATCGCGGTTGCGGTAAGCAGCAGTGCTCGCAGTGTTCGCATGATCGGCCTCCGCTGTGGCTCCCCTTGCTCTTACCTACGCACCAGGCGGCCGGGCGTCAACCACCATCGTCGGGATTATGTCGTTTGGCGCGGCGCTACTCGTTGGGATTGGCGCTGGCTTGCCATTCGCCGTGGCCTAGATTACGGCCATGACGATTCTTGGCCTGCGCACGGTTATCTACAAGGTGTCGGACCTCCAGCGCGCGAAGCAGTGGTACAGCAGCGCCTTCGGCATCCAGCCGTACTTCGATGAGCCGTTCTATGTGGGCTTCAACATCGGCGGCTTCGAGCTCGGGCTCGATCCGGACACCAAAGGGAGCAAGCCCGGCCCCGGCGGCAGCGTCGCGTACTGGGGTGTGCCGAACATCGACAAGGCGGTCGAGCAGTTCATCCGTGTCGGTGGGACCCTCAAGTCGCCGGTGCGGGACGTCGGGGAGGGCATTCGCGTAGCCACGGTCGCGGATCCGTTCGGCAATCTCATCGGACTGATCGAGAACCCACACTTCGGCAAGACGTAACTTCCCGCAGCCTCGCGGGTACGATGCTCGCACCCATCGTTCTCTCGAGGCGTGCCAAAACACGTTATCGTTGTTGCGCTTCTGTCTGTTGCTATTCCCGCGGCAGCTCTGACGCAGTCCCGGTGGGAAATCGGGGCGAGCGTCGGGGGCGGTCCATCGGTGGTCACGGAGTCGTGGGGTGGAGTGCCGGATCACGAGCTGGTGATTACGACCGTTTACGTCGCGCACCCCTTGATCCACTGGAAGGGCTTCAGCGCGAGTTGGGTTGGGGAAATCCTGCCCGTCGTGGTCGCGACGAAGGTGCAGAAAGGGCTCGGCAGCTGGTTTCCGGGTCGAGCGCCCAGCGATTCGTTCTATGTTGTTTTCCCCCACGGCGACGGACCCGACTTCGGTATAGGCGCCACTCCTGTAGGATTCCGATTCGGGCTCAGATTCGCGAAGACCATCGCGCTGTTCGCGGCGTGCAACGGTGGTGCCGTCGCCTTCGCGCGGGCGATGCCCAACGTCAACGCTCGGTCTGTGAATTTCTTCGGCAGCGCCGGTGGCGGGCTCCGTTTTGGACAGATCGGTCGTCGGGCCTTCATCGTCGGTTACCGCTTCACGCATATCTCCAACGCGAACACAGCCCTGGAGAACCCGGGCTTCAATGCGCACGTCGTCTACTTTGGAATGACGCTGCGCTAGAGCGAGCCGTAGATTAGGAGGAATGAGGTTTACCTTCCCCCTCGTGCTCGTGCTGCTGGGCGGCTGCGCTCCGGCGATCCAGTCGGGCCCCCCCCAACTCCAGCCGGTCGTGACCGAGCGGATCTACTTTGGTCGCAACATCGGGGACACGCTGGGCGTGACCGACTCGCTCTGGGCGGTGTTTGTACGTGAGGTCGTCAGCCCCCATTTGCCGGCGGGTTACACGTTCTGGCCCGCGGCCGGAGACTGGCGCGATTCAACCGGCCACGTCACGCGCGAGCCGAGCATCGTGCTCGAGGTGATCCATCCTCCGGCCGCCGCGTCGATCGATTCGGCGATCACCCAGGTCATCGGCGAATACAAGCGCCGGTTTCAGCAGCAGTCGGTCCTGCGCGTGGTGACCACGGGCCGCGCGAGCTTCTGATTCCGTGCCGACACCCATTTCGCACGCCGCCGTCGGTCTCGCGATTGGCGCCTGGACCGCGCCCGCGCCGCCAAGCACGCGCGTCTGCGCCCTGGCCGCGGCCTGCGCGGCGCTTCCCGACATCGACGTGCTGTGGTCGTCCGGTCTGCCCCAATCGTCGCCCTTCGCGCACCGCGCGCTCACGCACTCGCTCGCGTTCGCCGTCGTCGCGACGATCCTCATCACGAGGGGCATGGTTCGCCACGACCGCGCGCGCCTTGGCGTCACGCTCGGCCTCGCCCTGCTCTCGCACAGCTGCCTCGATGCGCTCTCCACGTACTCGCTCGGAATCGCCTTTTTGGCGCCGTTTTCGGAGCGGCGCTTTCGATTTTCCTGGACACCGCTCGGACGTCCCGATGGGATGATCCTCAGTCAACTGGCTATCGAATCGCTGCTCGTGTTGTTGCCCGCGCTCGTGCTCGCCTGGTTGGGCTGGCGGATCCGCCACCGCAGCGCGGTCCCCAGACCCAGCGAGTGAAGATCATTCTCGTTCGCCACGGCAGGCCGGCCTGGGATTTTCGAACACCTATTTGCGGCCGCGACTTTGGCGAATGGCGCCGCGGAGAAGATGAAGCGCCGCTCGACCTCAGCGCTCGGCCGAGCCCGGCGCTCGAACAGGTGATCCGAGCGGCGACCTGTGTATTCGCGAGCCCGCTACGGCGATCACGGGAATCCGCGGCGCTGCTCGCGCCTGGCGCGTCGCACGTTGTCGCGACCGAATTTCGGGAGGCGGACCTGCCGTGCGGCTTTCGCTTCGGCCTGCGGCTTCGCCCCGAGCTGTGGGGGCTGCTCGCGCGGTCCGCCTGGTTCTGCGGCTGGTCGGCGGGCGTGGACAGCTTCCGGACGGTGCGCGCGCGCGCCGCGACAGCCGCCCGGGTGCTTCAAGAGCGCGGCGCGCACGACGACGTCGTCGCGCTCGTGGGGCACGGGATGATGAATATCCTGATCGCTCGCGAGCTGCGCGCGGCCGGGTGGCGCGGGCCCAGGATGCCTTCGCGCCGGCATTGGGGATTCGGGATCTATGAACGCAACCCGATTAGTTTGAACGTATGAACGCCGGGCCACTTGAGCTGGGCGGGATCGCACGCTGACCTAGCCGAGCGTCACCACGCGATCGGCGTGCGCCCGGGCAAACTCGGCATCGTGCGTCGCGACGAGCAGGCCGCGGCCCTGCTGACACAGCCGGCGTAGCGTCGCGCCGAGGCCGCTCCGTCGCGCCGGATCGAGCGCCGCGGTCGGCTCATCCAGCAGCAGCAGAGCGGGGTCGGGCGCCAACGCGCGGGCGATCGCCACGCGCTGCGCTTCGCCGCCGGAGAGCTGCGCCGGCCACGCATCGGCCCGCGCGCCGACATCGTCAGGACGCGTCTTCCCCAGCACATGCCGCAGCGCAAGCGTGACGTTGTCCCGTGCGGTCAGGTGCTCGAACAGCGCGTGCGCCTGGAAGACGAACCCCACGCGGCGCCGGAGCGGGACGAGCCGTGATTCAGGGGGCACCGGGCCTGGTGCCAGTGCGAACCCGTCCACCACGATCCGTCCGTCATCGAACGGCTGCAGCGCGGCAACGGCGCGCAAGGCGGTGGTCTTGCCTACCCCCGAAGGGCCCATGAGCGCCACGAACTCACCGCGCGCGACCTCCAGCGACAGGGCGCGCAACACGTCGCGTCCATCGTAGCGGACGCGCAACGCAGCGATGGCGAGCAGCGTGGTCATCCGGCGGGCGTTCGCCAGCGTCGCTCCAGCCGGCGGGCAAGGCGCGCCAGCGGGAGCGACATCGCGAGATACACGACGGCGCAGAGGGCACCCGGAACCACCCAGCTTCCGATGTTTGTGGCGTAGATGGCGGTTTGCTTTGTCAGCTCGACGACCGTGATGACCGAAACCAGCGCAGAGTCCTTGAGCAGCGCGACGAAGTCGTTCGTCATGGGTGCGAGCGCGTAGCGGAGCGCTTGCGGCCCGCGGATCAGGCGCAGGATCTGCATTTCCGAAAAACCGAGCGTGCGTCCCGCCTCCAGCTGCGGTCGTGGCACCGCCTCGAGCGCGCCCCGGTAGATCTCGGCTTCATACGCGGCGTAGTTGAGGCCGAGTGCGAGGATGGCGGCGAGCAACGCGGGCAGCCGGACGAATCCCGCGAGTCCGTAGTAGATCACGAACAACTGCAGCAGCAGCGGCGTGCCGCGGATGATCTCGATGTAGAGCGTGGTGATCAGGCGTAACCAGCCCGCACCGTACACGCGGCCGGATGCGAGCGCGAGTCCGACGAGCACGGCCGCGACCATCGACAACACCGACACGAGCAACGTCACCGCGGCCGCGCGGGCAAGCGATGGGAGATAGGCGAGCGCACCGCTACTCGATGCCGTCACTCCTGTCGCTGCCGTCGCACCGCTGCGCAGCACGCGCTCGAACAACGCACCCTGTGTCTCGTCCCACACGCTCCAGCGGCGGAAGATCTGCTCGAGCGAGCCGTCGCGCATCGCCTCGCGCAGCACCGCGTCGACCGAATCGCGCAACGAGGGATTGGCGTGGGCGAGAACTCCGACGTAGTGGCTGACGGCGACTGGCTGGGGCAGGATCACGAACCCCTCCCTCCCCCCGGATCCGCCGTGCCGGCGCAACGCACGCTGCGCGATGATGTGATCGAGCAACACCGCATCCACCCGGCCCGCGAGCAGATCGGAGTACGGATGCACGTCGTCGTCGTACGAAATCGCGATCAGGCCGGTCGAATCACGCGCCTCGAGCAACACGTCGTACGCGATCGTTGCGCCGAGCGTCGCGACGCGCCGGCCGCGCAGATCGGCGAGACCGTGGATGCGGTTCGCGTCTTCGGGCCGCACCGCCAGCACTTCACGAAACTCAAAGTAGGGCAGGGTGACGGCATGCCGCGCGCGTCGCGCGGGTGTGTCTTCGACGCCGGAGAGGCCGATCGCGAAATCGCCGCGTTCGACCGATTGGTCGATATTCGACCACTGCACTTGCACGAATTGCGCGCTGCGACGTCCAAGTCCGCGCGCGATGCGCTCAGCCACTTCGACGTCGAAACCGCGCACGCGTGATGGATCGGCGGGATCAGCCTCGACGAACGGCGCGCCGCCCTCGGCATCGCCGCCCCAGAGGAGAGCCTTGGGCGCGGGCTGCTGCGCCGCCGCGAGACACAGCGCGAGTGCGGCGATCACGCCGCGAGTGCGACTGCGTGCAGCCAGCGTCTCGCTTCGACGTCTCCCGCCCAGAGCGCCGGGCCGACCGGTGACCCGAGGTAGATGAGCGTGCCGTCCCCGACTTGGCGCCGGAAGGCGACGGGAGTGTCGCCCGCCCACGCGATGATCTCACCCTGTTGCTCCGCCGGCGGGACGACGCGACTGAAATCGCGGATCTTGGCGCGACGCGGCCAGGTGAAGTCGATGTACGGCGCCTGCCCGTGCGACCGGTCTGTCCACAGATCAACCGGCGCGGCGACTCGGATCTGAAGCCCTTCGCACAATGAGTGGCGATGCTGGCAGACGGTAGAGTGACTCCCGAAGCCCACCCCAGATTCGATGACCACGGTGCTCCCACGCTTCAAGGCAGTCGTAAGATGCCGGACGAGACCGGGAGCCAGGATCCCGAGTTGCGGCACAATCAGCAGTGAGCAACGGCGGAGCGGATAACGTTCATCCAGGCAGTATCGCCGCCGTTCCTTGGGAATCGCGCCGAGATACCCACGCAGCGACTCGGAATCACGGCCTACGCCATCCGTG
>WNGI01016531.1_pt1 | contig 11399 bp, 9 predicted proteins | sample 5400621 | NCBI WGS metagenome assembly WNGI01 (sample SAMN13153374, study PRJNA577476) | soil metagenome | isolation source: 20 cm soil or saprolite under Garry oak tree replicate 1 | place: USA:California | collected 2016-06-15
CCGTCAATCTTCATGCGAAGGCCTGGCAAGTCGCCTTTGAGAAATTCAATAAGGAAGTTTCATTCGAAGCGATTCGCCGGCAGATCGGCAAAGGCGCGGATCAGCTTCTGCCGGTGTTTTTCTCAGCTGACGAACTGCGTCAGTTCGGCCGGGAGTTGGAGGACTACCGCAGCGAACTGTTTCGCGCGGAATACTTGCTACGTGTCAGACCGCTCGGCAAAGTGCGCGAGTTGTTCGAGCGGATCCTGCGCGACGGACGAAAAATCGCCTTGGCTTCTTCGGCGAAAGAAGACGAACTCAATGAGTACAAAAAAATCGCTCAAATTGACGATCTGATCGAGGCCGACACCTCATCCGCGGAGGTCGGGCGATCCAAGCCCCATCCCGATATTTTCGCAGCCGCACAAAAAAAGCTTGGCGATGTCGACGTCGATAAGATCGTTGTCGTGGGCGATACTCCCCATGACGCCGAAGCCGCTGCCAACGCAAATATGCGTATGATCGGGTTATTGAGTGGCGGCTGGACCGAAGAGCGGTTGCGCCAATCTGGGTGCATCGAAGTCTATCGCTATCCCGCTGATTTGCTGGCGCATTATGATCAGTCGGCGCTCGGACCGATGCGTGCGCGACTTTGAGCCGATACGCGAATATTATTCTTCAGAAACGCTTCTTTGTGATCCATTCGCAAACTGGTGACGCGGTCATTTCTAAGCGAACCACGGGAACGATAGTACTAATCATCTTGATACTTTTGCTGTGCGGCGCATTACCGCCGCAGGCCGGAGCAGAAAGCGCGCGGCGGGCAATTAGCCTCGCAGGCGGATGCCGTTAGGATCGAGTTCACTATAACACCCGAGCAGGGCAAAACATGCGCCCTGGTTGGTGCAAGCTTAGCTGGAAAATAGGAATTAACTGGAAGGCAGAAGCATTCGTGGAGCCGCGTTTGGAATTTGCTGCTGCATGATTCACGTAATTTTTGCCGTAGGGATTTCCTTACCAACGGTCCTATTTTAAATACACCGCGTTGACAGTGTTCATTTCGCAACTCGCGATGTCGGTGCGTGGCCAAAAACTTGCGACAAACCTTCGCAAATCTTTAACTCTACGGGAGTGAGGTAATGATCTTAGGGATGCCGAAATGGCATAACGATTGCTTTAGTTTTAGAATAAATTTCTCCCAGGAGTACTCGATGCTAGCAGTCTGTTGGAATGGAAAAAAAGATGTTCGTGTCGAAACCGTTCCTGATCCCGCAATCATTAATCCACGGGACGCGATCGTCAAAACCGAGCTTACGGCGATCTGTGGCTCTGATTTGCACATTTACAACGGCAACATTCCGACCATGCGTGCCGGCGATATTTTGGGTCACGAGTTTATTGGAGAAGTCGTCGAAGTTGGATCCGGGGTCGCTAATTTACGACCCGGGGACCGCGTGATTGTCCCGTTCCCGATCGCGTGCGGCAATTGTTACTACTGCGAACACAAACTCTACTCCTTCTGCGACAATTCGAATCCTAATGGCTGGATGACGGAAAATCTCTACGGCCAACCGACCGGCGGACTATTTGGCTACTCGCACATGATGGGCGGCTACGCCGGCGGTCAAGCCGAATATGTTCGCGTGCCGTATGCTGACGTCGGTCCGGTGAAGATTCCTCCAGAACTAACCGCTGAAAAGACGCTTTTCCTTACCGATGTCTTTCCCACCGGATACCAAGCAGCGGAATACTGCGGCATACAACCCGGCGACACGGTCGCCGTTTGGGGCTGTGGTCCGGTGGGACAATTTGCCATTCGCAGCGCCTACCTTCTCGGCGCGGAACGAGTAATCGCGATCGATCGTATCCCTGAACGCCTTGAATTGGCGCGTACTCAGAGTGCGGCCATTGCAGTCAATTATGAGATCGTAGACGTCGCCCAGGCGTTGCGCGAAATCACCGCCGGTGTCGGCCCGGACGCTTGTATCGATGCGGTCGGTTTGGAAGCACATGGCTTTGGGTTATTGGGATGGTACGACGCGGCTAAGCACAAGCTATGGCTAGAGTCTGATCGTCCGACCGCATTGCGTCAGGCGATCCAAGCATGCCGCAAGGGTGGCACGGTTTCCATTCCCGGCGTGTACGGTGGATTCATCGACAAATTTCCGATGGGTGCCGCGTTCGCAAAAGGCTTGACTCTCAAGATGGGACAAACCCACGTGCAAAAATATGCCGGTATCCTGCTATCTATGGTGCAAGCGGGTCAGATCGACCCGGCATTTATCATTAGTCATCGTCTTCCCTTAGAAGAAGCGCCGCGCGGCTATGAAATTTTCAATAACAAGGAGGAAGCATGCATCAAAGTCGTGCTCCAACCATGAGCGTTGCTGCAGACGACGTCTGGCCCGAGCAGTCAACCGCCTTTCCCGATGTCAACCTCGAGCCGGCGGAGCAGCGATTTTCGATAATTTCTGGCACGCTGGTGTTGTTCGGCGGACTGAGGCGGCGAAGCTTGCCAATGATTCTCGGCGGCGGCTTCCTGTTATATCGCGGCATCAGCGGATATTGTCCGATGTATCGGGCACTCGAACGTTCCGTGGGCATACCGCTCACCGATGGCTTGTCCTTCGAAGAATCGATCACCGTAAATAAGCCCGTCGAGCAAGTCTATGCGCTCTGGCGTCAAGTCGATAACCTTCCGCGCTTCATGTTGCATCTCGAGTCCGTAACCCCGACCTACGGCAATCGCTCGCATTGGGTCGCCAGAATGACCGCACCGTTTCGTTTGGAGTGGGATGCCGCCATCACTGACGAAGAGGAAAACAGGAGAATCTCGTGGTGTTCTCTTCCAGGGTCAGATATCCATCACGCCGGTTCGGTTTTCTTTCATACCCTACGCGTCCATCGCGGCACTGAAGTCAAACTCATTTTTAAATATAAACCGCCGGCGGGCAGTGCTGGCGCCGCAGTGGCAAAACTCTTAAACCTGGTAACCAAAAATCAGATCAAAGCGGACTTGCGCGCCTTTAAAGCCGTGGCAGAAACCGGCGAAAGACCGACCATCAGGGGACAGCCGTCCGGCCGCGCGATCCATGGCAATGGCGCGACCGCGTAGGAGCTTTCATGGACAATCGTTCCGCGGCCTTTCCTGTTGTGATTAAACTCGCAAAGCTCGCTTTAACGACTACAATCATCGCAGGCGCGATCCGTATCGCGCGCGAGCGGCGGCGTATGGAATTTGACGGCAAGACGGTGCTGATTTCCGGTGCGTCGCGCGGCCTCGGTCTCGAACTCGCGCGCGCTTTCGCCGAAGAAGGCGCCGATCTAGTGTTGCTTGCACGCGATCAAGCCAGGCTCACGCAGACGGCCAAAGAACTTCAGCGCTATGGCATCAAAGTATTGACATATCCCTGCGACGTCAGCCAACGAACCCAGGTGCGCGAGGTGATCGGTGACGTTCTCGCCAAGGCAAGGCGAATAGACGTACTGATCAACAACGCCGGCATGATCCAAGTGGGACCCGTAGAGAACATGGATGTCAGCGACTACGAAAGTACGATGGGCGTGCATTTCTGGGGACCGCTCTATTTGATGGAAGAAATTATTCCGAACATGAAATCTTTCGGTCACGGGCGCATCGTCAATATTGCATCTATCGGCGGCAAAGTCGCCGTCCCTCATCTGCTGCCTTACGCGGCCAGCAAATTTGCCCTGGTTGGATTGTCCGAGGGCATGCGCGCGGAACTGCTCAAAGACGGCATTTACGTGACGACAATATGCCCCGGTTTGATGCGCACCGGCTCCCACGTCCACGCCCTTTTCAAAGGGCAGCACAAAAAAGAATACGCGCTGTTCGCCATTGCCAATGCGTCGCCATTACTGTCCACCGCATCGGCGCACGCGGCTCAGGAAATACTCGAAGCTTGCCGCTACGGCAAAGCGGAAGTCATCATTACGGCGCAAGCCCGGCTGCTTCGCCTGGCCAATGGTCTCTTTCCTACATTGGTCGCGGAAACACTCGGATTGGTGGGTCGGCTATTGCCGCGCCCGCGCGAGGGAACCGGAAATCATTCGAAAGAAGGGTGGGAAAGCGGATCGGTGCTGGCGCCTTCGTTATTGACTCGACCCGCCGATCGCGCTGCTGCGCATAACAACGAGTTGTCTACATCGGCATCGAGTTTTTTGACCGTTGACCTGCCAATTGCGCGCGACGCTACTGATTCTTCCTAGATGGTCGGCGACATCGATCAGATGGATGATCATGCCCTCTGGCCCGACGCCGCGAGCGCGAACATGAGTATTGGTGTAAACGGCAGTCTCGCTGACTGGCCGTGTCGCTGCGATTTGTTTCTCATGCTGTAGTCATCCTGAAATGTTTCAACTCGAAGGAGACAAGATTATGGGCGCGCTGGAACTCTTGAAGCAAGACCACGATCGAGTAAAAAAGCTTTGCACCGACGCAAACACCTACGACGACATGAAGCGGCTCTTCGATGCCATTCGAGCCGAACTCGAAGCTCACACTCATCTCGAAGATTGACCCATATCCATTTACTTTTCTCACTTTTATCGTATCTCTGGAGGCAATTTTTCTTTCTACGTTCATTCTGATTAGTCAGAATCACGAAACACGGCTCAGCGAGCGACGCAATCAGCTTGACTTGCAGGTTAACTTTACAAAAATGCTTAAAGTATTGGAACGTATCGCAGACAAGGTGGGTGCGAACACACAAGATGATCCGAGTCTACAGGTGTTGGAACAATCCACCCGCCCCGAAAAATTAGTCGAGCAGATCGAAGAGGCCACCGAAAAAACAGAGGCGAAAGGTGCCCGCTGAAGGACGTTTTTTCCCGAACGGTAACCTCCTCCCAAACGTCTAGATATTCAAATTACATCGGACTATGGCATCGGTGCACTGCGGAGGAATCTCTTAGGTTACAACGATCGAATGATAACCCACCGAAAGCCGTAGCCGCATTTCATGCAGAGCCCGTGGATAGGTCGACCATTTTTTACCGGTTCGGCAATCATTATTCCCATGACTTCTTTGCACATAGGGCAACGACGGATCAACCGCTTTACCGTAGAATGCACAGAGCCGCCTCTGCTAATTTTTGATAACAAATGGAAGAGCACGAAAAACGGCTCCTGGGATGCACGCAAAGAAAATGTTGCGACCGGGAATCCATCAGGAGAAGACGGCTTGCCAGTGACCTAATCCAATATCCCATCCCACTTTCTGCCTCGCCGCTCAAGATCTTCCGCGTATTTCTCGCTTCCCTCCGGCTATGAGCGGTGTCCAAATCCTGCGGCTGGTCTCGACTTGTCTTTGTCGGGAACATCTTCTTCTCCGGTATAGGAAATATCGTGCGCGTGGGCATGCTCAAAGATATCCTTTGCGCGTCTAACTTCGTCACCGTTTTCCGAGTGCGCAGAAATTAGAATGTTTCCCTCTTTGATTTTTCCCTCGTACTGCTTGGCTTCAACTAAACCGAAAACTGCTTTAGCCATAATTTTCTCCTTTTGTCTAGCTTGCGACCTCTAATTGGTTATCCACTCTCTTTACACCGGCGACCTGTTTCGCTTTCGCCTCGATCTCAGCTTTCTCTTTCTCGCTCTTGACGGGTCCACGCAGCGTGACAGTTCCATCATTCGTGATAATCTTTACATTCTTCGCGTTAGTGGAAAGTGAGTCGTCCGCTGTAACCGCCTGTCTTATGTTCTGTGTGATCGTGCGGTCTGCTTCGTTCTCGGACTGATCTCCAGTGGTCTTGTTCTGATCGTCACGGTCTCGCACATTGCGGCCGGAGTTATCCGGCTCTACGGCGGTTTGCGAAACTTGTTTGTCTTCCCTCCGATTCTTTGAACAACCGACGAGCAGTGCAGTTGAAAGCAGCAATACTACAATAATTTTCATGCGACCTCCTTGTAACTTCGTCGAACTTATTCATTGCCAGCAGCAAATAGGAGGCCAAGTAGCACTGTGTGTCGTTGGTTTCAGCCGCCGTTCGATGTGCTGCGGTTTGAAGGCAATGATGTTTTGGGATGAATACTTGTTTCAAATTTAATTGGAAACTTTCGTCTAATAGCTCGACGAACATTCGTCATCCAACCAATTCATGTGATCGATTTCGTTAAGAGACGCCGGCACTGCGCGAGAATCGGAGTCTCAATTTCGACATCTACTTTGGCATCATCGAACTAGCTTCTTTGTCTCTGTGCTTCGCAATCAAGCAAAGTTGGATGAGTGAAAAAAAGAGAATGGGATCCCCGTCCTTGCACACCGAAGCTACGAGTCGCGACAGAAAGCGCAGCCGGCGATCTGTGCCGAGATCGCCGACAATATGTCATGAATTAGTTACCGGGGATGTCTGCCTAGTCGTCGATCGGATCGCTCCAGGGCCTACTGCGCTCGCCGAAACCTGTTAGCTCGCAGGAGGAGTCTGCGGCGCAATCTGACTCAAATTGCTGGGGGATCCATTTGCCTTGCAAAATGGCGGTGCTTCGCAATGGCCGTAATAAACTGCTCCAGAGCTGACTCGACCTGATGATCGGGGAACTGCAGAAGTCCCGGATCAGGGTCACCGTTTGATAACGTTAGTGGCACCCCCGCATTTTCCACCAAGTCTTGGCCCGCGCCGAGCACCAAAATCGGTTTGCAATGACGATACTGTTCCTTAACGAATCCCGCCGCCTGGCCCAGGTTCCCAAGAGTCTTTACGGCTTCGCGGCCACTAGGCACTACGAGTGCGTCGTAGAGGACCGCGGGAATTGCTTCCATTGTTGCATCGCATTCGATTCGATTGCCGTCTATGTCCACAACACTACCGAGGCGAGCACTCACGAAGCGCGGGACCGCTCCCTGTGCGGCGAGCCCGTCGTGCAGCACTTTCAAGTCTGCACCAACCACCCCGTCCGCTACTAAGATAGCAATTCTTCGTGTGCGTATGTTCCCATCGCCGGGGCGTGCAAACAGCGAAAGGGCAGGCGAAGCGTCGATCTCGGCCACTGGATTTTCAATGACTTTTGGAAGAGCTTCGGGGACCGGCATGCCGAGGCCTTCAGCCACGCTGGCGGCGAGATCGTCGGCGACGTTGGCCAGCATGGCGACCACACGCTCGCGTATTGCGGGGACTTGTGTGCGCGACAGTTCAAAACGAAACCCGCGGATGATATGAGCCTTCTCGACCGCCGTCTGACTATTCCAGAATAGCGTCGCCTGCGTATAGTGATCCGCGAAACGTTCGGGCTTACCTCGTACCTGATCCCCGACGAGGGGCTCTGGAAACGAGGTAAATCCCGCCACGCCGGCCTGAAAAGGACAGCCCCCTGCCAGTGAGTTCGGTTCGTATGCGACCCGGCCCCGATCGATCGCCTGACGATGCATTCCGTCGCGTTGGTTATTGTGCGTCGGCGCCACCGGCGCATTAATGGGAATTTCATGAAAGTTAGGTCCACCGAGCCGTGATATTTGCGTGTCTTGATAAGAGTGAATACGACCGGCCAATAGCGGATCGTTAGAAAAATCCAATCCTGGAACGATGTGCGCGGCACAGAACGCCACCTGCTCGGTTTCCGCGAAGAAATTATCGGGATTACGGTTAAGAACCATTTTTCCGACAGGCGTCACGGGCACGAGTTCTTCCGGCACGATTTTCGTGGCGTCCAATACATCGAAGCTGAACTTTTCCGCCTGCTCTTCGGTGAATATCTGCATGCCGAATTCCCACTCCGGATAGGCACCAGATTCGATAGCCTCCCACAAGTCACGGCGGTGGAAGTCGGCGTCAGCTCCTGAGATCTTAACCGCCTCGTCCCAGTCAAGCGAATGGGTGCCAGCCAGCGGCCGCCAATGGAATTTTACGAATCGAGACTCGCCGGCCTCATTGATCAATCGGAAGGTATGCACTCCGAAGCCCTGCATCATGCGGTAGCTGCGTGGAATGGCGCGGTCCGACATTACCCACATCATCATGTGTGTCGATTCCGGCATCAGCGAGATAAAGTCCCAGAAAGTATCGTGAGCCGTTGACGCCTGCGGCACGGCGAAATGAGGTTCAGGCTTGGCTGCATGAACCAGATCCGGAAATTTCATAGCGTCCTGAATGAAAAAAACGGGGATGTTGTTGCCGACCAAATCCCAGTTACCTTGGTCAGTGTAAAATTTAACCGCGAAACCTCTCACATCGCGCACCGTATCGGCAGAGCCGCGTTCTCCGATTACGGTCGAAAAGCGCACAAAGACCGGTGTGCGTTTGCCAGCCTGAGCAAAAAGCGATGCAGCAGTATATTTCTCAAGCGACTCATAGCATTCGAAATACCCATGGGCGGCCGAACCTCGGGCATGGACTATGCGCTCGGGTATACGCTCGTGGTCAAAATGGGTGATCTTCTCGCGAAGAATAAAATCTTGGAGCAGCGCGGGCCCGCGATATCCTGCTTTTAGTGAGTTTTGATTGTCGGCAACCGGAACGCCTTGATTGGTGGTCAGCGTCTGCCCGCTCGAATCTGCGCGAACACGATCGAGGGGAAGAATATTCGGATTAGCCCCCAACTGCGGCGTGCCAGCGCCTACCTTAGCGGATGGACTCGTCTCAGTCAGCGTGCTCCCGGTCGCCGACGAATCTGCAGGAGTGGCTGTTTGCCCCGTTGGCGGCTGCCTAGAAAGGTCGCCGTGCTCAAGGGTCTTATTGACATTGTATGGCATGTCTGCGGCGAGCTTCTCGATCGCCTGAAACTTAACAGACAGCGCATCCCCGGCGGATCCGCCAGCGCGTGCAGGGCCGCCAACGGTCGAACGCAAATGGGCGTATCCAACGTCGCTGTTTGTTTTTCTGTTCGAGGGACCGACGGTGGATCTTGTTTTCGTGTTTTTAGTGGAACGAGTAGAACGGGTTTTTTTTCGGCTCGCCATATAAATCCTTATTGAAGTAGCTGCAACCCAACGTAGGGTTTACTCGCACATCGTCCGGCTAACAATTCATTTTTCCCGTAGGCGCTTTTGTGTGAAGCTCATGGGGTGGGAATACGAGCTCCAGCAGTGACTGCATGATTACGATCGAGTATTTCAAGAGCGTCGTCTACGCGTTCCTCGGCTTCAACCAGGATCAAGATCTGCCCAGAGTTCAGATCCGGCAAGCTGGGATTTTCCTCGCGCGATATGGCTTGTACTTGAGTCTTCTCGATGAAACTTTCCTGAGCGGATTCATCGTGCATCGCAATGAGAATTGCGCTACCCGTAAATCCCGCGTCTTTTAATTCCTCGATCGTTTTTTGGCAGACTCGCGGTCGTGAAAAATGCCTGTCACTCTCGTTTCCAGCGAAGATTCGCCGACGCTTTCGACGTCCGAATTATCCTCGGACTCCCACTCGACTGGGTCTTCTGCTCGCGAAACCCGTGAGTCCTCAGAAACGGATTCGAGGGTTTCGCCGGCTAAGAGGCGATTTCCCGTGACCGTGGCTAACTCGCCCAGCGACGTAATACCGACCAACTCATTGGCATCGTTGAGAACCATTATTCGGCGCACTTGATTCTCTTGCATGATCCGCGCGGCTTCTTCGACCTCGTCATCCTCAAAACACCACAAAACCTCGGGTGTCATAACTTCGCGCACCATTACGATTGCTGGATCGCTACCTTTGGCAATCGCGCGGACTATGATATCGCGGTCCGTAATCACTCCAGCGAGATGGCCATTGTCACAGACCGGCAAAGACCCAACATCCAACTCTTTCATTTTTTCGGCAGCACATTGTAATGTGTCGTTGGGCTCAACAGTTTCTACTCGAGTGTTGACGAAATCTTTAAGCTGCATAAAACATCTCCTTAGTTTCTTCCGCACGGATTTAGTACTGGGTAAATCGAGCAAGCTGTATGCCACGAACTAAGCTTCGGATCACACAGCGAAACGCGAGTAAAAATCGCGATAGAGCTCATGCCTGCAAAATGCAGATCGTCTCTAGAGGAGATATGTAGAGCTAAAGCCGACGATTTGTAGAATTTTCCCGACTGCTAGTACAGTGGCGTAGCATCGCATCTACTGTCATGCGATCATTCTAGAGGGTTGGGTGTTGTAGCGTTAATTTTGGTCGCTAGGTGTGGATTACTTCAGAAAACTGGAAATCATATTACAGATCGCCCAATGATCGACCGGCGCGCCTCTTCGTAATTGTCTCGAGGATCTTACGTAACTTATCTCCCCGCCACTAGTAAGCGGGGGTTAAATTGAAAAAGCGAAACGGGTTCCACTTTACCTTTCATCCATGAATCTAAAAGCTAAACAACCTCTGGTAGATTTGCTTCTGGTATTCACCGTATTCCACTCAGCATATTCCCGACTGTTTATTCTTCGCACCTAGGGCGAGAGTGATCAGACTCGTTAGGGTTCGGCATCTGAATTGCTGTATTAAGAAAACCACTAAACCGTTAGCCACTATCGATTGTAGGGAAGTAAGATACGGACCCATCAGTTCTCGTCGTCGACGACGAAGAAAACTTGCTAGTGCTTCTGGATTGGATACCTTCCAAGGAAGGCTATCAAGTCAAAACCACAAATAACGCTTACGAAGCCCTGGACTTTGTCGACCAAGAAGACGTTCGGCTCGCCAACCTCGATATTAATATGTATCCCTGCTCGCTGAGATCACAAAGCGGTCGCCGTCCACTCAAGTGATTATGATGACAGGTTTCCCCGCGATGGACACAAGAAACAACTCCATGAAATACGGAGCGATGAACTATCTCACAAAACCGCTAGATATTGCGAAACTTAAAAATGTGCTTCGTGGGCTGCTCGCTGCGTAACGGCTGCCATACTGGATCAAAGAGGGAAAGGAGGATGTAACTGAATCGCATTCCAATCAGCGCGGGTCTGCGAATATTTCAATGAAACAGACAGGCGCGGAATTCTTAACCACGCCCGGATCGCACCAAGTCTCTATCCTCCAGTTGATGGATTCGTAAGGGAAAGTCCTGCTTCCCTAACTCTGGTCGGCGTCAAGCATTTGATAGCGCCGATTAGCACCGCTGCGGCCTATCAGTGACAATCATCTATCTTCTACCAGAGCGCGCAATCTATTGACTATTTGCATCAAGCTCACGATTGCGCGGCTCATTGTCGAACAAGCTTCGAAAAACCTCTAATAGTTCACCGAGCATATAGGGTTTATTCACGAAGCGCTTGACGCCGGCCAAGGTCATCTTGCTCTTTACCTCTGGCTCTAAAAAACCGCTGGCCATGACGACCCGGACGGCGGGATTTTCATCCTTCATCCTTCGAAAGACCTCTTCACCCGTGGTCTTGGGAAGACGGGCATCCAAAAGCACTGCATCGATGTGCAGCTTGTAACGGCAATAGACTTCGATCGCCTGCTCGCCGTCGGCGGCTACCAAGACCTTGTAACCGTGGCGCGAAAAAAA
>WNGI01005539.1_pt1 | contig 11398 bp, 9 predicted proteins | sample 5400621 | NCBI WGS metagenome assembly WNGI01 (sample SAMN13153374, study PRJNA577476) | soil metagenome | isolation source: 20 cm soil or saprolite under Garry oak tree replicate 1 | place: USA:California | collected 2016-06-15
GCTCCTAGCGCAGCGATGGCCGCATCCTGCTCGGGATAAGGATCGGCATTGGATGCGGCAACGATGATGATCCGGAACCCGCCGCGATCCTTGCCACCCGGTGGCAGCATCGCTGTAGCCAGTGCATTGCCCTCCCTGTCGCGCAACGTGAGGAAAAGCGGCATCTCTCGCTGTACATGGGCCTCGAGGCCGATGTCGCGCTCGATCGCGTTGGGCCGCTCCGGACGCCAGGACTGGACTGCCTTCTCCCGCTCGCGGCAGAAATATTTCTCGACTGTGTGGCTCATCAGGCGCGACTCATGCGCCGCTTCACCTTCCGTCTCGATACGGAACCAGGTCTTACCCTTCGGCGCGTCGCAAACATACTGCATTTCGCCCGTCCTGCGATCGCCGCAATTCTAGGGCGGCGGGCCTGCAAAGCCAATATGAGATTCGCTCCCGTGTATAACGCTGCACGATCGTATAATGGGAAGTTCGGCTGCAACACCGCGCGACTATTGCCTGAGAGGCGATGGTAGGGCTCAGAAGCTTCGCAAAGCGTCCGGTACGCCCAGCCTAGTAAATCTGTTCACTGCAACGTCCGCTGTGGGTCCTGGCTGTGTAAAAACGCAGCGGCGCCGCGCTCGCGTAGAATGATCATTCCACCAGGTGTCGTTTCCGGTCGTCGAAACTTCGCAGGCTTGTTCGGTTGCAATTGATTTCGGAAAATTATTCTCGTCGTCTTTCGATTTTTTGAGTTTTCACACAGCCAGGGTCAAAACCGGAAAAGCTCAATGAGAGCAAATGTTTTCCGCTGTTTACCCAACAACGGACATCGCCAAGATACTTCGGCATGTCCGCTTCGTGCCAATACTGGAAGTTGCAGAGCGAGTGTTTCTGTCAAAGCGCGCACTGAGGCCGAAAGCCCTTCCCGTCAGCATGAACCCAAATCCTTGGGGTCATTCAGTCCATGCAAAAGGGCCACCACCAGAAGCGGCGACGGCCTTTTGGCGCCGATCGTCAGAGTGCAATTTCGATCGCCAGGTCAACGGCGGCGCCGGGCGCGCCTTCACTGCTCCTCGTCCGGATGCCCCAGAGGTAAGGCGCGATCTCGCGCCTCATTCGATGAGCTCATCGGCGCTGGCGAGCAGTTCCGGCGGAATGGTGAGGCCGAGTGCCTTGGCTGTCTTGAGATTGATCACCAGCTCGAACTTGGTCGGTTGCATGACCGGCAGGTCGGCGGGTTGGGCGCCCTTTAGGATTCTTCCGACGTAAATGCCGACCTGGCGATAGATAAACGTAAAACTTGCTCCGTAGCTGATCAGGCCGCCAACCGAGACTAATTCGCGCCAATGATAGATAGCCGGAACGGCATGACGAGCTGCCAACGCCACGAGCTGTTCGCGCCGGCTGTCGAAGAACGGATCGGCGCCGACCACGACTGCGCCGACGTGCAGTTGGATGAGGGTTGCGAAAGCGGCGTCGATCTCGCTTTCAGTGCTGGCTTTCAGAATAGAGAGCTGTATCCGCTTCGCGCTGCCCGCACGTCTCGCATGATGGGCTCGGCAATCGCACTGTTCGGATTAACGAGCAAGGCGATCGCCCTTGGCAGGGGAATCATGTCAGACAGAAGTTCGAGCCGCTTGGGCATCAGTTCGACGGAGAGGATGCTCACGCCGGTGAGATTTCCTCCCGGCCGGGCGAGACTGGCGACGAGGCCTGACGCGACCGGGTCGCCGGCTGCGAAGATGATCGGGATCGTCGAGGTTGCGCTTTTCGCTGCCAGTGCCGTAGGAGTGCCGCCGGCCGCCACAATCACGTCGACCTTGCGGCCGGCGAGGTCGGCGGCCAATGCGGGCAGTCGATCATAACGGCCTTCCGCCCAACGATATTCGATCGCAACGTTTTGTCCCTCAACGTAGCCGGTTTCGCTCAGCCCTTGGTGGAGCGCTGTCACAAATACAGCAGCGGGGCCGGACGGGGTGCTGCCCAGGTAGCCAACTACTGGCATTGGCTTCTGCTGCGCACGCGCGTCAACCGGCCACGCGCCCGCAGCCGCCACGCCGCCGAGAAGCGTGATGAATTCGCGCCGCTTCATGTGCCCCCGAAAGGACCAAGCCTTGTATAATTCGCGAAATATAGCAGCCTTGAACCGGACGGCGAGTGGGAAACAGCAGACAACCGACCCCGGATGTTGACTAGGCTAGGCCCAATGTCCGAGATGGCAAAACCGGAAAACCTCAATGCGAGCAAATGTTTTCCGCTGTTCACCCAACAACGGACATTGCCAAGATACTTCGGCATGTCCGTTTCGTGCCATTAAACGACATCGGACGCCTGGAGGCGCGCCATCGCGATTTAGGTGTGCGTCGGCCAGTGCCGCTCGTGAAACCAGGTGCGGTACTCCGACGACATCTTCGCGCGTTGCGCCTCCGGTGAATGCCGCTTACACGTGGATGCCTCCTCGCTGTTTTCCGGCGCGCCCCACCTCACCTCGACGCAGTCGTTCGGGTTATAGGCCATTTCGAAGTGCGTTGCCCGGTCGATGACCTCCTTGAGCGAAAGCGTCCACTGCGAGCCATCGCTGCGGGTGTAGGATATTTTTCGCGAGGCAAGCTCGGACGCAACTACCCCTTGCAACTCGCTTTTCACGTCCCCGATGCTCTTGTCCTTCGCCATCGCGTAGCGCGCCGCCCGCCGAATGATGCGATCGGGAAATACCCGCACGACATCGATTGCGATCAACAAACGGAAATCGCGCGCCGGAGTCGAATAATCTTCCCAGGCTCCCGTCGTCCCGAAGATCGAGGGGCCGTTGGGCATAGCCACCTCGCCGGCGTGCTTTTCCTGATATTGTCGTCCGTTTTCGACCGAGGTAACACGCGTCTTCACCTGTTCGTTCAGACTCTCGATGGCGTCCGTCATCGCTTTTACGGGATCGAGCGGCTCGGGCGACATCACGTCATCCATGTGATCGTAAAAATCCTCGGCATTCATCTGTGACTGATCGAGCGAAAAATCGGCGTACTGCGGATTGTTGGTGATCTCGGCATTGGCCAGCCGCCGCAACGAACCGTTTTTGTCGCGCACGATCGGCCGAAAGTGCTTGAAGCCCGGGCTGCCGAGCGCAGGATCCTGCGCGAACAGGAAATTGCCGCGCCAGAAACGCTTTCGTGTGATCGACCCGTCGGGCTCAGCATCGACGGCGAGGAAGACGCCAGGCTTGCTATTCACCTCCGGCACACGATGCACGAGCATCAACACGTGGCCGTAGGGGTCGGCGTACACGGTGCCCGGGCGGAGCGCTTCTTGCGTCAGCGAGACAGTGTAGAAATCGCTGTTTTCGTCGCTCACGGCGGCGCGCACGGCGCCAGTATGCACGACGTCGCCGACGTCCCGCAGATATTCGCTAAACGTCGTCGGATGCTTTGGCTGCGTCTTCGGCGGAGCCGCAGGGGTCCCAGCCGACTGCGGCCGGGCGAACAGGTTCAGGATCGAAGGCGTTTGCCCAGGCGGCGTGGCGTCGGCGATCGCAGCTGACGCAATTTCCTGTTCGGGCGGCGGCGGCGGACGTGTGACCTCGGGATGCTCCATGTCGAACCACTGGTAGCACTTGGGCGCGCTACCGCCGGTGCCACGGGAGCAATTGGAGTAGCCGAACGGTAGTCCCATCTTGTAGGCAAAATAGGCGCGCAGGAAGTACGCGAAATCGGCGCAGTCGGGGCGAAGGCCCGTCTGCACATTGTCTTCACCGCGACCCAGATAGTTGAACAGGAAATTGCGCGATCGGTCGCGCAGGACTTCATGCCAGGCCTTCCAGGACAGTGCCTGATCCGGGGGTGCGTCGAACAGTTTTTCGATCCACGCCGAAAACAAGGATTCCGTGGCGTGATTCCAGCTGTTGCGCACTTTCCAGAAGACACCGGACGGAATCGGCTGGGGGTCCGGCTTGCGCGCGCTCACGGAGATATCGCGCGTAATCGTGCTGCAATCCGCGGTCGCGTGGTCGAGCGTCAGGGTGGCGTGCCACGTGCCCGCGGCCGGCTCGGCGGCCTCGGCGAACCAGGAGTACGGCGCACCGCCGTGCCGGTCGGACGATTTGGCCACGACGCTTCCATCGGGCGCGACCAGCGACATCACACCCTCGAGCGGCTTTTCGGTGACGATCATGACGCGCAGCGGCGCTCCCTTCCAAGGCGCGAGCGGCGAGGGCAAGACCAAGAGGTCGGCCGCCTCCGCGCACGGGCCTGACGCCGCGTCGGCCGGCGAGTCCATTATTGTGAAAATGAACGCAACTGTCGCAACAGCAGCAAACCGGCTGGCGAGATGCATCTTGACAACCTTTCTAGAGGAACCGCTCAAAGCAGAGGGTCAGCATGCCGAATAACCGAGGACCACGATTGTCAGGCGAAACGCCGTAGATGTGGCGAAAATCGGCGCGGCGCGACTTTCTCAAAGGTTGTTGCCACGCGGCCACGCAGAGGTCAGTGACACTGACCAATACGAGTTGTCCGATGTGGGTGTCAAAACCGGAAAAGCTCAATGCGAGCACATGTTTTCCGCTTTGCCCGCTGAAAGCGGACATAGCGCAACGCAATCGGCATGTCCGCTTGGTGCCAAATTTCAGACGTCGTCTATGCGGTTGCTGCGACTCAATCTAACCGCGTTGGAGCGCAGCGATCTTGCGCTTCTTGGACGTTTTCACGCTGCGATCGACCCGCACCGCCAGCCGTTTGGGCTTCTTGATATCCGATTCCGCCTGCTTAGCTTTCGTGCCGCCGCGGTGGGAGGCATATTCCTTGCCATCGATCGGCGCCAGATGCGGCGGATCCCTGTCGAGATACGGTCGCCCGATTCCAAACTCCTTGCCGCGTGCATCGATCCATTTCCAGAAGCTTTCAGTGGAAATCCATCGCTGCGCCCGTGTCGCGCCTTTGACGCTGACGACATCGGCGGCAAGCCCGTGGCCATAGCCGCCGCGGGAGCTCCCGCCATGGTATGACCTGTCACTCGCCGCCTTCAGGCCGCTTGCGATCGATTGACGGTAGTCATCGCGGAACGCACTGGTTATGCCAGGCGACAGCCCCGCCTGCTCCGCCGCATAAAGCGTATAAAACAGCTTCAGCTTGAAACTCCGATCCATGCCTCCGATCACGTAGTCCATCATCGTCATGCCGACTTTGTCCGCCGCCTTCGGATCCTTCCACGTGAAGTCGTTATCGACGAGCCTGGTAAAGGTTTTGGTGACAGTCTTCGTTTTGCCCCTCTTCTTGACTGTCACTTTCCTTCGCTCCTGCACCTTGATCATGTCGAGCTTGGGCGTCCGTTCGTAGAGCGCCCACAGGAATCGGTCGATGCAGGTCTCCGCTACCAGGCACTCGTCCTGAATTTCGATGCGGCTCACAGCGTCCGTGACGTCGTTTGGCACCAAATCTGATGTGTTCGCTGTCGCCACATGCACGGGCGGTAAATCGGCCGGCAGCGTCTGCGACGGATCGGGCAACGCGGCCACGACGATCGATTCCGGCTTATCCGAGGCCGCCGTCGTGTCGGTGGCCGCCCCCGTCACGGGTTCGGCGGCCGTCGCCACTTCGGCGCTAGCGACAGGGGCGTCCGCGACAGCGGCGTTAGCGACGGCGGCGTTGGCGACAGCGGCGTCAGCGACAGCGGCGTTGCCCATTGCGATTGCCTGCGGTTCATCCGCGTGCTTGGCGTTGGCGGCGAGAGAGGCTGCGCGGTTCTCGATTGGCACTGCGCCGGTGTTCTCGGTGCCGGCCGAACCGAAGCCAGCCAGCCAGCCGACGATCACCCCCGCGAGAACGACCGTTCCGCAAAACGCCGGCGCCACTGTCGTAAATCGCCGCGGGTTCATGATCCCGTCGCCTCCAAAGGCTCCACCTGAGCCATGCTGCACAGCCAAGCACGCGACGGGTTGATTTTTCGGATCAAGATATGGCCGCGCAATGGCGCAAACCGCAGCTCATCGTCTTTTCCACGAAGTGTTGCCCGAATGCAACGCGCGGCCTTAGCCGGCCCTTCACTCAAATCCCGGCCGCGGCACCAGATTCATCAGCATATTGGCGTAGCCGCCATCGACCGTGATCTCATCGCCGTTGACATAGGACGACCGGTCGCTGGCCAGGAACAGGATGGCGTCGGCGATATCCTGCGGCATGCCGATCCGCCGCGCGGGGACGACGGCGGTGCGCCGTTCGGTGACCCCGGGCGTATCGTAAAACGACTGGCTCATCGGCGTGATGACCATGCCGGGGCTGACGACATTGCTCCTGATGCCCTGCGGTCCCCATTCGCTCGCGAGCTGACGCGACAGCATGGTCACCCCGGCCTTGCTGACGCTGTAGGCGCCGCTCTGCGCTTGCGCGTGGCTGCCGGCGATCGAGGCGACATGAACCAGACTGCCGCGACCGAGCTTGCGCATATGCCGGCCGAAAATCTGGGCGCAGAGGAAGTAGCCGGTCAGGTTGACGGACAGCACCGCGTTCCATTCCGCAAGCGAGAGGTTTTCGAGCCCCCCGGGCCGCAACACCGCGGCGGCGTTGACCAGAACGCCGCAGGATCCCAGCGCCTTCTCGATGGTCTCGGATGCGGCGGCAACGCTCTCGGCGCTCGAAGTATCACAACGTGTCACGACATGGTCGCGGCCCAGTTCGCGCAGCTCAGCGCGCGTCGCCTCGAGGCCGCGTTCGTCGCGATCGATGGCGGCGACCCGGGCGCCGGCCCGGGCGAGATTGATGGTGACGGCGCGGCCGATGCCGCCGCCGCCGCCCGTCACCACGCAAACGCGGCCTGACAGGCCAAGCCAGTCGGACGCGTCTTGTCCGGTCATCGTTGATTGCTCCGATCCAGCGAGCGACGACTGGCAGCATAGCCGAAAACAATGTTGCGCGATAACAGCAACAGCGTCGGCTTCTAGTTCGCTTTTCGACCTGCACCAATCTTGAAGGCGATAGGCAGCTCAAGTCCGGCCAGCGTTTTGTAGGCGATGGCTCGTCGCTCCAGTGCCCCACGGATTGCTGCCTGTGTCGCCTTGTCCTGGTGCGCGATAGCCGATGCCGTCAGCGCAAAACTGCCCAGGCCGCCGTGCCACAACGTATCGACATCCGGTGTCAGGTAGGTCGTCTTGTGGTCCTGCACCAGGATGTCAGTCAGGCCAGCCCCTTCAAGCAAGCGACGGAACTCACCGGTGCCGGCAAATCTGAAAATCGAATAGCCCTCAGGTACGTCAGGCGGCGGCGCTATTCCGATCTCGGCAATCGCTTCGCGAAAGAGGCCCTGTATTCGCTGCTTGCCCGGATCGTCCCACCAGGACAACGCGATTCGGCCGCCTCGCCTGAGAGTTCGGATACATTCAGCGACAGATGCTTCGGGATACGGGAAGTGTCCCAAGCCAAAATTGCAAACGACCGCATCGAACGAGCGATCCGCAAAGGGCAAATGCTCGACCTCTGCGACGCGGAAGTCGATGCCAGGATATGATTTTGCCGCAAGCTCGATCATCCCTGGCGAGAGGTCGACGCCAACGGTCCTGGCACCTAGTCCGTGGGCTTCGGCGGCAAGCGAGCCTGGTCCGGTTGCAACATCCAGAAGATCGACGCCGGCCTGAAGCCGTATTGCATCAAGCAGAGGTTTAATGGCGAGCGCAGTAACCGGCGTGAAAAAATCGCGATAGGTCTTTGCCATTTTGTCGTGGCGCTGACGTTCGAAGGAACGGAATCGTTCCGCATCCTCAGGTGACAAGGCTGTGCTTGCGGCGGCCATCATCATCCTCCGACAGTAGCACGGCAGGGATGTGGCTCAACAGGCCCGCTCGATATATGAATGTCTGCCTGCGACGCGACGGCGACGTCGCAATGACGGCCGTTACTTCCCGGCCCCGCGCTGGCCGCGCCGGCGCTCGATCGTGATCTCCGCCAAAATCGACATTGCGATCTCTTCCGGCGTGATGGCGCCGAGATCGAGGCCGGCCGGCGCCTTGATGCGGTCGAGGGCCGATGCGTCGATGCCCTCAGCGATCAGTTTCTCGCGCAGCGCCGCCATCTTGCGGCGGCTGCCGACGAAAGCGTGATAGGCGGCCTCGGTCGCGACCGCCGCCCGCAACGCGGCTTCGTCGCCTTTGCCTTGCGTCGAGACCACGATGAAACGTTTTGCATCGTTCAACTTTCCAAGTCGGTAGCCGTCGATCAACGCATCCGCGTCGGGCGTGTCGGTCAGGTCGCCCGCCGGTGCGGCGACCGTGACGTGGTAGCCGAGCTGCCGCGCCTGCGCGGCAAGCGACAGCGCGACAGGGCTGACGCCGAGAATGACCAGCGAGGGATGCGGCAGCACCGGCTCGACAAAGATGTCCATGGTGCCCTTGCTCGGGCACATATTCTCTGCGAAGCGCACGCCGCCGCGGTTCTCGCCGGGCTTGACGCCGAGCTCGGCGAGCAGGTTCTCCGGCTGCACCGAGACCATGCGCGGCTCGCCATCGGCAAGTGCGTCGCGCGCAGCTTTCAGCACCGCGCCGCGGGCGCAGCCGCCGCCGATCCACCCCGCCACGATCGTTCCGTCGGGGCGGATGATCGCCTTGGCGCCGGCCTTGGCCGCGGTCACCGACACCGTTCTCACTACAGTGGCCAGAACAAAGGTTTCCTCGGCGGCCTTGAGCCGGGCCACCACATCCATCACTTCCACATGGCGGGTCATTGCCGTCTCCTTCAGAGCTCAGCCAGATAGGGTTCAAGCTCGCTCAGGCTCTTCAGCGTGTTGGCGGGCGCATAGAGATCGACATAGGGCAAGGCGGCCAAGATGCCGGCGGCGACAGGCGCATAGCCCTGCCACGCCATCATCGGGTTGAGCCAGACGATGCGACGGCAGCGTTTTGCGAGCGCCGCCATCTCGCGCCCGAGCAGCTTGGCGTCGCCAGTCTCGTAGCCGTCGGACACGATCATCACGCAAGAGCGCGAATGCAGCACCCGCGCGGCGTGCCAGCGGTTGAAGGTCTGCAAGGATTCGCCGATTTTGGTGCCGCCGCCCGCGCCCTGCGCCATGATCGACAGACGATCGAGCGCGCGCGCGGGATCCTTTTCCTTCATCGCGTCGGAGACGTAGGCAAGCCTTGTATGAAACAAGAACGCTTCGGCTTCGCGAAACTCATCGAGCACGCCATGGATGAAGCGCAGGAACACGCCGGTGTATAGGCTCATCGAGCCGGAGGCATCGAGCAGCACGACCAGGCGCAGCGGCTTTTGCTTGCGCTGCCGCTTGACGAGACTGATCGGCACGCCGCCGTGGCTGATATTGTTATGGATCGTCCTTCGCAAATCGAGCCGGTAGCCGCGCCGCCGCGCCAGGTCGCGGCGGGTCAGCCGCGTGCGCATGGTTTTGGCGAGCCGCGCCGCGACGGCATGGGCCTGCTCGATCTGCTCTGGGTCGGCCATGTTGCGGAAATCGACCTCGGCGAGATTGTCGGCACGCGAAGCACCTTCCATGCGGCCTTCGCCGGCGCGGGCCTCGGGAGCATCATCTGTCGATGGGACCTGGTCGGTTGCGATTTCGCTTCCGGTTCGCTCGAGTTTGTTCCCCTGCAGGGTTTTCAGCGACGGGCTATTGGCTGCCTTGGCCGAGCCCATGGTCATCGATCGCGATTTTACCCGCTTGCCGAGCCAGAACGCGTCGAACAGCCCGTCGAACCTGTCCCAATCGGATTTCCGCGCCGAAAACAGATGCTTTAGCGCGATGCGCAACAGCGCCGGGTTTTCGATATAGCCCGCTGCCATCAAGACCGCCGCGTCCCGGCCTTCCTGCAGGCCGACGGCAAAACCGTTGTCGCGGAGCGTCCGGAGAAATGCGGCGAGCTTTATCGAGACCAGGCGCGATACCTCGTCGCTCCTGTCGTATCGCGGGCTGGCATCGGAGCAACTCACGCGACCTTCCCCAGCAGGCGTTCGGTCACCTCGCGCGTCATGCGCGACTTGTCCTCATGGGTCTTGAGCAGGCACATCAGGGTTTCCTGAACCGTCTCGGGGGCATCGTGCAGGTCGCGCACATTCAGGCCAACCAGCGCCGCCGCCCAGTCCAGCGTCTCCGCGACGCCGGGGACCTTGCGGAGCTCTTCCTTGCGGACGCTTTCGACCATGCGCGCGATCTGCAGCGACAGCGACGCAGTGGCGCCATCGATCCGCGCCATGATGATGCGGGCTTCGCGATCGACGTCGGGATAATCGACGTAATGATAGAGACAGCGGCGGCGCAGCGCGTCGGACAGCTCGCGGGTGCCGTTCGAGGTCAGCACCACATGCGGAATCGTGGTCGCCGGAATCGATCCGAGCTCCGGGATCGATACCTGGAAATCCGACAACAGTTCGAGCAGGAACGCCTCGAACTCGTCGTCGGCGCGGTCGATCTCATCGATCAGCAGCACCGGCGGCGTGCTGCGGCGGATCGCGGCCAGCAGCGGCCGCTCCAGCAGATATTTTTCCGAAAAGATCTGGTCCTCGATGGCGTCGGCATCCCCGCCGCGATGCGCCTGGATCGCGAGCAGCTGCCGCTGGTAGTTCCATTCATAGAGCGCGGCCGATTGATCCAGCCCCTCATAGCACTGCAGGCGGATCAGCTCGGTCGCATGCGCGGTGGCCAGCGCTTTCGCCACCTCGGTCTTGCCGACGCCCGCCTCGCCTTCCAGCAGCAGCGGACGCCTGAGCAGTTGCATCAGCGAGATCGCGGTCGCCAATTCACTGTCGGCGATATAGCCGCTTGCCGCCAGGGCTTGCGCGATCTCCTCGCGGGTTTTCATTGCCAGAGCATCTGCCTTTTCATTCGAACCGCTGCCGCTTCATCTTCTCCCCTCCCCCCGCGAAGCGGCGGGGTCCGAGGCGAGCGAAGCTCGCTCTCGAGGTCGGGGGTGGGGGGCGGCTCCGCAAACTCTCTGCCAGAGGAGCAAGCGGATGGACCCCCACCCCCGACCCCTCCCCGCCACGCGCAAGAGCGCGTGGAGGGAGGGGAGAAGATTATCACGCCGCAAACACTCCCAATTCCTTTGCCGTCCGCCAGTTGCGCCAGTAATCGTGTGGCATCTGGATATGGGTCGAGCCCAGGAACGAGAAGGCATCGTTGACGGCGTTGGAAAACGCCGGCACGCCGCCGACATTCGGGCTCTCGCCGACGCCCTTGGCACCGATCGGGTGATGCGGCGACGGCGTCACGGTGAAGTCGGTCTCCCAATGCGGCGTCTCGACCGCGGTGGGCATGAAGAAATCCATGAACGAACCGGTGACGACGTTGCCCTCGGGGTCGTAGCGGATCTCCTGGCCCATGGCGATCGCAAAGGCTTCGGTCAGCCCGCCATGCACCTGACCCTCGATGATCATCGGGTTGATGCGGGTGCCGCAATCGTCGAGCGCATAGAAGCGCCTGATCT
>WNGI01005541.1_pt1 | contig 11396 bp, 7 predicted proteins | sample 5400621 | NCBI WGS metagenome assembly WNGI01 (sample SAMN13153374, study PRJNA577476) | soil metagenome | isolation source: 20 cm soil or saprolite under Garry oak tree replicate 1 | place: USA:California | collected 2016-06-15
AGCCCTTTGGAGGTAATCATGAAGGCAACCATCATGGAAAGCTGCTGCGCGAAACCAAAGTGTTGCCCCACGCTCGGACCGGCGGCCTGCACAATAAAAATCGAAGTGACGGCGAGGAAAATCATCGAGCCGTCGAGATTAAAGGAATAACCGGTCGGCATTACGAAACCGACGATACGTCTTGGCACGCCGAGACGTTCCATCGCCTCCATCGCTCTGGGCATGGCTGATTCGCTACTTGTGGTCGCGAAGGCGATCGTCGCCGGCTCGCGGATCGCGCGGACGAATTGTCGAATTGGCGCGCGGACTATCACCATGATAATTCCGAAAACGAATACGATGAAAATGATCAGTCCGAGGTAGTAGCTGAATATGAGGTTCCCCAGACTAACGAGCACGCCCGGACCTTGGGTGCCGATAGTATGTGCCATGGCCGCGCCGACACCAATGGGCGCAAATTTCATGACGTAGTTCGTCACCTTGAACATCACCTGCGATAGACTTTCCATTCCGCGAAGGAGCGGTTTACCCTTTTCACCAACCGCCGAGACCGCCATCGCGAAAAGCACGGCGAAGGCGACGATTTGGAGAATGTCGCCGCGCACCAGCGAATCAAAGACGCTCGAGGGGAATACATGCACGAGTGTTTCGATCAAAGTTTGCGGATGAGTTTGGCCAATCTTCTCGACCGTTTGACTTGCCTCAGCCACGAGCGGGACTCCCGTCCCGGGCTTGGTTAAATTGACGACCGCCAAGCCAATAAATAACGCAACGGTCGTGACAACTTCGAAGTAAACGAGCGCTTTCACGCCCATCCGCCCGACCTTCCGTAAATCGCCGCCCCCGGCGATTCCAACAACGAGAGTCGAAAAAACAAGCGGACCAATGATCGATTTGATCAGATTCAGGAAAATGTCGCGGAGAAAATAGACGTTGTTCCCCCATTCCGGCCGTACCCAGCCGACGGCGACACCAACAATCAGCCCGATCATAATCTGCGTGGTCAGGGATGGGCGGTACCAGGGGCGGGAAGGGCGGCGCACGGAAACGTCTTTAGTCATGCGAAGCGTGGATTAACACAATGCGCACAACGGATCGAGTCTTCGGGTCAAGCAATACTAAACAAATGGCGGCAATGCCACATCATGTTAGCATCGCCCCCAGGCTGCTCTATCTCATGTTTCTAACGCATCTGAGCTGCACATCCTGCGGGTTGCATCACGACTGGGCGAAGCTGCAAAACTTATGCACGGCATGCCGCAAACCGCTCTTTGCTATTTATGACCTCGAACAAGCGGGCCGCGCGCTCAAACGCGAGGAACTGTCAACCCGCGCAGAAAAATCGCTCTGGCGTTATCGGGAATTATTGCCCGTCCCGATTGAGACCGCACCCGCCTCCCTGAGTGAAGGAGGAACTCCTTTGCTTCGCACAGAAAGATTCGGGGCCTCCTTGCAAATGCAAAATCTCCGGATCAAAGACGAATCACAGAATCCGACTCACAGTTTCAAAGCGCGCGGGATGTCGGTCGCGGTTTCGATGGCGAAGCATCTCGGCGCCACCAAACTCGTTGCTCCAAGCGCCGGCAACGCCGGCGGCGCCCTTGCCGCCTACGCGGCGCGTGCCGGACTCGAAGCTCATGTCTTCATGCCGCGCGATACGCCACGGGCCAACATTATCGAATGCCGCGAATTCGGTGCGGATGTCACCCTAATCGACGGGCTTATTTCAGATTGCGCTGCTGAGATTTCGAGGCGCAAGGAGAACTGGTTTGATGTCTCGACCCTCAAGGAGCCATACCGAATCGAGGGGAAAAAAACGCTCGGTTACGAATTGGCCGAGCAACTGGAATGGGAGTTACCCGACGCCATTATTTATCCCACCGGGGGCGGCACGGGCCTTATCGGGATGTGGAAAGCGTTCGATGAAATGGAGAAACTCGGTTGGATCGGCCAAAAACGGCCACGGATGTTCTCGGTGCAGGCCGAGGGCTGCGCGCCTATCGTTCGCGCCTTCGAAGCCGGAGAAAACTTTGCCGCCGAGTTCCCCAGTGCGCATACGCTTGCTGCCGGGTTACGTGTTCCCAAAGCAATAGGCGATTTCCTCATCCTCAACATTCTCCGCCAGTCGAACGGCGGCGCCATCGCAGTTAGCGACGAAGAGATGATCCGCGTTGCCGCAGAAGTTGCTTCGAGCGAGGGACTCTTTGTCGCTCCGGAAGGTGCAGCGAGCTTTGCGGCACTCAGGTCGCTACTCTCGTTGGGAAAAATTTTGCCTAACGAAAGCGTTGTCATTTTCAACACCGGCTCCGGCATCAAGTACCTGGATTGCTACGATTCTTAACAGCAAAGGTATCGTTCCCGACGAACAGTAGTTGTCTCGCTATCTAATCTTGGCGCCAGTAAACCGGACACAATTCTTTTGCGGGCGTTCAGGACAAGACGTACCGGCCCGTCTTTCTCGTTCCGATACGCCGCACCAGTCCGGCTTTGACCAACGGTCGCAACAAATCAAGTGCGCCCTGTTTCGAGACGCCAATTCCATCCCAAATTTCACGCGGTGTCAGTGCCTTTTGCTCGCGCAGTAAATGAAGCAATTGTTCCTGTTTCGGTCGTAAGACGAGTTTCGTTTTACCGGCATGAGCAGATAATTTTTGGATCCGCGTCCAGACGCGTTCCAGCGTCAGGCGCAACCCTTCGGCGCTGTATTCGAGCCAGCTGGTAAGATCGTCGTTTTCCTTCCGCACTTTATCGAGCGCTGCGTAATAGCTGGGACGATTTTCCCAATAAAATTCGTCGATCGAAAAGATATGGTGGTTGTCAAAACCGCGCCGGTACAATTCCCACAGGCTGAGCATGCGACCAGCGCGTCCATTTCCATCGGCAAACGGATGAATCACTTCAAAACGATGATGCAAAATCGCTGAACTGAGGATCGACGAAATCCTTGGCGCGCGTGTGTTCCACCATCCCAGCAGATCAGACATCATCGGTTGCACCCGCTCGGGCGGCGGGGCCACGTAATCTCCCACCCGCACGCGAACCTTCCTATACTGGCCCGCCGTGCCCTGATCCATTACGCCACCTGCCATGATCCGGTGCAACCTCAACACTTCCTCATGCGTGACAGCACTGCGTTGGGCGTTTTTCTCCACGAAGCGCAAGCCGGCGAAATAATTCGCTACTTCCCGCCGCGAGCGCGGTTCCGTCGCTGGAATCTCCCGCCCCTCTTCAATGGCACGCACCTGTTCCAGTGTCAGGGGATTGCCTTCGATCGCGGTCGAACAATGCGCATTGCGGATCCGGGTATCCTTTTGCAGCGCTGGGATCCAGGGGACCTGGACCGCCGCCGCCAAAATCCGCTCGCGCAAGGCCGCAACCTGCTCCACCTGCGAGAGAAGCACAGGTGTAATGATATAAAGGGGGTTGTAATTCACTCGCGTTAGTCAAGCATTAGTCAAGTTATTAGTCAAGTGGTTCTGCTGAACGCTGCGCGGTTAGTCCAGTGTAAGCCAAGTTTTCAGTCAACCGGTCCGCCGTTCGGCCGCTGCCCGCTTTTCAAATAATTTCCCATTGAAGACTACGCTGGACGACCGCAGCGTAATCCTTCCCATGCCTCGCGAATACACGCTGCAACGCACACCTTCGTCCTTTACCGGGGCGATTGATTACGGGACGGAATTGAATGAGCAGCAGCTCGCGGCAGTGACGGCGCCCCCGGGGCCGTTGCTCGTAATCGCAGGCGCGGGCTCGGGCAAAACGCGGACCCTGACCTATCGCGTCGCCTATTTGCTCGAGAACGGGGTGGATGCGCGCAACATTTTGTTGCTCACTTTTACCAACAAAGCCGCGCGGCAAATGCTCGATCGGGTGTCGAATTTGTTGCCGGTGGATGCGGCCGGGATTTGGGGCGGGACTTTTCATTCCATCGGCAATCGGATGCTGCGGCGGCACGGGAGCGCGCTGGGTTATTCCTCCGGCTTCACCATCATGGACCGTGAAGATCAGAAAGATTTGATCGCAACGGTGGTGGCAAGCTCGGGAATCGATCCCAAGGAAATGCGGTTTCCAAAGGCTGACGTGCTGGCCGACATTTTTAGTTTCGTGGTGAATACCGAGCGATCGATGGAAGAATTGCTCGCGGAGAAATTTCCCTACTTCCTGCCCTTGCTCGAGCAAATCAAAGACGTGCAGGCGCGTTACGAGCGGAAAAAGAAAGCGACCAACTCACTCGACTTCGATGATCTGCTCGAGAAAACGCTGCGAATGCTGCTCGAGCACGAACACATCGCGCGATTTTACCGGCGGCAATTCCAGTTCATTCTGGTGGACGAATATCAGGACACCAACAAGATCCAGGCCGACTTCATCGATCTTCTGGCGCGGGAGCATCAGAACGTGATGGTCGTGGGCGATGACGCGCAATCTATTTATTCCTGGCGCGGCGCGAATTTTCAAAACATCCTAGAATTTCCAAACCGCTATCCAAAAGCGCAGGTGTTCAGGATTGAGTTGAACTACCGCAGCGTGCCGGAAATTCTCGAAGTCGCGAACAGCGCGATCGCAGCCAACATCAAGCAGTTCAAAAAGAATCTGAGCGCGACGCGAGACTCGAAAGCGATGAAGCCGGCGCTGATTGCGCTCAATGATGGAAGCGAACAGGCGCAATTCGTGGCCCAACGAGTTTTGGAATTGCGCGATGAAGGAGTGGAATTAAACGAAATTGCGATCCTCTACCGCGCCCATTATCACGCGGTGGAGTTGCAGCTCGAATTTTCGCGTCGCGGAATTCCATATCAAATCACGAGCGGAATTCGCTTTTTCGAGCAGGCACACATTAAAGACGTGGCCGCGTTTATTCGTTTCGTAGCCAATCCGCGCGACGAGGTCGCATTCAAACGCATGGTGCGATTATTGCCGGGAATCGGCGGCAAGATTGCGGAAAATCTGTGGAGTGGGTGGGAGAAATCGCTCGATTCTGCACCTGTAGCCGCGGTCGCTGACCGCGGCCCGGAGTCAACGACCCCGGCTACAGAAGCGGCTCGCCACCACGGCTACGGCATCGGCGAACGTTTGCTGAAGCTAAACGTGAGTACACGCTCCAAAAAAATGTGGGAGCAACTCGCGCAAACGCTGGACGAAATCGCTCCTAAGGGAAAACCGAATCCACCGAGTGCGATGATCGTCTCGGTGGTGGAAGCGATCTATGACGATTACGCGAAAGCCAATTTCACTAATTACGAACTGCGCCGGGAAGACTTGAATCAATTGGCGTCGTTCGCCCGCCAATTCAGCGACGTCCAGGAATTTCTCTCGCAGTTGGCCCTGATCAGCAACGTGGATGCCGAACCGGTGCCGAACGCGGCTACTGATAATGAAGCCGTTAACCTGTCATCGGTGCATCAAGCGAAAGGCCTGGAATTTCACACTGTGTTCTTGATCTGGTTGACCGACGGAATGTTTCCGAGCTCGCGTTCGCTCGAAACGCGCGATGCCATTGAAGAAGAACGCCGGCTCTTTTACGTCGCGATCACCCGAGCGCGCGACGAACTTTACCTGACCTTTCCGCATATGCGATTGAATGCGGGATTTGGTGATGTATTCCAGAGGCCCTCGCGGTTTCTGAAGGAAATCCCAGACGAACTGCTGGAAGACTGGGAAGTGAAGCGGAGCTGACGCTCCGAAATGACGAAGCTCGAATGACGAATGACGAACTCGGAGTTGTAACCCCAGGTCATTCCGAGCGAAGTGAAACGGAGTCGAGGATCCCGCGATGTTACATTTAAGGTTTCGCTTCAGGATGATGAATGAATCTAGGACCGGAAAATAAAATCGCGGGCGTCCTTACACCGCTCTTCGCGCTGCGAAGTGAGAAAGGTCTTGGCATCGGCGATGTCGCAACATCGCGCGAATTCATCGAATGGGCGCGCGAGATTGGTTTTCGCGTCGTCCAACTGCTACCGATTAATGAAGTCGGCCGCGATAATTCGCCTTACAACGCGATTAGCGCGATGGCGATCGAGCCGATGACATTGCATCTTGCTCCCGGTTCGCCGGAGGAACTGACGTACGAGGCGTTCGAGAGGGCGACGGCTAACGAGAATCTAACCACGCTACGACGAGGGCAGGTCAAATACGAACGCGTTCGGAAGTTGAAGCGCGAGTTACTCGAGCGTGCGTTTAAGAATTTCCAACTCAACCCAACTGCAAATCGTGAGTCGGCCTTCGAGCAGTTTTGCCGACATGAATCCAGCTGGCTGCAACCGTATTCGTTTTTTCGCACGCTCATGGAATTCAATAGCGAGAGCGAAACGTGGGACGAATGGAAGCGGGAACATCGCGACCCGCAAACAGCACGCTCCTGGCTGGCGGAACAATCAACAGAGACACGGACACAGTTTTCTGCGCGCGAAAAATTCTTTTCCTACGTGCAATGGATCGCGGACGAGCAATGGCGTGAGCTGAGAAAATTTGCCGAGAAACATGGCGTCGCTCTCATGGGCGACATTCCCTTCGGTATCAGTTATTACAGCGCGGATGTTTTCACGGAGCGGGAGATTTTCCATCTCGATTGGTCGGGGGGCGCACCGCCGGAACCGTATTTCAAAGATGACGAGTTCACGATTAAGTGGGGACAAAACTGGGGCATTCCGGTTTATAACTGGTCGGCGATGCGCGCGCAGGATTTCGCCTGGTGGCGCCAACGGGTGCGCGGCGTAAAACGAATCTTCCACATTTTCCGCATCGACCACGTGCTCGGATTTTATCGGATCTACGCATTCCCGTGGCGACCAAACAGAAACGCGGAATTTCTCCCGCTAACCCAGGCACAAATGCTGGAAAAAACCGGCGGGCGATTCCCTCATTTCACGCCGCGCGATGACGAGACGACAGAAAATTCTGAAGCCAACAGACGGGAAGGCGAAGAGTATCTGCGCATGGTATTGGCCGAGAGTGGACCGACGCGTGTAGCCGGGGAAGATCTCGGCACGGTCCCGAGATATGTGCGACCAAGCCTGCGATCGCTCGGGATCGCCGGATTCAAGATCCCGCAGTGGGAATTTCTGCACGGGCGAATGACGCCTGGAAACGAGTTTGAGCGGTTATCGGTCACGACTTACGCGACCCACGATCACAAACCGATTCGCGAATTGTGGACGGAAGCGCTTGACGAAAAAGCGCCGACCCAGGACCAATCGCGGGAAGATTTGCTCAAGATCGCGCAGTTTTCCGGGATTGCGCCGCGGGAAGGACTGGAATATGAGCGCGATTTTTATCCGGCGATGATGGGCGCGCTGTTCAACAGCAACTCCTGGATTGCGATTGTGATGATCACCGATCTGCTCGCGCGTAAAGACCGCTTTAATGTTCCGGGCACGGCCGCGGCCACAAATTGGACGCGGCGTTTGCCGAAAACGGTTTCGCAATTGCGCGAGAGCCCGAGTATTCGACGAAAAATAAGATTAATTCGAGAACTGCTGGAGAAAAGTGGACGGAAGAAAATGACGAAGCACGAATGACGAAGGAATGACTAATGAACTAATGACGAAACCTCCGGTAGCTCTTTTCGATATTCGGACCTCGTCATTCCTTCGTGCTTCGTCATTCGTCATTCGTCATTTCATCCTGTTGCTCAGCACGGCGTCTTTGGATAAGAAATAAAGCATGACTTCTCCTATCAAAGTCGCCGTTACCGGCGCGGCCGGACAAATCGGTTACTCGCTCGTTTTCAGAATTGCCTCCGGAGCAATGTTTGGCCCTGACCAGCCAATCGCGTTGTTGTTAATCGAAATTCCGAACGCGCTCGGCGCGCTCGAGGGCGTGGTGATGGAATTGCACGACTGCGCATTTCCCTTGCTGAAATCGATCACGCCGACGGCAGATCTCGACGAAGGATTTCGCGACGTGAATTGGGCGCTGCTGGTCGGGAGTGTGCCGCGTAAGGCCGGGATGGAACGAAAAGATCTGCTCGGAATTAACGGCAAGATCTTTATTGGCCAGGGTCAGGCGATTGAAAAGAACGCGTCCGCCGATGTGCGGACTCTGGTCATTGGAAATCCGTGCAACACCAATTGTTTGATCGCGATGAATAACGCGAAACAAATTCCGCCCGATCGCTGGTTTGCCATGACCCGGCTGGATGAAAATCGCGCTAAGGCGCAACTCGCGCATAAGGCTGGCGTTGAGGTGACAGCGGTAACGAACATGACGATTTGGGGAAATCATTCCGCCACCCAGTATCCGGATTTCTACAACGCAAAAATTAACGGTCGGGCAGCAAATGAAGTGATCGGTGAGGACAAGTGGTTGAAGGAAACATTTATCCAAACAGTGCAGCAACGCGGTGCCGCGATTATCAAGGCGCGCGGCTTATCGTCGGCGGCGTCTGCCGCAAACGCGGTGGTCGATACGGTGCGTTCATTGATAACCGACACGCCGGAGAGCGATTGGCACAGTGTGGCGCTTTGCTCGAGTGGCGAATACGGAGTGGAGAAAGGTTTGATTTGCTCGTTTCCGGTCCGCGTGAAAAGCGGAACGCCACAAGTAGTACAGAATGTCGCGATCAACGAATTTAGTCGCGGAAAAATCGACGCGAGCGTAAACGAACTAAAGGAAGAACGATCGCTAGTGGGCGACCTGTTACGCGCCTGATTCTCACTTTTGTCATCCCGAACCCGGTATGCTTTGGGGGTTTGGGACCTCGCGAGCGTGGATTGTGACTCCAAGGAAGCTTGTGTGCCCGAATTGGACAACGGGAGGTCCCTCGGTCCGAGCCGGACTGGCATTTTCGCTCGGGATGACAGAAAAAGAGGAAACGAGTCCGTGGCTCCGGTGCTGCGGTCAAGCTTCATGGCAGGTCAAGTGAGTTCGGCACCGGTGAGGCGCGAAAAGGCTTCGCGATATTTCGCGCTCGTTTTCTCCACGATCTCCCGCGGCAAATGGGGCGCGGGCGGCGTTTTGTCCCAGTCCAGTGTCTCCAGATAATCGCGCACAAATTGTTTGTCGAAACTGGGCGGGCTAATGCCGACGCGATATTCATCGGCCGGCCAGAAACGGGAGGAATCCGGAGTGAGACATTCGTCGATCAGCAGCAACTCATCGCCTAATTTCCCGAATTCGAATTTCGTGTCGGCGATAATGATTCCGCGAGCGGCGGCGTATTCGCTTCCCGCCTGGTAGATTTCGAGGCTGAGATCGCGCGCCAGCTCGGTCAGTTCGGCGCCGATCATGTGACCTGCCTGGTCGAGATCGATGTTGAGATCGTGACCGACGTCGCTCTTGGTTGACGGGGTAAAAATCGGGCCCGGTAATTTGGATGCCAGTTGAAGGCCGTCCGGCAATTTCACGCCGCAGACTGACCCGTTTTGCTGGTAGTCCTTCCACCCGGAACCGGCGAGGTAACCGCGCACCACACACTCGATCGTGAGAGGCTCCGTTTTTTTCACGAGCATAGAGCGGCCCGCAAGCTGATCGCGGAATCCACGCAACGATTGCGGGAACTCATCGAAATCCGCAGTGATGAAATGATTCTTGGCGAAGTCGAGTTTCTGAAACCAGAAAGCGGAGATTTGATTGAGGACCGCTCCCTTATGCGGAATGGGATCGGGCAGAATGACATCGAAGGCGGAAAGACGATCGGTCACGACGAAGAGCAAGGTGTCGCCGAGGTCGAAGACTTCACGTACTTTGCCGCTGCGCAGTTTTTTAATTCCAGGTAGCTCAATTTCACGTAGCGCTTGCATGGCTGACGATAGTCGCGCTCAGGTTTGTAGGGCAAGCGCTCCCGCTTGCCTTTGTAGGTTCTGCCGCCGGAGACGGCGGCAGCTACAACAGCAATAGGCGGACGCTACCAGTTGGCAGCCGACACGGCTGCCCTACAGTTGCCGCGATGGCTGGAATTGTGGTTCGACCGCGAGCGCGGATTTCGCACGGACACGACTGGGTTTTTTCCAGCGAAGTGCTGAAGGTCTTCGGTAACCCGGCCGATGGCGACGTTATTTCGATTAAGAATGGGCGCGATCGAATGCTCGGGAGCGCGATGTGGAACTCCAAATCGCAGATTGTCGCTCGCCGTTTTTCTCACCGGCGGCAGGATCTCGATCTCGATTTCTTCAAACGACGAATCGCGCAGGCGGCGGAATATCGCGAGCGACGGAAGGTAAATCCCCAACTGCATCGGGTAGTCTGGAGCGAGAGCGACGGATTGCCCGGCGTCATTCTCGATCGATACGGCGAGCAGTTTGTCCTGCAGGTAACGACTCTTGGGATGGATCAACGGAAAGAAATACTAGTCGATGCCATCCGCGAAGTTCTGAGAGGGAGAAACATTATCGAGCGGAGCGACGCAGCTGTGCGACGCGCGGAGGGTCTGCTACAAACGAACGGCGTTTTATGCGGTGAGGCACGGGAAACGGAATCTGAAATCTGCGGCGTAAAACTTTCGATCGATCCAATGAGCGCGCAGAAAACCGGATTTTATCTCGACCAAATTCCTCATTATCCGGCCGTCGCCGGACTCGCCGCGGGCCGGCGCGTCCTTGATTGCTTCACCAATGAGGGGGCTTTCGCACTGACCTGCGCTCAAGCAAAGGCAAGCGAAGTGATCGGCATCGAGACGCAGGCGAGCGCCATCGCGATGGCGCGGGAAAATGCAAAACGAAATCAGCTGGCAGTGCGTTGGGTGGAGCAGGATGTCTTCGTCTATTTGCGCGCAGCCGAAAAAGCGGGGGCGCAATTTGATTTGATCGTCCTCGATCCCCCTTCGTTCACGAAAACCAAGAGCGGTGTGCGCGATGCGATCCGCGGTTATCGCGAGTTACATTTGCGTGCGTTTAAGTTGCTTTCGCGCGACGGAATTCTGGCAACGTTTTCCTGTTCGCATCACATCACTGACGCAATTTTATCCGAAACAATTTCCGCGGCCTTGGTAGACGCTCGTCGATCGGCCCGGCGGCTGCGCCGTTTCGAACAAGCGCTCGATCACCCGGTTTTGCCGACCATGCCCGAGACGGAATATTTTAAGGGCGCGTTGTTGGAAATGAAGCCGTCGATTTGAAGGGAAATTTTGTACGTCTTTAGAGATGCTTGCCATTAGCGAAGTGCATCTCCTCTCCTTTTGGCAAAGGGAGAGGCAAAACGATCGCGCGGCAGACGCTAATTGATGCGAAAGATTTCAATCGGCTGGAAGAAAAATTACGAGGTGACGATGAAAAGTCTGGAAATTCGAACTTGACTCTTTAATGTCCGGTTTAATTGGAGCGGGCAAAACGCTCTGCTCCGCAAAATCATGCCAGAACGGACTCGTGCGATGGAACAGATGCTTGAATTAAGCGACGAAGATGAAGTCACCCCCGAGTTGCTCGGTTCGCAGGTGCAAAAAGCGCAAGAGCAATTGCTGC
>WNGI01005542.1_pt1 | contig 11396 bp, 10 predicted proteins | sample 5400621 | NCBI WGS metagenome assembly WNGI01 (sample SAMN13153374, study PRJNA577476) | soil metagenome | isolation source: 20 cm soil or saprolite under Garry oak tree replicate 1 | place: USA:California | collected 2016-06-15
CGCAGCCGCTGGTCGTTGAGGAAGGCGCCCTTGCCGCGCTCGGCGGTGAAAAGCTCGTCGGTGACCGGATTGTAGACAAGCCCCGCGACCATCGTGCCTTCCCGCTCGAGCCCGATCGAGATTGCAAAGTGCGGAATGCCGTGCAGGAAGTTCAGCGTGCCGTCGAGCGGATCGACGATCCAGCGGTGGGTCTTGTCGCTGCCTTCGCGCGCGCCGCCTTCCTCGCCGAGAAAGCCGTAGCCCGGGCGCGCATGCTCGAGTTCCTCGCGCAAGATCTCCTCGGCGCGCTGATCGGCGGCGGTGACGAAATTCGCCGGCCCTTTGAGCGAGGCTTGCAGGTGCTCGATCTCGCCGAAATCGCGCTTGAGCGTACGGCTCGCTTTGCGCGCGGCCTTGATCATCACGTTGAGGAGGGCGGAGCGGAGCATGGTCGGGGCGCGCGGGGAAACCCGCGATGTGTCCATCATGCCCGCTCGGGCGGGCGTGGCGTCAAACGTGGGGTCTGCCTGTAGCGACGCTTCGCGTCAAGAGCGCGACTGGCGCAGCTCCTTGAGCGCGTCGACCCAGGCCTTCGCCGCTTTCTCGCCGGCGGCGCGGATGTCCGGCGGCTGCTGCTGCACGAAAGCATCGAGCGGGATGTCGCTCACACCGCCGGCTTTGGCGATGATATGCCATTTGATGGCCTGCACCGGGTTGGCGTTCGCGCCGCGCCCGACGGCGAGGATGTTGGCGAGGCGATTTTGCGCAACGGGGTTGCCCTTGCGCGCGGCCTTCGCCAACAGGATCGCCGCCAGCTGCTCGTTCTTGGCTACGCCCGTCCCGTTGAACAGCGCGATGGCATATTCGACCTGGGCGTCGGTATTGTCGGCGAGCGAAGCGGCGGCCAAAAGCCGCACCGCCTCGACCAAATCCTTCGGTACGCCACGGCCCTCTTTGTAGAGCGTCGCGAGCGCATATTGCGCTTCCGGGCTGCCGACCTGGGCGGCGCTGCGGAAGAGCTCGGCGGCACGGGCGAAATTCTGCGGGAACAGTTGGCCTTCGATGTAAAGGAGGCCGAGATCATAGGCCGCGGCGGCGTGCCCGAGCTTGGCGGCCGTGGCGAGCAGCTTTGCGCCCTCCTCGCGGCTGGCGGGTTCGATGCGCCCGCCGAAATGCATCATGGCGAGCGCGAACATCGCCTCGCGATCGCCCCGCTCGGCGGCCAGCCGATACCACTCGGCCGCTTTCTTGTCGTCGCGGTTGATGCCCACGCCGTTGGCGTAGAGCTCGCCCAAGAGCGTCATCGCCTTCACGTCCTTGAGCTCCTCGACGCGACGGGTCGCGGTCGCAAAAGCGGTGACGTAGTAGCCGCGTTGATAGGCGCCGTAGGCGAGATCGGGCTCGCGTGCGGCGGCCGCCGGCGTCGTCGCCGCAGGCTTGAGCGGTTTTGCGGCCGGTTTGGCCGCAGGCTGCATCATGGGCGGGGCAGGTTGGCTGGGCGTCTGCGCAGTGGCAGACGCGATCACGCCGACCGAGGACGCGAGCGCCAGCAGGGCGGCCGCGGCGTATCGCACGCATGTCATGCGATCGTCTCCGCACCCGCGAGCCGTTGTGCCGCGTCCGCAACCGCGGCGGCATCCCCGCGCTGGTCGGCGAAGATGCACTCCCCGACGGCGACGAAATCCGCCCCGGCCGCTGCCAGCGGCTCCACCTCGTCGAGCGAGGCAGCAAATCCGACGCAGGGGATTTCGAACAGCTCGGCCCACCACGCCACGCGCTCTGCGACGGCGTTGAACGAGGGCCGGCAACCCGTCGCGTCGGGCTCGCCGAACATGACGTAATCGGCGCCGGCTTCGCCGGCGAGCATGGCATCGTGCCGGGTCGTAAGTCGGCCGCAGCCGGCGATGTGCGCAGGCTTGAGCATCGGCAGCGCGGCCGTGAGCGCTTCGACCCCGCCGAGATGGGCGCCGTCGGCGCCGGCGCGCACGGCGAGATCGGCATGCCCGTCGAGGAGCAGCGCCGCGCCCTTGTTCTGCACGGTCGGCGCGAGCGCCTTGGCGTGGTCGATCCGCGCGCGCTCGTCACCCTGCGGCAGGCGCAGCAGCACGGCGGCGACGTAGGCCGCGTCGAGTGCTTCGGCGAGTCGCTCCGCGAGCCCGGCAGGATCCTGCGGGGTCACGAGATAAAGGCGCGGAGCGGGACGCCTCGGTTCGGCCGGTTTTTCTCGGGACGCCATGGGATATCGATTGCCCCCGCAATCGGGCAGTTTGGGGGCGTTTATAGAGCCTCAATCCTACGAGACGGTAAAAGTCGAGCCGTATCGCAGCGGACTAAGGTCACGTCGCAAGAGGCTGCTCCAGTGACGGCAACCGTTTGTGCATCCAAAGGGCGGCAACGTGATCGGCGCGAAGCTTGCGCGCAACGCGCGCCGACGGGATTAGCGATTCAGGCTGCCTTCTTTTCCAAGTCCTGCTTCCACTGCCCGCGCGTCGCCAGACTATTCATCATCGCGCGGTGGGTGAAGGCGCGCTGGGCAGCGGCGACGTTCTCGCTCTTTCCAGACCAAGCCTTCTGCGGCGCCGCTTGCAGCGCGCGGCCGTAGCTGAACGTGAGCCGCCACGGCAGGCCGCCGATCCGGTTCATGGCATCAAGATGCGCGGTCGCCTCCTCGTCCGACTGGCCGCCGGACAGGAAAGCGATGCCGGGGACCGCGGCTGGCACGCAGGCCTTGAGCAGTCGCACCGTTTTCTCGGCGACTTCCTCGACGCCGGCGCGTTTCTTCGCCTTCTTGCCCGCGATCACCATGTTGGGCTTGAGCACCATGCCTTCGAGCGCCACCTTCTGATAGTAAAGCTGCTCGAACACCGTCTTGAGCAGCCACTCGGTGATGGCGTAGCAGCGGTCCGCGTCGTGATCGCCGTCCATCAGCACCTCCGGCTCGACGATCGGCACGATGCCCTCCTCCTGGCAGAGCGCGGCATAGCGTGCGAGCGCATGCGCGTTGGTCATGATCGCGGCGTAGCTCGGGATGCCGGGGCCGATATCGATCACCGCGCGCCACTTCGCGAACTTGGCGCCGAGCCCGCGATATTCGACGAGGCGCTCGCGCAGACCGTCCAGACCCTCGGTGATCACTTCGCCGGGCGAGAACGGCAATGGCTTCGTGCCCTTGTCGACCTTGATCCCCGGGATTGCCCCCGAGTTCGCGATCAGCTTGACCAGCGGCGTGCCGTCCTTGGCGTTCTGGCGGATGGTCTCGTCGTAGAGGATGACGCCGGAAATATATTTCGACATCGCCTCGGATGAGCGAAACAGCAGCTCGCGGTAATCGCGCCGGGTGTCGGCGGCCGATTCCACCCCAATGGCATCGAATCGCTTCTTGATGGTGCCCGACGATTCGTCGGCAGCGAGAATGCCGCGGCCCGGTGCGACCATGGCCTCGGCGACCTTGTTGAGTTCAGCGAGGTTCATCACAACCTCCTCCGTCGCGTTACGCATTCATCGGCAATTTTGCCGCCTCTTTGAGCCGTTGCAAAGAGTGCATCGTTGCATCGGCCGCTCATCTGACCCTAAGTACCTCGACGCCCGGCAAAGATTTGCCTTCCAGCCATTCGAGGAAAGCGCCCCCGGCGGTCGAGACGTAGCTGAAGCGATCGGCCGTCCCGGCGGCGTTGAGCGCCGCGACCGTATCACCGCCGCCTGCAACCGTTACAATCTTCCCGGCGGCCGTGAGTTCCGCCGCAGCTTCCGCGACCTCGACCGTGCCGATGTCGAAAGGCTCGAGTTCGAACGCGCCGAACGGCCCGTTCCAGACCAGCGTCTTTACGCGGGCGAGCACGGAGCAGACATGCTCGATGCTGCGCGGGCCGATGTCGAGGATCATCTCCTCGTCGCCCACGCCGTCCACCGCGACCACGCGCGAGGGCGCGTTGGCGGCGAACTCTCTGGCAACCACCGCATCGACCGGCAGCACGATTTCACGACCGGTGGATTTCGCCTGGTCCATGATGTCGTGTGCTGTCTGCAGGAGATTGCGCTCGCATAACGATTTACCCACGGAGTGTCCGCATGCGGCGAGAAAAGTATTGGCCATGCCGCCGCCGATGATCAGGGCATCCACTTTGGCGAGCAGACTGCCGAGCAGATCGAGCTTGGTCGACACCTTGGCGCCCCCGACGATCGCCGCGAGCGGGCGCACCGGGGTCTGCAAGACCTTCGTGAGCGCTTCGAGCTCATCCTGCATGGCGCGGCCGGCATAACTCGGCAGTCTGCGGCCGAGACCTTCCACCGAGGCATGGGCGCGGTGCGCCGCCGAGAAGGCGTCGTTGACGAAGATGTCGCCGAGCGCGGCCAGTTGCGCGACAAAATCAGGATCGTTGCGCTCCTCGCCCGGATGAAAGCGGGTATTCTCCAGGCACAGGATGTCGCCCGGCTTCATGGCGTTCACTGCGGCGGCGGCCTTCTCGCCGATGCAATCCTCCGCGAACGCGATCGGGCGCTTGAGCACGGCGGCGATCGCCGGCGCGACGAGCTTGAGTGACTGTGTCGGATCGGGCCCTTTCGGGCGTCCGAAATGGGAAAGCAAGATCGCCTTGCCGCCCTTATCCGCAATCTCCCTGATTGTGGGAGCGACCCGCTCGATGCGGGTTGTGTCCGCCACCTTGCCGTTCTCGACCGGCACGTTGAGATCGACGCGCACGAGCACGCGCTTGCTCCTGACGTCGATGTCGTCGAGTGTGCGGAACATGTCAGCCGCCTTTGCGCGCGGTCGCCGCACCCGAATCTGGGCAACAAGCTCGCTCATTGCCGGCGGGTTCAGATCCGCTTACCCATCGCAACCGCGGTGTCGACCATCCGGTTAGAGAAGCCCCATTCGTTGTCGTACCACGACATCACCCGCACCAGCGTGCCATCCATCACCTTGGTCTGGTCCAGCGCGAACACGGATGAGTGCGCATCGTGGTTGAAATCGCTGGAGACGTTGGGCGCCTCGGTATAGCCGAGAATGCCCTTGAGCTGCTGCTCGGCGGCGCGTTTTACGGCGCCGTTGATCTCGTCCTTCGTGGTGGCGCGCCTCGCGAGGAACTTCAGGTCGACCACCGAGACGTTCGGCGTCGGCACCCGGATCGCCACACCGTCGAGCTTGCCGGCGAGTTCCGGCAGCACCAGCCCGACGGCTTTTGCCGCGCCCGTGGAGGTCGGGATCATGTTGATCGCCGCGGCGCGCGCCCGGTAGAGATCCTTGTGCACCTGGTCGAGCGAGGGCTGGTCGTTGGTGTAGGAGTGCACGGTCGTCATAAAGCCTTTGTCGATGCCGACGGCGTCGTTGAGCACCTTAGCGACTGGCGCCAGGCAATTGGTGGTGCACGAGGCGTTGGAGACGACCCTGTGCTCTTTCGTGAGTTTGTCGTGATTGACGCCATACACGACCGTGAGGTCGACGCCGTCCGCGGGCGCTGAGATGAGGACGCACTTGGCGCCAGCGGAAAGGTGCGCCGACGCCTTGTCCTTCGACGTAAAGATGCCCGTGCATTCGAGCGCAACGTCGACGCCGAGCTCCTTCCACGGCAAGGTCGCCGGGTCCTTGATGGCGGTCACCTTGATCGGCCCATTGCCGATGTTGATTGCGTCGCCCTTGACCGTGACCTCGCCGGGAAAGCGGCCGTGCACGGAATCGAAACGCAACAGATGCGCGTTGGTCTCGACCGGGGCGAGATCGTTGATGCCAACCACCTCGATATCGCTGCGCCCGGCTTCGGCGATGGCGCGCAGCACGTTGCGGCCGATCCGGCCGAACCCGTTGATGCCGACCCGAACTGACATTTCCGGCTCCTTGGCTCCCCTCCACGGCTGTCCCGCGGCCTTAGCGCTGCGCGGGCGCATGACACGTTGAACACGTTAGCTCACGAGATACTAGATAGGGACGTTCGGCGCGGCCGTTAAGTCTTGCCGAGTTTGCTCAACGCCGCCTTCGCAACATTCTCCGGCGTGATGCCGAAATGCCTGTAGAGGTCCTTGTAGGGCGCGCTCGCCCCGAATGTCGTCATCCCGACAAAGGCGCCATCCGAGTCGATGATCTCGTCCCAACCTTGGCGCACCGCTGCCTCGACCGCGACTTTGACCTTGGCCGTGCCGACAATTTTCTGCCGCTCGGCCGCGGGACGCTCGCGCAAAAGCTCGAAGCAGGGTACCGATACCACGCGCGCAGCGACGCCGCGCTCACCCAGCAACTTGCAGGCCTCGACCGCGATGGACACTTCGGAGCCGGTCGTGAACAGCGACACATCGGCCTCCTTCTCCGCAGCGATGATCTCGTAGGCGCCGGCGGCGCAACGGTTCGTCTCCTCAAACGCAAGGCGTAACTGCGGCAAATTCTGGCGCGTTAGCGCGAGAACGCTCGGCGATTGCGACCTCTCCAGCGCAAGCTGCCAACATTCGATCGTCTCGACCGCGTCGCACGGACGAAAGACGTAGAGATTCGGAATGGCGCGTAGCGCGGCGAGATGCTCGACCGGTTGGTGCGTCGGGCCATCTTCGCCGAGCCCGATCGAGTCGTGGGTCATCACATAGATGACGCGTTCGCCCGCGAGTGCGGCGAGGCGGATCGCCGGACGGCAATAATCGGAGAATACGAGAAACGTGCCGGAATAGGGAATGACGCCGCCGTGCAACGCCATACCGTTCATCGCCGATGCCATGCCGTGCTCGCGCACGCCGTAGTGGATGAAGCGCCCCGAATAGTTCGCAGCCGAGAACACCGTCATGCCCTTAGGCTTGGTGTTGTTGGAGCCAGTCAGGTCGGCCGAGCCGCCGATCATCTCCGGCACCGCCACGGTCAGCGCTTCGAGCGCAGTCTCCGACGCGGCGCGGGTGGCAACTTCTTTCGGCGTGGCGGCAAGCTTCTCCTTCACCGAGCGCACGGCGGCAGCGAGATTATCCTTCGGCAACTCGTTGCGAATGCGGCGCTCGAATTCGGCCCGACGCGCCGGTGGTGCCGTGTTGAGACGACCGTTCCAGGCTTGGTGCGCTGCCCTGCCGGCTCGCCCTGCGCTGCGCCACAGCTCGCGCACCTCGGCGGGAATGGCGAAGGCAGGCTCCGCCCAGCCGAGTCGTTCCCGCGCGCCCTTGATTTCGTCGCTGCCGAGAGGGGAGCCGTGGGACTTCTCCGTTCCCGCCTTGCTCGGCGCGCCGAAGCCGATGGTGGTGCGGCAGGCGATCAACGACGGCCGATCGCAGGACTGCGCCTCCTCAAGCGCCTTGGCGATCGCCTCGGGATCGTGTCCGTCGACGCGGCTTGCCGCCCAGCCGGCCGCCGCGAAGCGCTGCACCTGATCGACGGAATCAGCAAGCGACAGCGGTCCGTCGATCGAGATGCCGTTGTCGTCGAACAGCACGATCAGCTTGTTGAGCTTGAGATGCCCGGCGAGCGCGATTGCCTCCTGGCTGACGCCTTCCATCAGGTCCCCGTCGGAGGCGAGCACGTAGGTGCGATGGTCCGCCAGTTCGGGGCCGAACACCGCGGCGAGGTGGCGCTCGGCAATGGCCATGCCGACCGCGTTGCCAAGTCCCTGGCCGAGCGGGCCCGTCGTCGTCTCCACGCCCGGCGTCAGGAAGTTCTCGGGATGGCCGGGGGTGATCGAGCCCAGCTGGCGGAAGCGCTTGATCTCTTCGATCGTCATCTTCTCGTAGCCGAGGAGATGGAGCAGCGCGTAGATCAGCATCGAGCCGTGACCGGCCGAGAGCACGAAGCGGTCGCGGTCGGGCCAGGCGGGATCCGCCGCATCGAACTTGAGAAAGCGCGTGAACAGCACGGTCGCGACGTCGGCCGCCCCCATAGGCAGGCCGGGATGGCCGGATTTGGCTTGTTCGACCGCGTCCATGGCGAGCGCGCGCAGCGCATTGGCCATGCGGTCATGCCGCGCGCGTGCCGCGGCTGCGCGCTCGTCCCGGCGGACGGTCGCAGGGGACGCCGCTGCAGCAAGGAGCGAATTGGGGCTGGTCATCGCCGGGCCAAGCGGTTCTCGGGCGAGGCTCTAGCACGCGGGCCAGGCGAGTCAAAGAATGCCGCCGCCTGGCTCGCTCGCCATTCACAGGGGGCGAGGATGAATTGCGGTCAAGCGTTGACGAGGAGTGCACACGCAACGTAGGGTTCTTCTTCTAACTGCTTGCCGACGCAAAAGATTTCTCCGGCCATATGGCTGACGAATCGGCTATGTAATCCGCCGAGCCAAGGGGTCGGTCGAGAATGACGGAAGCGAGCGCCATCGAGGCCGCCAGCAAACGTCTTGCACTTGCGCTCGATGCGCTCGCGGCCGCCGTCGAGCGGCGGCACGACGCGGACCGCGGCGAGCAGACGCTCGACGCTCAGCTGCACGCGCTCGGCGCCGACCGCTCTCGCCTTGCCGCGGAGCTCGATGCCGCGGCCGCACGCAACCGGACGCTGGAGGCGGCCAATCGCGAGGTTGCCGAGCGGCTCGATGTTGCCATCGACACGATCCGCTCCGTGCTCGCGGCGAACGAGCGCTGAGGGTGCCATGGCGCAGATCAACGTCACCATCAACGGCCGCCAGTTCCGGATGGCCTGCGAGAATGGCGAAGAGGCGCGTCTCACCCGTCTCGCCGAGGAGCTCGACGGGCGCATCCGCCAGCTGCGGGCGAGCTTCGGCGAGATCGGCGACACGCGGCTCACGGTGATGGCAGCGCTGGCGCTCGCCGATGAGCTCTCGGAGGTGAAGGAAAGATTGCGGCGGCTCGAGCCGGAGCTCGCCACCCTGCAGGAGGCAAGCGTCGTGTCCGCCGATCACGCCCAGGCGACGCAGGCAGCGGTGGTCGCGGCGCTCAATGCGGCGGCCGAGCGCATCGAGAGCCTCACCAGGCAGCTCAATCAGACAGTCGTCGACGCCGTCGTTCCAATGGGCTAAGGCGTGCATTCATCCAGACGCACAGTGAGGTCCACTTTGGCCACGATCAAACTTGACCGCCGTCATTTTCTGCATTTGGCAGCAGGCGCTGCCGCGCTGCCGGCCTCCTCGCGCATCGCCGCGGCAGAAGGCTATCCGGCGCGTCCGGTGCATTGGATCGTGTCGTCGCCGGCGGACCGAACGACACCGTGGCGCGCGTCATTGGACAATATCTCTCGGAGCGCTTGGGCCAGCAATTCATTATCGAGAACAAAGTCGGCGCTGGCGGAAACATCGGGATGGGTGCGGTGCTGGGCTCGCCGCCTGACGGTTATACGATCGGATTCGCCGCTCCCAACAATGCCATCAATGCGACGCTCTACGAGAAGCTCCCCTTCGATTTCATTCGCGACAGCGTGCCGGTCGCCGGGACGATGCTGCTCACCAACGTCATGGTGGTGCACCCGGACGTACCGGCCAAGACCGTGGCCGAGTTCATCGCCTACGCGAAGGCCAATCCGGGCAAGATCAACATGGCCTCCTCGGGCAGCGGCACGTCGGTGCACATGTCGGGCGAATTGTTCAAGGTCATGACCGGCATCAACATGCAGCATGTGCCGTACCGCGGCTCGGCGCCGGCGCTGCAAGACCTGCTCACCAACCGCGTCCAGGTTATCTTCGACAACCTGCCTGGCTCGATCTCGCACATCAAGGCTGGCACGCTGCGTGCGCTGGGCGTGACGGCGGGCAAGCGCTCGCCGGCGCTTCCGGATGTACCGACCATCGGCGAGACCGTGCCGGGCTATGAGGCGGTGGTCTGGTACGGAATCGTGGCGCCCAAGGGTACGCCGCCCGAGATCGTCGCTACGCTCAACAAGGCAGTGAACGAGGTCCTCGCCGATCCGAAGCTCAAGGCGCGGCTTGCGGAGCTCGGCGGCGAGCCGATGCCGATGACGCCCGCCCAATTCGGAAAACTCATCGCGGACGAAACCGAAAAGTGGGCCAAGGTGGTAAAATTCTCCGGCGCCAAGGCGGACTGAGCCCGGCGGGACGTCAGCCTGCGATTGCCCAACAATCGCAATTTGTGAGTACACGCTGTTTCACGGGTAGCATCGCAACCGCACAGGCACTACATTGCCCGGGCGGGGCTGCGAGGTGCGTCAGGAGCCATATCCCCGGGGCCTTATCGATCCTCAAGGGAGCTGTCCCTGACCGGGCTCGTGGGCTCGGACATATGGCGCCCACCTACTTTCGTAGGGAACCCGGGATCGACGCTCCAACGGCCATTGCGGCTCCGCACTCACGCCCCGGCTCGATGGCTCAATCCACCTCGATCGAAGACGCCAAAGCCGAACTGCGCCGCCAAGCGCGCGCGCGCCGCGATGCATTGCCCACTGGCATGCGTGCCGCGGCGGCGCAGGCCATTGCGGAGCGGCCGTTCCCCGTCGTGATGACGCCGCAGACGATCGTCTCGGGATTCATGCCGATCGGGAGCGAAATCAATCCCATCTCGCTGATGCGCACGCTCGCTGGCTGCGGCGCGCAGCTCGCGCTGCCGGCGATGGCCGGACGCGGCAAGCCGCTGACCATGCGCGCCTTTGCCTTTGGCCAAAGGCTGGTTGCCGGCACTTGGGGCATCCGCGAGCCCGCGCCCGACGCAGCCGAAGTCTTTCCCGATATCCTGCTCGTGCCGCTCTTGGCGTTCGACCGCAGCGGCCAGCGCATCGGCTATGGCGCCGGCTACTACGATCTGACGATTGCGCACTTGCGCGCGCGCAAAACCGTCATCGCCTGCGGCCTCGGCTTTGCCGTGCAGGAAATCCCAAGCGTGCCGACGACGACGCGCGACGCGCGCCTCGATCTCGTGCTAACCGAGCGCGAGGTCATCGACTGCCGAGCCGCCTGAGGCATGCGCATCCTCTTCATCGGCGACGTCGTAGGGCGCAGCGGGCGCGCGATCCTGCTCGAGCGCCTGGGTGCCCTCGTGCGCGACTGGAAGCTCGATTTCGTGGCGGTCAACGGCGAGAACGCCGCCGGCGGCTTCGGCATTACCGAAGCCATCTACCAAGAATTCGTCGATGCCGGCGCCGACGTGGTCACCGGCGGCAACCACTCCTGGGACCAGAAGGAGGCGCTGGTTTTCATCGAACGCGCGCCGAGGCTGCTGCGCCCGATCAATTATCCCGGCGGCACGCCCGGCCGCGGCGTGGCAATGATCGACGCGAAGAACGGCGCGCGCGTGCTCGTCGTCAACGCCATGGGCCGCATCTTCATGGACCCGTTGGATGACCCGTTCGCCGCGATCGAGCGCGAGCTTGCCGCCTGCCCGCTCAAGCAGGTGGCCGACGCCATCATCATCGACCTCCATGGCGAGGCGACGAGCGAGAAGCAGGCGATGGGCCATTTCTGCGACGGACGCGCGAGCCTCGTCGTCGGCACGCACACGCACGCGCCGACCGCGGATCATCAGATTCTCCCGTGCGGCACCGCCTTCATCTCCGACGTGGGCATGACCGG
>WNGI01023516.1_pt1 | contig 11396 bp, 10 predicted proteins | sample 5400621 | NCBI WGS metagenome assembly WNGI01 (sample SAMN13153374, study PRJNA577476) | soil metagenome | isolation source: 20 cm soil or saprolite under Garry oak tree replicate 1 | place: USA:California | collected 2016-06-15
GAGCGATGCGCGCCGGGCGCGTACCCCGCATGCCGCGCTGGCTTCGCCAGCCGCGGCACGGCAGTCGCGCGTGGTACTGTCCCTTCACGCTCGCGTCTGGCTCCGACCCGAGACATGAGTCTCGGGTCGCGCTCCTAGCATGGGCGACACGCCGTCGCCACACGCCTCAGACGTAGCGCGGCCAACCGTTTGGATGCGCCGCCTTGTACCCGCGGTACCATCGGCAGACGGGATAGAGGACGACGACGGCGACGAACGCTGCCACGTACGTCTCGGCGAGTCCGCCCCGGTGGGCCGCGCCGAGCAGGTAGGCTGCGAGCGTGAGCACGTGCACGTGCAGGAGATAGAAGAAGAGGGCGGTCTGGCCGAGGACGGCGAGCGGTTGCAACGCGCGGTGGACGATGGCCGGTGCCTGGCGATCCATGCGGAGGAATGCGGCGAGGCAGAGCGCCGCCAGGCCGAGCTCGAGCGCGATGAAGGAGAGACTCGGCGGATACTTGCTCACGTGGAGCCACTGCACGAGCGACCCGTCCTCGCGGAGCAGCGCCATGTTCCCGTACCCGTTCAGGCCGCGCACCGCGACGAAGGCCGTCAGCGCCAGGACGCCGGCGACGAGCACCTGGCGCGCGAGGACGGCCCGGGGAGCCGTCGCGAGATGCCGGCCGAACGCCCAGCCGAGCATCATGACCGCCAGCCATGGCAGGAGCGGATATCCGACGATCCAGCCCCCGAACCGCCCGCCGGTCAACAGCAACGCGAGCGGCACGCCGGGAGCGCCGCCGCTCGCCGCGAGTCCGAGCGCGGTGAACGCGTCGCCGCCGATGATGAGAGCAAATCCGAGGCCCGCCAGCCAGGCTGTGCCCAGGCGGCGAAGGGCGACCATGGCGACCAGACCGCCGCCGATCGCGTAGAGCACCTGGAGCAGCACGTGGCCCGGGGTGAAGACGGGAGACATCCAGAGCGGGTCGAGCGCGATCAGCAGGATGCCCCGCGTGAGGATGAAGCCGTCGATGGCGCGCGCGGATTCGCCGGCCGCGCGGCGCTTCTCGACGCTCAGCGCGAGGGCCGAACCGGCCAGGAAGACGAACGTCGGGGCACAGAGGTGCGTCATCCAGCGCGTCAAGAACTGCGCAGCGGGCAGCGGCGTGCCCGGCCGATAGAGCGCCGTACCGTCCGTCATCAACCGGCCGGCGTTGAACACGCCCGACGCGTGGTCGACCGTCATCAGAATCATGACGAGGCCCCGGAGCCAGTCCAGGGCGAGCACGCGGGCCCTCCGATGACCTTCGTCCGGGCGATTGCCCGAATGGGGGAGGCTGCCGTGCCCTGCCGCGGAGCGCACTCGTCCCTCGTTTCCTTCGCCGTCCCCCCCGAGATCCCGGGATTGCTGCCGCCTGGCCGAGGGGCGCTACAAGGGTGCCGGAGGAGCCTATTCATGGCGAGACACCCTCACATGCGACGGATCCTCCTGGTGGAGGACGATCCCGACGTGCGTGACGCGCTGCGTCTGGTGCTCGATCAGGCTGGCTACGAGGTCGTGTGTGCGGGCGAAGGCCGCGAGGCGCTCGACCGGCTGCGCGAGTCCATGCCCGCGCTGATCCTGCTCGACCTCATGATGCCGGTGATGGACGGGTTCGAGTTCCGCGTGCAGCAGCTGCAGGATCCGTCGATCGCGTCGGTCCCGGTGATCGTCTTCTCGTGCGGGGCCGACATCGACGAGAAGGTCGCCCCGATGCGCGTCGCTGCCTGCCTGCGGAAGCCCATCGACGTCGACGCGATGCTCGACCTGATCCGCGTCCTCGCGCAGCCGCGCGACCCGGCCCGCTATCGCCCGCCACGCCGCCGGATCGGGGCAACAGCAGCACGACGCCGTTCGTCGGGCCCACCGTGACGCTCGTTCGTAGCTGTCCGTCGAGCCCGCGGTAGGGACGGCCGAGGTCGACCGCGCGGGTCGGCTGCTCCGGCTCGTTCACGGTTGGCGGTCGCGATCGCCGTCGGCGCATCGTTCGAGATTGCACCGCACGTAGCGATGGTGCGGGATGCCCGTGAACGGATCGCGATCGGCCACATCGGTGAGCTCGTTCTGGTTCGCGCCGTCGAGCATGCCGTCGTGCACCATGCCGAAACCGTTCGGCATCCACACGTGGCCGCGGAGCAGCTTCGGGTCGATCTGGGCCGGCAACGTGAGCGCGCCACGCCGCGTGGCGACGCGCACGCGATCGCCGTCGCGCACGCCGAGCTGCTCGGCGTCGCCGGGCGAGAGGTTCAGCGCGCAATGGGGTCCACGGCCCTTCCGCCACCCGGGATCGCGCTGGATGGTGTTGGCCGTCCAGCGCGTGCGCAGACCGGCGGCGAGCACGAAGGGGAAGCCGGCGTCGGACACGGGCGGCGAGGCGAGGGCGCGCTCGATCTCCGCGAGCATCGGCTCCGGCGCCAGGCGGATGCGGCCGTCCTCGAACCCGACGTGGTCCTCGAGGTTCGTGTCCTCGGCGATACGGGCGATCTCCACCCCCTCGGGGTGATCGAGGATGCGGCGGAACACCTCGGCGCCGACCTCGAACGGGCTCTTCCCGTCCCAGTCGGGTCCGAGGGCGCGGACCACGTTCGGCATGCGGAGCATCGCGTTCAGGTGGCTCTGCAGCCAGATCGCGGCGAGCACCGGGCTCGGGAGATGCGGGCCGAGCGTGCGATAGGTCCAGAAGAGGAGCCGCTCCTTGCCGATCGCATCGGTCGCGGCGAGCTCCTGCGCGGCGGCGACGAAGCGCATCGCGCCTTCGGGCTCGCCCGCGCCGGCCGCGAGCTCGTGGAGCGCGGCCGGCACCGGCCCGAAGAGGTTCATCGCCTCGCCGAGGCGTGCGTAGATCTCGGGCTCCGGGAGCGCGTCGGTCGGACCCGGCACGACGGGCGGCCGCACCTGGATGTACACCTCGGGATAGCCCTTCGGGAAGTTCGCGAACTCCCACTTCTCGTAGCCGACGGGCGTGGGCAGCACGTAGTCGGCCGCGCGCGCCGTCTCCGTCATGGCGGGCTCGATGACCACGAGCAGGTCGAGGCGCTCGCGCGCCTGCCGCCAGCGCGCGGTGTCGGAATACGAGAGATACGGGTTCGAGCCCTCGACGATGAGCGCGCGGAGCCGCTCGGGATGGTCGAGGAGGACCTCCTCCGGCACGAGCGTCGGCGAGAACATCGCGAAGTTCCCGAGTGCGGCGATCGCCGGAATGCCGGACGCGAGCGCTCGTTCCGGCTCGCGTGCGCGGTACGGCTCGGGCGCGAGGAGCGTCTCGAAGAAGACGTTGCCCCCCGGGCGCCCGACGTTGCCGGTCAGCGAGAGCAGCACCCGGATCAGGTAGGAGATGAGGGTCGAGAAGGGCGTCTGCTCGACGCCGAGGTCGTAGAAGATCGCCGCCGACTCGGCCTCGGCGAAGCGGGTGGCGGTCTCGACGATCGCCACCGGCTCGAGCCCGCAGCGCTGCGCCATCTCGTCGACGTCGACGGCGGCGAGGGCGCCGGCGAGCTTCGCGAAGTCGTGCGTTTTCTCGGCGACATACGTCTCGTCGACGAGCCCGCGCCGCACGATCGTCGCGGCGAGCGCGAGGAGCAGGTAGGCGTCGGTGCCCGGACGGACGCGGAGGTGGCGGTGGGCGCCGCGCGTCGTCTCGGTCTCGCGCGGGTCGACCACGACGAGGGTGTGCTGCGGATCCTCGACGAAGCGCTTGAAGCTCTCGGTGGCGTTGTGACCGCGGTTCGAGATGCGCGGGTTGGTGCCGAGGACGAGGAGGAAGCGGGCGTTCCGCTGGTCGGCGTGGAAATACGTCGCCGGCGAGGCGTCGAACATCCACTGGTCCATCAGGCAGTGCTGGGTCTTCTCCTGCGCGAAGGCGTTGAACCAGCGTCGCGAGCCGAGGGCGCGGAGGAAGCCGAGGCCGTATGGGGCATCCATGTGGTTGCCCTGGCCGCCGATGCCGACGAGGCCGATCGCGCGCGGCGAGTGCTGCGTGCGGATCGCCGTGAGCCGCGCCGCGATCTCCGTGATCGCGACGTCCCAGGCGATCGGCTCGAAGCCGCCGTCGGGCAGGCGGCGGAGCGGCTGCGTCACCCGCTCGGCGTGGCGCACGTAGCTCGGGATGCTGAAGCCCTTGTTGCAGATGTAGCCGGTGGTGATGGGATTTCGCTCGTCAGCGCGCACGGCGACGATCCGGCCGCCGGCGACGTCCACCCGGATGCCGCAGTTCTGGCTGCAGAGGACGCAGATGGTCGCCAGGTCGGAGGCATCGAGCGGCAGCGGGGTCCGGGAGACGGACGGATCGACGTACTGGGTTGCGCTCATCGGAGCTCCTCCCTCGGGCGCCACGCGGGCGCCTTCTTGCGCAGCGCGCGGCCGGGCCGCACCTGCATGTCGCGTGCGCCGACGCCTTCGCCACACTCGGGGCAGGCAAGCGTCGGCATGATCCGGCGGCCGCAGCCGCGATGCACGAGCTCGATCGGGGGACCGTCGCGCCCTGCCATCCAGCGGTCGCCCCAGCGCGTGAGCGAGACGACGACGGGATAGAGGTCGCGTCCCTTCTCGGTGAGGCGGTACTCGAAGCGGCGCGGGCGCTCCGCGTACGGCACGCGCGCGAGGACGCCGTGCTCGACGAGCTTGTGGAGCCGGTCGGCGAGCCGGTGACGGCTGGTGCCGAGGTCGGCGTGGAAGTCCTCGAACCGGCGGATGCCGAGAAAGGCGTCGCGCAGGACGAGCAGCGTCCAGCGGTCACCGACGACGGACAGGGCGCGAGCGACGGAGCAGGGCAGGTCGCCGATGTCGCGCCACCGCATCGTGGGCGGACAATAGGTTCCAAATTAGAACTGAGTCAAGGGCCAGGGGCGTACTTCCTCCGTCGCGCAGCCCCGTGGTACGTCGCTCGCACTCGTGACCGACGCGACGAGGTCTGCTTGGACGATCGGGGTCATATCCGACACGCACGGGCTCGTGCGGCCGGAGGCGCTGGCGCAGCTTCGGGGGTCGGACCTCATCATCCACTGTGGAGACGTCGGCGCTCCCGCCGTGCTCGACGCCCTGCGGGCCGTCGCGCCGGTCCGGGCCGTCCGCGGCAACAACGACCACGGTCCGTGGGCCGTCCCGCTGCCGGTCGACGACGTCGTCGAGCTGGGACCGCACACGCTCTACGTCATCCACGACCTCGCGGAGCTCGTGCTCGAGCCCGCCGCCGCCGGGTTTGCGGCGGTCCTGTCCGGTCACTCGCACCGCCCTCGGGTGGAGGAGCGGGGAGGCGTTCTCTTCGTCAACCCGGGCAGCGCGGGTCCACGGCGCTTCTCTCTCCCGATCGCCGTCGCGCAGCTCGTCCTCGGTCCGACGCACCGTGAGGCGCGCGTCATCGAGATCGCGGCCTGAAGCGCCGTCGATGCAGACCGACGCGGCGATCGCGAAGACCGGCAGCGTCGCAGCCTTCGGCGTCGCGCTCGCGTACCTCGCGTCGAGCATCTGCGCCGTGCTGATGCCACCCGAGCTGCAGGGGAGACCCGACGTCAGCCCGCATCAGTTCTGGATGGTCCTCGCGGCGCACCCCCTCGCGCATCTCGCCTTCCACTGGTCATGGGTGGCCGCCGGCATCTTCGGTCTCGGGGCGGTCCCCGCGATTTCCCTGCTGGTATGGTCCGCGAACCCCGGGGCCGTTCTCTGGTCGGGGGCCGGCGCGTTCTGCGGCTTCGCGGTGCTCGCGCGGAGCCACCTGATGGAGGTCGCCTTCGACCGCCGGATCATTCCGCAGTATCGGCAGGCCGAGCCGGCCTTCCAGCAAGCGGTCCACGTGGGCTCGCACGTCGCGGAGCGTCGCTGCCGAGGCCTCTCTGCCTGCTCGGGTATCTCACGGGCGTCACGTATCTCGCCGGGGTCCTCGGCTACACGTTCCTGGTGCACGGGCTTCTGGTCGTGTCGTTCGGGCTGGGCGGTTTTCTGCTCGCGCCCATGTGGTATGGCTGGCTCGGCTTCGTGCTGCGGGCGCGCGCGGCCCGCTCGGATACGTCATGAAGGCAGCGAGACTTCACGCTCTCCGACAGCCCCTCCGGATCGACGAGGTGACCACGCCGGTGGTCGCGCGCGACGAGGTGCTGATCCGGATCGCGGGTGCCGGGGTCTGCCACTCCGACCTGCACATCCGTAGCGGGGAGTTCCCGCTGCCGCCGGGCTTCGACCTGCCGCTGACGCTCGGCCACGAGAATGCCGGGTACGTCGAAGCCGTGGGACCCGACGTCGCGAGCATCCGGCGGGGTGACGCCGTCGCCGTGTGGGGCGGGCGAGGCTGCGGCTCATGCCGCATCTGCCGGCAGGGCGACGAGCAATGCTGCAACATGGCGCTGTGGGTGGCGGCCGGTGGCTATGCGGAGTTGATGCACGTGCCGTCGGAGCGTTTCCTGATCCCGCTCGACGGGCTCGACCCGGTGGCCGCCGCGCCGCTCGCCGACGCGGGTCTCACGCCCTACCGGGCGATCAGGAAGGTCCTGCCGCACCTCTACCCCGGTGCCGCGGTCGTCGTGGTCGGCATTGGTGGGCTCGGACACATGGCGCTCCAGATCCTGAAGTCGGTCGCCCCCTCCACGCGGATCATTGCGGTGGATGTCGCGCGCGACCGGCTCGACGCCGCGCTCGCGCTCGGCGCCTCCGACGCCGTCGACGCCGGCGGAGACCCCGCGGGCGAGATCATGCGGCTCACGGGCGGCGAAGGCGCGCAGGCGGTCATCGACCTCGTCGGCAGCGACGCGAGCCTCCGCACGGCGGCCGGGGCCGTTGGCCGGATGGGGATCATCGTGATCGTCGGGCTCGGCGGGGGAACGCTCCCGTACTCGTTCCTCGGCGTCCGGGCGGAGTGCACCGTGACCTGCAGCTACTGGGGCTCGTACAATGAATTCCGCGAGGTGCTCGCCCTGGCGCGCGGCGGACACATCCGTCCGGTCGTGCGGCGATATCCTCTCGAGCAGGTCAACGAAGCGCTCGATTCGCTCGAACGCGGCGAGGTCCACGGCAGGGCCGTCATCACACCCTGACACCACCGTTCGAGCGCGTTCCGGGCTGACGGCGGCACGCCCGACGCCATCCGCTCGGGTGCTCGACGGCGTCAACGCTTTGACACGCAAGGCAACGACGTTTTGATTGAGCTCGCGCAGCTCGACCCGTATCGTGGTCGGGATGCGGGTGGCGGGGTGGGGGGCGGTGATCGGGCTCGGAGTCGGACTCGTCACGACGGCGAACGCCGGCGTCTTCTACCGGTACCGTACGAGTTCGGGCGCGATCGTCCTCAGTAGCACCCCCATCGAGACCGCCACGCGCTGGTTGATCATCCGCCGGGTGCGCGCTCGCCCGACCGCGCCGCGGACGCTCGTCCCCGGCACGAACGCGGCGGTCCCCACGGGGCAGAGGAGCCCCGCGCCGGTGCCGACCTCGTACGACGAGCTCATCCGTGACGTCGCCAGCCGTTACCGCGTCGAGTACGCGCTCGTGAAGGCGGTGATCAAGGCGGAATCGGACTTCAACCGGCTCGCCGTCTCGCCGAAGGGCGCGCGTGGACTGATGCAGCTGATGCCCGAGACCGCGGCCCAGCACATGGTGCGCGACGTCTTCCTCCCGCGCGACAACGTCGAGGGAGGGTGTCGTCATCTCCGCATGCTGCTCGACCGGTACCGCGGAAACCTGCCGCTCGCGATCGCCGCCTACAGCGCCGGGGCTCGACGGGTCGACGACGCGGGCGGGATCCCTCCGATCCCCGAGACTCGCGAGTACCTCGCCCGCGTGCTGCGCTACCGCCTGGCGTATCTCCAAGAAGGCGCCGCCATGCTCGCCCGCCGTTGAAGCGCGCTGTTCACGCAGCGATGGCGCCGTGCCCCGCTTGCTCTGACGGCCGGAGACGATTGCCCGTTCAGCGGCAGAAAGCCGTCTGGTAGCCGAAGCGGTTCCGAATCGCCGACGCGCGCGTCACCGCCACGCCACGGACAGCGTCCCGATCAGCGGAAAGACGCGCGTGGGGTCGGTGACACGGCGGCGCAGGCTTCGCGGCAGCCACCCGACTAGGCCGTCGGCGCATGTCGCGTCGGGCGTGTTGTCGACGAGGGGCCACACCGAGGATGGCAGGAACGATTCGATCCGCGCGCGGATGTCGAGACCCGGGACGCCGGCCTCGCCGGCAGCCTGCTCGTTCAACCAGTCCCACGGCAGCGTGCAGACACGAAGCGGCGGATCCTGCGCCACATAGTCGAGGCCGAGCGTCGTCGTGACGGTGATGCAGCCGGCGCGCCGGTCGCGCGCGAAGGTGAGGTTGACGCCGCGCCGGAGCGCGAAGTGCCCCTCGACGCGCAAGCGACGGCCCGAGGTGCCGAGCGGCGCGCACACGCGCCATGGGGGCGGTGATTCGTGCTCGGCGTCGAGCAGGACGCCGCCGCCCAGATGATCCTTCGTCTGCTGGAGGAGCCGGACGACGTCGTCCACGAGGTAGGAGGGGAACGTCTTCACCGCCGGGTCGGCGAAGCGGCTCCGGTCCTCGACGCGCCCGGGAACCGCGGGATCGGGCGAGTAGACCTGCGTCGCGTGGTAGGGGTTGAAGAAGACGCGCGCCACCGTCGCGTCGCCCTCGGTGCGGGCGACGGCGAGGAAGGTGAGCGGATGGATCTCCGTCTCGTAGTCGGTGTGCCCGCAGTCGATGATCCAGTGGCCCATGAGGGCGACGCGATCGCCGGGCTGCGGCACGAACCCGTCGAGCAGGTTGCCGCGGTTCGCGGCGGACATCTCGTACCAGGGTTGGCCGGTGAGCGGGCCCGCCGCCCGGTCGGCGCGGTGCGGGACGAGCCCCTCTTCCAGCTCGACGTGCTGGGTGTCGGGGGCGCCGGCTTCCGTGCCGTCGGCTGCGAACTGCTTCAACGCCGCGTAGGGCGCGTCCGGCGCGACGTCGAAGTTGAGGTCGCTGCCGAACGGATGGTCGAAGGGCAGATCGCCGCTGCCGAGCGAGGAGTCGGTGACCGTTCCCGAGAGCCGGAACACCTTGCCCGGCACGATGTCCGGCCAGTGCTTGGTCACCTTGGCATCGCTCGGGAAGACGTGCAGGAGCTCGGCGAGGTAACTGTCGGTGTTCGAGCCGCACGTCGCGAGCGCGTTGGCAGTCGGAATGGGCCCATTCGCCGCGACCGCCGACTCGGTCTCGAAGGCGATCCCGGGGGCGATGACCGGCCCGAGGGCGGTCGCGATCGTTGGCGTCCCGAGCAGCGTCGCCAGGACCGTTCGTCTGACGATGCCGGCCAATGATCGTGGTGGGTGCATCCCTGCGCCGGGCGTACCGCAGCGGACGCCCGGAGCGCAAGGTTCGTGAATCGCATCCGTGACGCAGGGTATCGACCCGAGAACTCCGACCGGAGGATAGTAGGCCTTGGGCAACCGACAGCGGGAAGGAGAGAGCCGATGAGCGACACACAGGGCAACTTCGTCTGGTACGAGCTGCAGACGAGCGACGTGAACGGCGCGATCAAGTTCTACAAGGACGTGATCGGGTGGGGCACGGAGGCGTTCGAGGGCGACATGCCCTACTCGACGTGGACCGTCGGCGGAAGCTCGATCGGCGGCGTGACGACGCTGCCCGACGACGCCAGGAAGATGGGCGCCCCGCCGCATTGGCTCGCTTACGTGGCCGCAGACAACGTCGACGCGCTCACGAAGAAGGCCGAGTCGCTCGGTGCGAAGGCGTACGTGCCGCCGATGGACATCCCGAAGGTCGGCCGCTTCAGCGTCATCGCTGACCCGCAGGGCGCCGTGATCGCGCTCTTCAAGGGCTCGGGCCCCGAGTCGCCGCAGCCGGCGCAGCCGACGAACGGCCACTTCTCGTGGCACGAGCTACTCGCTGGCGAGTGGGAGGCCGCGTTCCGCTTCTACTCGCAGCTCTTCGGCTGGCAGAAGACCGACGCGATGGACATGGGACCGGAGAGAGGCACCTACCAGATGTACGGCAAGGGCGGCCGCACCCTCGGCGGGATGATGACGAGGCCCAAGGGCTACCCGGCGCCGCCGCACTGGCTCTACTACGTCAACGTGAAGGACCTCGACGCCGCGCTCGGGCGGGTGAAGAAGGGTGACGGCAAGGTGATGATGGGCCCGACGGAAGTGCCGGGCGGCGACCGCGTCGCGCAATGCGTGGATCCGCAGGGCGCGGCGTTCGCGCTCCACGGAAAGTAGAGGCGACTGAAGGTCACGCGACCTTGCGCGCGAGCTCCTCCTCCACGTCGCGCAGCCGGTCCTTGCCGAAGTACATCTCCTTGCCGACGAAGAAGGTGGGGACGCCGAAGGCACCGCGCTCGACGGCGCGCTGGGTATTGGCGGCGAGCGTATCCTTCACGCGCGGATCCTGTGTGCGCACGAGCAGGCGTTCCGCGTCGAGCCCGGATTCGGTCAACGCGGCGCGGATGACCTCCGGATCGTCCATCTTCTTCGGGCGCTCCCACATGTGCTGGAACACGGCCTCGACGTATGCCGCCAGCATGCCCTCGGCCTCGGCCGCCACCGCCCCGCGCATGATCTGGAGCGTGTTGACCGGGAAGTGCGGGTTGAAGGTGAACGCGTCGAGCTTGTGGCGCGCCACGAAGCGGCGCGTCTCGAGCATCTCGTAATCGAGCTTGTTCTTCACGTTGGCGAACGCCACGATCGGCGACTGGTTGTTGGTGAGCTTGAATATGCCACCGAGGAGCACGGGCGTGTAGACGAACCGCGCGCCCGTGCGTGCCTCGATCGCCGGAACGACGCGGTGGCTGAGATACGCGTTCGGGCTGCCGAAATCGAAGAGGAACTCGACGGTCTTGGTCATGGGTGTCACCAGCTCTCCATCCAGGGGCGCAGATCGAGCTCGAACGTCCAGGCGTCGCGCGGCTGGGTGTGGAGCATCCAGAAGTGCTCGGCGATGTGGGCGGGATCGAGGATGCCGCCCTGGTCCTTCAGCGCGTAGAGCTGCGGGAAGGAGGTTCGGATGAAATCGCCGTCGATCGCGCCGTCGATGATGACGTGGGCCACGTGGATCCCCTTCGGCCCGAGTTCTCTCGCCATGCTCTGGGCGAGTGCCCGTAGTGCGTGCTTGGCGCCGGCGAAGGCCGCGAAATGCTCCCGTCCACGGACCGAGGCCGTGGCGCCGGTGTAGAGGATGGTGCCCCGCCCGCGGGGCACCATCCGGCGGGCGACCTCGCGGCCCATCAGGAAGCCGCCGAAGCAGGCCATCTCCCAGATCTTGAAGTACTTGCGGGCGGTCTCCTCGAGGATGCTCGCCGGAACGTTGGCACCGACGTTGAAGACGGCGACCTCGATGGGCCCGACGTCGCGCTCGATCTCGTCCACGAGCGCGACCATCTCCTCTTCTTTGCGCGCATCACGACCGAAG
>WNGI01005550.1_pt1 | contig 11393 bp, 10 predicted proteins | sample 5400621 | NCBI WGS metagenome assembly WNGI01 (sample SAMN13153374, study PRJNA577476) | soil metagenome | isolation source: 20 cm soil or saprolite under Garry oak tree replicate 1 | place: USA:California | collected 2016-06-15
GGCACGCCGGCGCGATCATCTCGGGCAATCGGGGCACCGCGAAGAGCAAGGAGGAGGCGTTCCAGCGCGCGGGCGTTGCTGTGGCCGAGACGACGGATCAGATCGTGGGGCTGCTGAGCTGATGGCTGCCTATAGTCGGACCGTGCCGATCGCGATCACGCGGGCCGTGCCTTCGGACCGCACGCGCGACATTGGACTGCTTTTAGGGCTGCTTGCGTGGCTGGTGTACACGAGGTTCTTCTTCACGCTCCGGGCGGGCCACCTGGTGCTGCCGCCGTGTCCGTTCTTTTACCTGACGGGGCATCCGTGCCCGTTCTGCGGCGGCACGCGGTCGTTCGCGTACATGTGGGAGGGGGACATCTCGGATGCGGTGCGGCTGTTTCCGTTGGGGCCGGCTTTCTTCGTTGGGGCGCTGGTCGGTGCCGGCGGGCTTGCCTCGGGGATCGTGACCGGGCGCACGTGGTCGGTGCGGCTGAGCGGGGCTCAGTGGAGGGTGCTGGCCGTCGGCGCCGTGAGCGCGATCGCGATCAGCTGGGTTCTGAAGCTGTTCGTGTTGGGGAACTGATCCAGGGTTTCTCCTTCGTGACGCCTTAACAGGCGGGGTTGCCGGTGGCGTACATTCGTTCGTACGCTCGTTTGCGCGATGAGCTCTTTGCAGCCCTCGGTGCCGATCTCTGCCGCGGTCGTCTTGTTGGCCGACGCCATTGATCTGTTTTGTTCGCGCGACCGCTCGGGGATGACCGCCGAGGAGGTCGGCTTTGATCTGGTCCACCTGCGCCACCAGAGCGACAGGCTGGAGGTGGAGTTCTCGAAGTTGGCTTCGGAGTTCGCGGCCACCGACGAGTACCTGGCGAGCGGCTCCATCTCGCCGATTCACTGGATCCGGCACAACTGCCGCATGGGCAGCGGGGCCGCGGCCGACCGGGTGGCCGTCGGCGACCAGGCGGCCGGCATGCCGCTCAGCGTTGATGCGGTTGAGGCGGGTGACATCGGCTTCGCCCATCTGACTTTGATCGCGCGCACGGCTTCCGCGGTCGAAGAGGCAAGTCCGGGTCGGGGCATCGACGAGCCCAAGCTGCTCGCGAAGGCGCGGGACCTGAGCGTCGGGCGCTTCCGAAACTTCTGCTCCCATGCGCGGCACATGGCCGCATCGGCCGCGTTCGTCGCCGGTGAGATATCGGCTGTCGAGGCGCGGTACTTCGAGATGAAGCTGGGCGAGGACGGCCTCTATTCGTTGCGGGGCACGCTGGACGGTGAAGGCGGCGCGACTCTGCGCTCCGCGCTGGAGCCCCTGGCGCGACGCTCCGGCCAGGGCGACGACCGGAACCGCGGTCGCCGGCTGGCGGACGCGTTGATCGAGCTCGGTGCCCATTCGGGCGGCGGTGGGGTTCGCTCGCAGCTGCAGGTGACCACGAGTCTCGAGACCTTGTTGCAGCGTGCCGGCGCGCCGGCGGCGGACCTCGAGCATGCGTTGCCGATCTCTGCGAAGGCTGTGGAGCGGCTGGCGTGCGACTGCAACGTCACGCGCATCCTTTTGAACGCCGATTCCTGTGTCATCGATGTGGGTCGTTCGCGACGGAACATCTCGGCGCCGATGCGCAAAGCGCTGAAGACTCGCGACAAGGGGTGCGGGTGGCCTGGTTGCGACCGGCTTGCCACCTGGACGTCGGGGCACCACATCGTGTTCTGGACGCGCGGAGGCCCGACCGAGCTGTCGAACCTGGTCTTGCTCTGCTACCGCCACCACTGGATGGTTCATGAAGGTGCGTGGCAGTTGGTGCGGGCGGACGATGGACGGATGCTCGCCATACCGCCGACGATTGACGGCCCGTTACCTCGGACGCGAGGTCCTGGAGAACAAGCGGCGTGACGGCCGGCGCCCTCGACTAGGTTGGGGCGCCCTCGATCAGTCTCTTCAGAACCGGATAGCTGACGTCGGTCACCCGGGATGGGTTGCTGACTGGGTCGATCAGGTCGTGGGGGAGTCCTTCAGAGAGCGGGAACTCGAACGTTTCGATGTGCGTGCCGTGTCGACGCCACAAGTCGACCAGCTGATACGTGAATCGATTGTCGAGTCGCGGCTCGGCGGCGTTGGTGATGACAGTGATGCGGTGCGATCTCGGCGCGGCTTTGCGCGCTTCGTTGAAAAGCCGGCGTCCGACCTCGAAGAGCGCGGCGTACGCGTGTGTCGAGAGTCGCGGATAGCCATGTGGCGGGCCGATATTGTCCTTCAATCGCGAGTTCCACCAGATGTAGAAGTTGGGCAGGACATAGGCCAGCCGTGAAGCGGTTGAAAGCACGGGACCGGGAAAAGGCTTCAGCCCGAACATCGGCGCGATCATCACCGTGCCCTCCAGGCCCTCGCGCGTCTGTGCCATGTAACCGGCCAGGGCCGCACCGAGAGACAAGCCGGCGACCGTCAGACGCGTGCCAAGGCCGAAGCCCGCGTCCACCGATCGGTTGGCGACCGCGACCAGGTGATCCGCCCGCAGCTCCGCGATGGCGGTGTTGAGCCTGTCTGTGTAACCGTGGCGCGGATAGCGCGGGATAAGGACGTTCCAGCCGCGAGCAAAGAAATCCTTGCCGAGGTCATCGAGCTGACGCGGGCAGTTGGTGAACCCGTGGAGCAGTACCAGCGCGCGCTCAGTCGCCTGCCCATGCGTGTACAGGCGCGTGTGGCAATCGGGATTCACGTTGGGCCCGTCAAGAGCCTGGAGGCCTCTGGCGATCTCGATCGCCTCTGCGTAAGACATCCGCCGTGCAAGGATTGCATGCAATGGACTTTGCCCTCAGCCAGGAGCAGGCCGCAGTTCGGGATCTCTGCCGCGACTTCGCTCGCGAGGTGGTGACGCCGGCGGCGGAAGAGCTCGATCGCGAGCACAAGTTCGGCTACGACATCGTGCGCCAGATGGGCGAGCTCGGCCTGTTCGGGCTTCCCTTCAGCGAGCAGTACGGCGGCGCCGGCGCCGACTTCCTATCCCTGTGCCTGGCGATCGAGGAGATCTCGCGAGCGGACGCCGGCGTCGGCATCACGCTCGAGGCAGCGGTCTGTCTCGGTGCCGCGCCGATCCACGACTTCGGCACCGAGGAGCAGAAGCAGGCCTGGCTTCCGGATCTGCTCTCTGGAAAAAAGCTCTGGGCCTTCGGCCTGACCGAACCTCACGCGGGCTCCGATGCCGGCGCCACCAAGACCCGCGCCGAGCTTCGCGACGGGGAGTGGGTCGTCAACGGCGCCAAGCAGTTCATAACCAACTGCGGTACCGACATCTCCGCCGGCGTGACCATCACCGCGGTCACAGGCAAAGGCGGTACCGGCGGCCGTGCAGCGCGGAACGGGGACGACGCTGAGATCAGCGCCATCCTCGTGGCGCACGGCACGAACGGCTACCACGTGCTCCCGAGCTACCGAAAGCTCGGCTGGCACTCCTCAGACACGCACCCGCTGAGCTTTGAGGACTGCCGCGTCCCAGAGGCCAATCTCCTCGGCACCCGCGGCGGTGGCTACCGCCAGTTCCTGCACACGCTGATGGGCGGGCGCATCGCGATCGCGGCGCTGTCGGTCGGTGTCGCCCAGGCCTGCCTGGACGCCTCGCTCGCCTACGCCAAAGAGCGCCACGCCTTCGGCGCGCCGATCTCCAAGCAGCAGTCGATCCAGTTCAAGCTCGCTGACATGGCGATGGAGACTGAGCTGGCAAGGACGATGGTCCACAAAGCCGCCACCGCCTATCACCACGGCACCGGCGAGACGTCTGACGAGGTCCGAATGCTCGCGGCCATGTCCAAGCTGTATGCGTCGGAGACGTCGAAGCGAGCGGCCGACCAGGCAGTGCAGATCCACGGCGGCTACGGGTTCATGGAGGACTACCCCGTCGCGCGCTACTGGCGCGATGTGAAGGTCAACGAGATCGGCGAGGGCACCTCTGAGGTCCAGCGGATGCTGATCGCGCGGCTGCTGGGGCTCTAAGCCGGCTTAGCGATATACGCCGTTGTGCCCGATGCTGTGCAGGCCGACATTCGGGAAGTAGGTCAGGCCGTGGTCCTCGGCGCCGACATGAATCCGGCCGATGACCTGACCGGTCTCTGTGCTGAAGACATAGACAGTCGCGTTGTAGCGGCCTGACGCCCACAGCTGGGTCCCGTCCGGATTCAGCTGCAGCATGTCGGGGCTGCCCCCGCCCGGAATGCGCCACTTGGCCACCACGCGCCGCGACGCGAACTCGATCACGGAGATCGATCCCTCGAGGCGGTTCGACACGTACAGATATCTAGCGTCGCGGGACACCTGCAGGCCATGGGCGCCATGGCCAGTCGGGATGAACTGGATGACTTTCATCGCGTTCGGGTCGATGACCGACACGCCGTCAGTGCCCTGGTTCGTGACGTAGAACACGCTGCCGTCCGGCGACACCTTCACGTCGATGGGAAGTCCGCCGACGTTGACATAGCCGGCGAGCTTCATGTTCACGGTGTCGATCTTGGCGACCACACCCGAGTACTCGGTCGAGATGAGCAGGTAGCTGCCGTCGGCGGAGAAGTCGAGATGATCAGCGCCCGGCCATGGGATCGGCACTGAGCGCAACAGCCTCCACGTGTGCGGGTCGCGAAACTCGACGCGCATCAGGCGCTCGACCACGTCGATGGCCTTGGTGCCGTCAGGCGTGAAGTAGAGGTTGTACGGGTACGGGATGTTGATCGTTCGCGAGGGCCGGCCGGTGTGGATGTCGATCACGGTCAGGCTGCTCGAGCCCTCGTTCTCGACGTACAGCTCGCTCAGGTCCCACGCAGGGGTGATGTGGTGGGGGATCTGCCCGACGGAAAACTGATCGATCACCTGGAAGGTCGTGGGGTCGATCACGTCGACGGTGCCGGCCATCGAGTTGGGCACGTAGACGCGCGGCGGCAGCTTGCACAGCGGGCATGGAACGACACCTGACATGTCGTTTGCGTAAACGTTTGGCGCGGTGGCGGGCAGGGTGCCCGCAGCAACGTCAGGCGGCACCAGCGGGCTGATCGGCTCGCTGCTGGGAGATGACTGCGCGTGCGAGGGTGAAGACTCCAGCGGGGCGTTCCACACGACAGCAGCGACCACCGCCGCCGGGCTCACGATCGCAATCGCGAGCGCGATGGCGGAAACGATCCGGACCGGGCGGGACCTAGCGATGCCGCCGATGGCTGCTACTCGTCCGGAAGGTCTTCGAGCTTCGGCGCGAGCTCACACACCCAGCGACCGTCGTCGAGTCTCCTGATGAATCTGCTGTATCCCTGGTTTCGAGCCACATTCAAGAACTGCTCCTGAGTGATCAACGTTCGAAGGCGGGCAAGGTCTGCATATGTGTTGTCCCGCATGATCCCGCCAACCACTCCCGCCAGTTCGCGCCACTGCCCTTCCGACAGTGGCTCGCCGTACCCGGCGATGGTCACCAGAAGGGCCGCCGTGGCGCCCGTGATCGTGTCTGGAAGCAGCTTTTCAGACTTGGCGCGAGCGATGATCTCGCGGCCGGTGCTGATGATGTCGGCGATGCGGTCGCGGCGGACACCGATGATGTCGCGACCACTGCCCACAGTGGTGCCTTCGAGGTAGCGCGGGCCTGCTTCCATCGCGACCAACTATTGTAGGTCGGGGCCTTCCAGCCCTCCATTTGATGGATCTCGAGCTAGCGCCCCACCACCAGGCTTTCCGCGCGTCCATGCGCGAGTTCGCGCAGGGCGTGGTGGAGCCACACGCGGCCGAGGTCGACCGCGATCATCGCTTCCCGGAGGAGGCGGTGGCGGGGGCCAGGGAGGCCGGGCTCATGGGAGTCCTCATACCCAGGGAGTACGGAGGTGCGGGCCTTGACGCCATCGCCTTCACCCTCTGCATCGAGGAGCTGGCGCAGGCGTGCGCTTCGACCGCGGTCATCATCGACGTGCACACCAGCGTCGGCAGCGAACCGATCCTCCTCTTCGGCACGGAGGAGCAGAAGCTCCAGTGGCTGCCTCGACTCGCGTCCGGTGAGCTGCTGGGCGCTTTCGCGCTGACCGAGCCGGCCTCCGGCTCGGACGCGGCCTCACTGAAGACCAGCGCGCGGCGTGTCGGCGAGGACTACGTGCTCAACGGCACCAAGGTCTTCATCACCAACATCGGTCGGGCCGGGATCTACATCGTCTTCGCGCGGACCGGAGCGGACGAGCGAGCCTCAGGAGTCAGCGCGTTCATCGTGCCCGCGGAATCGAACGGCCTGCGCGTCGGGCAGGTGTTCAAGAAGATGGGTCTCAACGGGTCGCCCACCGGCGAGCTCGTGCTCGAGGACGTGGTGGTGCCCGCGGCCAATCGCCTGGCGGCCGACGGAAAGGGCTTCCCGGTCGCGATGCGCGCCCTCGACTCGGGCCGCATCGGCATCTCTGGCCAGGCTCTGGGCATCGCGCAGGCTGCTGTCGATCAGGCGCGCGACGTGCTGGCGGCGCGCCCGCGAGAGCAGGGCGACGACTTCGCGCTCGCCGAGATGGCTACGCGCCTTGAGTCGGCGCGCCTTCTCGCCTACCGGGCGGCGTGGCTGTGCGCATCGCACCGACCGTTCACGCGCATCGCCTCGATGGCCAAGCTCCACTGCACCGACACGGCCATGGACATCGCGCTCGGGGCGATTCAGCTGGCCGGCGAAGAGGGAGCGATCGCGGGCAGTCCATTCGAGCGACACATGCGTGACGCGAAGGCGCTGCAGATCTACGAGGGAACGAACCAGGTGCAGCGTGTGGTGATCTCGCGCGATCTGGTCAACGCTCGATAATCGACGAAATGGACTTCGAGTTCTCGGAAGAGCAGGTCGCGATTCGCGACACGATCCGTGAGCTCGTCCAGGATCGCGTCGCGCCGCGCGCGGCCGAGATCGACGAGAAGGGCGAGTATCCCAAGGACATCGAGAAGCTCTTTGCGCAGAACGGCATCCTCGGCATCCCATTTCCCGAGCAGTACGGCGGCATCTCGGGCTCGAGCGTGTCCATCTGCATGGGCATCGAAGAGATTGCGAAGGCTTGCGCCAGCTCGTCGCTGATCCTCGCGGTGCAGGCGCTCGGCAGCTATCCGATCCTCGTGGCCGGCACCGAGGAACAGAAGAAACGGCTGTGCCCTCCGCTCGCGTCGGGCGAGAAGGTCGCCGCGTACGCGCTGTCGGAGTCGGGCAGCGGCTCCGACGCGGCGGCCATGAAGACGCGAGCGAAGCGCCACGGCGACGAGTACGTGCTGAACGGCAGCAAGCAGTTCATCACCCACGGCAGCATCGCGGACACGCTCGTCGTCTTCGCGCAGACCGACCCTGAGGCCGATCACCGCGGCATCTCCGCGTTCGTGCTCGAGCGCGAGAAGAGCCCCTGGAAGGCGCCGAAGATCGAGCACAAGCTCGGCATCCGCGGCTCACCGACCGCGCAGCTGGTGTTCGAGGACGTGAAGGTGCCGGCCGCCAACCGGCTCGGCGAAGAGGGCGCCGGCTTCAAGATCGCGCTCGCAGTGCTGGACCGGTCGCGCCCCGGCATCGGCGCGCAGGCGCTTGGCATCGCCGAAGGCGCGTTCGATTACGCGCTCAACTATGCGAAGGAGCGCCAGCAGTTCGGCCAGCCCATCGCCAACTTCCAGGGCATGCAGTTCATGTTTGCGGACATGGCAACTCAGATCGAGGCAGCACGCACGCTCGTGTACAGGGCGGCCACGAAGGTCGACGCCAAAGCGCCAGACCTCACCAAGGTCGCGGCCATGGCCAAGCTGTTTGCGTCCGACATGGCAATGAAGGTCACCACCGACTGCGTCCAGGTGCTCGGCGGCTACGGCTACATATCCGACTACCCCGTCGAGCGGATGATGCGAGATGCGAAGATCACGCAGATCTATGAGGGCACTAACCAGATCCAGAAGGTGGTCATCGCGCGAGCTCTGCTGCGTTGAGTGCGAGTGAGCCTGAGATGGCCCCGTCACCGCCGCCGGCCGTGACAGGCATGCCCGCGGTCGCGCCGTACCACCCGCCGCCGGCTTATCCGCCGCCACCCACGGCCGCGGGAACGGACGCCAGGGCGGTTGCCTCGCTTGGATTCGGGATCCTGGGCCTGATCTTCGCCCTGCCGCTTGGGCTACCGGGCCTGATCGCCGGCCCGATCGCCTACTTCCTTGGCAAAGGCTCGCGGGCCCGGATCGCCGAGTCCGGCGGCGCGCTCGGAGGAGCGGGCACGGCGAACGCGGGCCGCATCCTCGGAATCATCACGACCGCCGTCGGCGCTCTGGTGACACTGCTCTGGTTCGTCGTCATCCTCAACGCCCTCAACGACGTGTCTTTCGGCGAGTAGCCGCACAACCCGCCCATGGATCGTGTCGGTGATGCGTTCGTGTGGCCGGTCCGCGATCCGGAGTGGCCCGGCAAGCTGCTGATCATCGCCCTGACCCTTCTCATCCCGATCGTCGGCGCGATCAACGGGCTCGGCTGGATGCTGGCCACTCTCGACCGCCTGCGCGCCGGCGAGGAGCGCATGGCGCCGGCAAACCTGAGCTACATCGGCCGTGGGGCTCAGCTGTTCGTGGTGCAGCTGGCGTACGGCCTGGCCGTCGCGGCGATGGCGCTCGTGATCTACCTTCCGGCGGTGCTGCTTGCTGTGAGCCAGGGCCATGGCGAGGCGAACAGCGGGCTGATCGTGGTCGCGCTCTTCCTGAACGTGCTTGCTTTCGGCGTCGCCACCATCGGCTCGCTCGCCGCGACATTCGCCAGCCCGGCCTTCGTTCTCGCCACCGATCACGGCGGCATCGCAGGCGGCGTGAACGTTCGCGATGTCTGGCATCGGTCGCGTGCGAACCTGACCAACACCTTGATCGCGGGCCTTATGCTGATCGCCGCGAGCTTCGTGAGCTCGCTCGGCGCGATCGTTTGTCTCGTGGGGATCTTTTTCACGGCTGCATACGCGCTGGCGATGCAGGCCTGGGTCTACCGAAGCTTTGAGTTGGCTGCCAGGAACGAATCTGGAGCGTAGTAAAGGAGGACGGAAATGTCGGACCAGCCACCACCGCCCCCACCGCCGCCCGCGGGAGGGTCGACGCCTCCGCCCCCTCCGCCTCCGCCGCCAGGCGGCGGCTACACGCCGCCACCGCCCCCGCCACCGCCCCCCGGCGGCGGGTACCAGCCGCCCCCTCCGCCTCCTCCTCCGCCCGGTGGCGGGGGGTACGGCGCGCCTCCGCCGCCACCGCCAGGAGGCGGCTACATGCCACCACCGCCACCACCAGGTGGAGGCTATATGCCGGGAGGCGGCATGCAGTACGCGAGCCAGCGCACTGACGGGCTCGCGATCGCGTCTCTGATCACCGGCATCCTGTCGCTCGTCTGCTGCGTGCTGGGCGTGGTGCTCGGGCCGGCCGCGGCGGTGATGGGCTTCATCTCACGCGGAAGGATCACCGCGAGCAATGGGACCGTCGGCGGAGGAGGGCTTGCGATCGGCGGCCTCGTCCTCGGCGTGATCGGATTCATCGCCGGCGTCGTGTGGATTCTGATCTTCGCTTTCTCGGGCAACGCGTCTAGCACCACGTAACCAACGCCGTCCCGAATGCGTTGTCTGAAGCCTGGTGCCACAGGCTAAAATCCCCGTGCGCATGTCGAGGGCCAGGCCTAGGGCCAGGCGATCCCGCTACTCCGTCTCACACCGCCTGTCCAGGTCGGTTCCGGCATTGATCGGAGCCGTCCTCCTGGTGGCGATCGTCGTCACGGCCACGGTGGCATACAGGCGGATCGACGACTTTCTGTCCGCGACCACCGGCAAGCACCTCACGCTCGGCGCGGTGGTGGAAGCTGTGCAACCCGAACCTGGAACGATGGCCTACAAGCTGCAGCACGGCCAGCAGGTCAACATCCTGCTGCTCGGGATGGGCGGTTACGAGAACGACGCTCCGTTCCTGACCGACTCGATCATGGCCGTGACCATCGATCCCAATTCACACCGCGTGATGCTGGCGTCGGTCCCACGCGACCTCGTCGCGCATATGAATCTGCAGACGAACGCCGGCAGCATCTGGACTAACAAGATCAACGCGGCGTACGAGGTGCCGTACACGAGCATCATCTGCTGCGTCGCGCCTCAATACCAGGGACGCGACGGCGGCGGTCATGCGGCCGAGCACGAGGTCGGGAAGATCACCGGGCTGACGTTTGACCGCTACATCGCGATCGACTTCAAGGCTTTCCGCGACATGGTCAACGCGCTCGGCGGCGTAGACGTGTGCCTGACCACCAACCTCGATGACTACACGTACCCCAACTACGGGCACGGCTACATCGCCATCCACTACAAGGCCGGATGCCAGCACCTGAGCGGTGAGCAGGCGCTGCAGGTCGCGCGGTCACGCCACGCGATCGAGCCGCAGCAGTCGTCAGACTTCGGGCGATCGCGCCGGCAGCAGGACATCATGCAGGCGATCAAGAAGAAGGCGACGACTGTCAACGGCTGGGCGGAGGCGCCGAAGCTGCTGGACGCGCTGCAGAAGAACATCCACACCGACATGTCGATCGCTGACATGAAGGCGATCTACGACTGGGGCAAGAACCTCCCAGACAGCGCGATCATCAGGCTGGCGCTCACCGCTCCTTCGGGCGCGGCCGCAGGCAACTTCCTGTACAGCGGCAACTGCGGCATGGGCAACGCGTCGCAGCTTTGTCCCGAAGACCCGTCCTACCGGATGATCCACCAGTACATCGCCTCGGCCTTCGTCGACCAGTCGCTGCTGGCGGAGAGGGCGCCGGTGCAGTTCGCCAACGGGTCGTACACATTCAGCGACCTGGCCGACCGCGTGACCACGATGCTCGACCCGCTCGGCCTGCAGCTCGGGAACCCGATCTCGCACGGTAACGCGGCGAAGACGCTGATCCTCGATTACTCAGGCGGCCAGTTCCCCAAGACCACGGCGTGGCTGGCCAACTACTTCGGCGGCCAGGTCATCGCAGCGACGCCTGCCAGCCCGCAGCCGGCACGCGGCCAGCAGACGTACGGGATCGTGGTCGTGCTCGGCCACGACTTCGGCGCCCGCTGGTTCACATAGTCTTAGCTCCGTCAGGAACGATCTAGCGGACAGGTTTCGGGCGGGCGACGTGCGAGCCCTGGCGCGCGCCATCACGATGGTCGAGCGGCGCGACGCGGAGGTGCGCGAGCTGCAGCAGGCGCTTCGCGACCGCGTGCAGACGCCTTACGTGGTGGGCTTTACCGGCGCGCCGGGCACTGGCAAGTCGACGCTGGTGGATGCACTCGTCGCGCTGCTGCGCACGCGCGAGCGATCGGTGGCGGTGATCGCGACCGACCCGAACTCGCCCTTTTCGGGAGGGGCAATCCTCGGCGACCGCATTCGCATGCAGAGGCACGCCCTCGACCCCAAGGTCTTCATCAGGAGCATGGGCGCG
>WNGI01018552.1_pt1 | contig 11393 bp, 9 predicted proteins | sample 5400621 | NCBI WGS metagenome assembly WNGI01 (sample SAMN13153374, study PRJNA577476) | soil metagenome | isolation source: 20 cm soil or saprolite under Garry oak tree replicate 1 | place: USA:California | collected 2016-06-15
TCACCAGTCTGCTGGCCGTCGGCGGCGGCCTCTTCGTGGTGCTTCGCGGCCTCCACCAGGATTCCACCGAATCGAGCCTGGTCGACCAGATCGAAACCCTGCTCCCCCAGGCCCGAGCGCTCGCGGCGAATGGCGACCTGCGTAGCGCCCTGACGTCGATCCGGGATCAGCTCGACGAGCGCGGCGTCAGCGCGTACCTCCTGACGGCCGATGGCCGGTTGCGTCCGCTCGACGACACCGCGCCCGCCATCCCGGCGTCTGCCATCCAGCTCGCAGATCCGGCCGGCCGCGGACTCACGTCACACGGATCGGCCACGGCAACCGACGGGCGCGGCTATTCGTACGCCGCGTCGGTGCTGCGGCAGGCTGGTGTTGGAACCCGCGCTCTCGTCTTTGCCCACCGGGACGAATCGGCCGCCGAGGCCCTGGGCGACCTCGGTTCCAAGCTACCGGCGGTTATCCTGGTCGCACTGCTCCTCGGCGTGCCGATCGCCTGGTTGCTCGCCCGCTCGGTGACGGCCCCGCTGCGCCGCCTCGCCGCGGCCGCGGCGAATGTCGGCGCCAGATCAGACAGCAGATCGATTGAAGAGCTGCCCCTCCAGGGCCCCACCGAAGTGCGGGAGCTCACCCAACGCTTCAACGCGATGACGGCCGAGCTCGCGGTAACCCGGGCCCGAGAACAGGAGCTGCTCGCGAACCTGCGCCACGACCTGAGGACCCCGCTGACCGTGATCGGCGGATTCGCCGAGGCATTGTCAGATGGGACCGCGACCGGGGACGATGCCTCGAAGGCGGCTCGGGCGATCGCAGAGGAGGCTGCCCGACTGGAACTGCTGGTCGGTGAACTCGGCGCAATCGAGCGCCTTCAGCCCGGCGGCGGTGGCCTCAGGCCCGAAACGATCGTCGCGCAAGTTGTTCTGCAGGCGGCCGCGGAGCGCTTCCGCCCCGGCGCCGAAGCCCGCGGCATCGAGGTGTCGGTCACGACCTCGGCGCCCCAGCCGGGCGACCTCGCCGACAGCGACGACCTGACGATCACGGCGGACCGGCTGGCCCTTGACCGAATGCTCGGCAACCTTGTCGCGAATGCGCTGGCGGCCGCCCCCTCGCCCGGGGGCCATGTCTGGCTCGAGACTCGGGCGCTCCAAGGCCATGGCGAGCGTGACGGGCGGGTTACCTTCAGCGTGACCGACGATGGCCCGGGCTTCCCGCCAGGCAGCCTGCCTCACGTGTTCGACCGCTTCTACCGGGCGGATCCAGCCCGGACAGGGCCCGGCGCCGGACTCGGCCTCGCAATCGTCAAGGAACTGGCCGCTGCGCACGGGGGCTCGGCGCACGCCGAACAGGTCGCGCCGCACGGCGCCCGGGTCAGCGTGATCCTGCCGAAGTTCCCGCGGGCGGTCTGAGGCCCAGGGCAAGCGCCGGCTCCCGGGCCTGCCCATACGTCTGGGTCCCGACCGCGACCCCGACGGCGATCACGACGACGAGGGCGGCGACGCCCAACGCCTGGAGGACGTTGCGAGTCTTCGGGTCGCTCGGGAGCGAGGATCCCGGCGGCACCTGCCATTGCGAAGAGAGCGTCGGTACGCGCGCAGGGACGAGCAGGAAGCCCAGCCACAAGCCGGCCAGGAGGCCGCCGATGTGGGCGGCATTGTCGATCGTGCCCGCCAGCGAGAATCCCAGGACCAGGTTGAGCACGATCAATGTGCCGACCTGCCGGATGAGCGAGCGACTGCGCCGGTCGAGCATCGGGTGGTGGGTCCGGGAGACGGCAAATACGACGCCGAAGAGCCCGAAGATCGCGCCCGAGGCGCCGACCGACGACTCGGGCGTGAACAGGAAGCTGGCGGTGGAGCCCGCCGCGGCGGAGGCCACGTACATCAGCAGCAGGCGCGGCCAGCCGTAAATCTGCTCGACGATCGGGCCGACCAGGTACAGGGCGTACATGTTGGTGAGCAGGTGGATGTACCCGAAGTCGGGCGGCGCGTGGACCAGCGTGACGGTGAAGAGGCGCCAATACTCACCGCTGGCCACGGCCGCCTTGTTGAGCTCGAGCCAGGCATACACGGGGCCGAGTTGGTCGCCCGAAATGGCCGACCAGGCGGTGACGGTGGTCACCACGGTCGCCGCAATGATCAGGTACGTCACCAGCGGCAAGGGCTCCCCACGGCGCCCCCGGGCGAACTGGCGCCTGGCGCCGCGCGTGTCACCCGTTTCCTTGGCAAGCCAGCCAAGTCGGTTCGCGATCTCGGCCTTGTCGCCCGCCGGTGCCCGTCGGTCCGCCTCGCGATAAGCGGCGATCGCGCCGCGCAGGTCCCTCTGCCGCACGCGTGTCGCCGCAAGGTGGCGCCATGCCTGGTAGGTGCTGGGCGTCTCCGGCAGCCGGAGCACTTCCTCCCAGGTCGCCTCGGCCTCCTCGTCCCGATCGAGACGATACAGGGCATTGCCGAGTCCGAGCAGCGCTCCGGCGGTGACCGCAACTTCATCGAAGCCCACCACCCGGCTGTAGTAGCGAGCGGCGTCGAGGAAGTCGCCGCCGGCAAGCAGCTCATCGGCCCTCGCCAGCAGGGCGATCGCGGTCGCGCGATCGAGTGGGCCTGTGATCGAAGGGTCGTCGAGCACTGTCGGCGGCCGATCTTCCGGGCGACCTCCCGGCGGCGGCTGGTCGTTCATCGGCGGGACTCTACTAGAATCGATGGCGTGGTCGCGCTCGTCTCTTCGGCACCCGCCTGATGTGCGGTCGGTTCGTCCAGGAGCGATCGAACGCGGAGCTGGCCGAGCTGTTCGATGCGGAATCTCTCGTTGACGACCCCGGCGGACACTACAACCTCGCGCCGACCGATCCGGCCGCCGTCGTGGTTCAACGCGGGAGTCGGCGCGGCCTGACGGCCTACGGCTGGGGTCTCGTCCCTCACTGGGCGGAGCGGTTCTCGGTGGGTGCTCGCTCGATCAATGCCCGATCGGAGACGATCGCTACGAGCCCGACCTTCCGCGAATCGTTCGCGCGGCGACGCTGCCTGGTCCCGGCGGACGGGTTCTACGAGTGGCGCCGGGAGGAGGGACGGCGGCAGCCCTTCCTGATTCGCCGCCGTGATCGGCTGCCACTGGCGTTCGCCGGACTCTGGGCCGGCTGGTCAGACCCGGAGTCGGGCGAGGTGCGACGCACTTTCTCGATCGTCACGACCGGAGCCAATACTCTGATCGCGACACTCCACGACCGGATGCCGGTCGTGCTCGACTCGGACGCCTGGGAACGCTGGCTCGACCCGAAGCTCTCCGACCCGGCCGAGCTGCTGGGGCTGCTTGCGGCGGCGCCCGACGAGGGGCTCGAGGTCTTCACCGTCGCGCCGCTCGTGAACAGCGTTCGCAACAACGGTCCGGCGCTCATCGAGCCCCAGCCGGAACCTCTCACCGTCCAGGTGTCGGCCGAGCTCGTCTGAGCGCGCGATCAATCCCCTGGCGCAGTCTCCCAGCCGGAGTCGCGAACCGCCTCCCGAAAGGCCCGCTCCGCAGGGACTCCCGCGTCCAGCCCTGCGGCATAGCTCCCTACCAGCTTCGCAAACGCTCCGCCACCCTCCTTCGGAGCGTCGAGCACGGTCAGGGCGTCCGTCGATCGCGGGGGCTCGCTTCCCTTGCCGACGGCCCAGATCAGATGCGCTCCCGCATACGACGCCGCGTCGGCGACAACTTTCGCCGCATCAGGATCGATCGGCTCGGCTGCGACGATCACGCGAAAATCGGTCAGGTAGCTCAACGCAAGCTCGATATCGCCGGTGTCCAGGGTCGTGGCACCTGAGTCACGCAGGATCGCGGCATGGCCGATGCCAACCCTCCCGAGCGCGAGGACGACTTCATCGCCTGACCCATCGTCGCGGATCTTGCCGACCAGCTGAACCGCGGCTCCATTCGCGGCCGACGATGTTGCGATTGCCGCTGCGGCGCCGGCGAGTCTGCCGGGTTCGTCGGCCTTTTGGGATGTCTCGATGCGCGGATTGCCGATCACGACGATCACCAGATGAGGCTAACGGGCGTTGGCGGGGCCGAGCAAATCCACGATGCCATTGCAAAGTGCCTTGCAAGGTGGGGAGTAGTACGATCCGAAGTCCGTCGGGGTCTTCAGGGGATGTTCGCTTAATCAGAGCCCGGGAATCAGCCCTAAGGGGCACCCAGGTGGCTTTCGTCGGGGGCGGATAGACGCAGCGAACAACCGGACGGTCATGGGATAACGAGCTCGGGGAACGCTCGGAATAGAGCCGACCCTTTGGGCAGGAAGCCCATTGACTGGCTGCTGGGACTCAGCTGTTGGACTCCACCGCCACCGCCTCCACCGACCCGGGGCCGATTGCACGTGCCCGAGCGCGAGCTCGAGAGCGCAGCCGTGGCCAATCCATGCTTGAGCTAGCCCTCGTTGTGCCCTTCCTCCTGGTCCTTTTCGGGGGCGCCGTTCAGCTTGGGGTGTTCTTTGCGGCCCAAAACTCCCTCACCCAGGTTGCCCGTGACACGGCGCGATGGGCCGCCACGCAGACATACAACCCTTGTAGTGATGCCGCAACGGGCAGTCCCTCGCCACTGTTGGGCAAAGCCGATGAAATCGCCACGGCCTCATCGATCCTCGGCTACACATCCGGAACGTGGAACTCTGCCAACTTCACAAACCCGTCGACGTTGCCCGCGAATCCTCCCAACAACGAAGGCGTCGAGGTAGCGTGGTCCTGGGAGACGGGAGGGGCATGCCCTCCCGCTGACAACGTCAAGGCTGCATACGTGACGATACGAGTCACTCACTCCGTGCCGGTCTTGATCCCAGGCCTCGAATATCTGCCGGCTTTTGGTACCTGTGATGCGTCGGGCTGCCACTTCCAACTGACGTCCACATCAACGTTTCGCATGGAGCCGCCCGCGCTGGTTTTCGGGCTGTTCTTCCTGATCGTAGCCGCCGTCATTCAAGGCGGGCTGATGCTGTGGAGTGTTAACACGACCACCCAAGTATCTCGAGACACGGCACGTTGGGCCGTCACGCAGTCGACACCTCCGTGCAATTCAGCAGCCAACCTTTCGAACCTTGCCACCCACGCCGGGAACCTCGCCCGACAGTGGAGTCTGCTTGGCTACCGACCCGGAATTTGGCCGACGGCGACCTTGGGGATTGGCAATGTGGGGGATGAAGGGGTCGGAGCGGACTGGCCAATCCCACCTTCGCCATCCGGCGCCACGCTGTTTGACAACGATTGCCCGCCGGCCGATGCAGCGACTCCGTGGTTCGTCAGGGTTCGCGTCAATCACGTGGTCCCCCTCTTCTTTCCCGGTCTTCAGCTGCTGGTGCCGCAATGCTCCTCGGCCGGTTTTTGCATAAGTGCCACCACAGAACTGAGAATGGAGCCCAAGGCACCATGAACAAGTTGGCCCGTCCGCCCGGGAATCGAAGGTCGGGTTCCAAAGGTCAGATCTTGCCGCTGACCGTCCTCATGATGGTCACTCTGATCGGCATCACGGGCCTGGCGATAGATGTGAGTTCGGCGCTGAGCACTCAGCGTTACGAACGCGCCATCACCGACGCGGCGTCCCTCGCGGGCGCGCAGGACCTCCAGAGGGCCGGAACGCGACGTGCTCCCGGGCCGACGGAACAGTCCAACGCCCGAAGGCATGCGATGGACGTCCTCGTGAAACAGCTGGGAGCAAGCTCCACTCCGAGCACCGCGGTCGGATCGGCTTGCCTGACTGCGACGGGCTGCGCACTTCCGGGAACTCCGTACTCGGCGTCGATCGAGACGCCCTCGCCGAGCTGCATCGATTGCGCAGATCACCCCGAGCTCGCAGTTCAGGTGACGCTGCAAAACCCATCGTTCGGTCTTTCATTCTCGCGGCTTCTCGGCCAGTCGCAATGGAGGGTGGCCTCAACGTCCGTCGCTTCAATCGTCCACTCGCGGGCGTATGGCGTGTTCATGCTTCGACCCCCACTGCCACCAAACAACAGGAACCTTACGGACCCGAACGAGGACGACTTCTTCATTACCGGTGGCTCAATTCTGAACATTACCGGCGACATTGGCACGAATACGAACCTCGTGTACTCGGGGACAAACTCCCTTATCAATCTCGACTCTTCAGACTGCAGTCCGACTTGCGACTATCGCGGATACCACTTCGATGCGTACCAAGCGGCCAGCTGGGTTGGCAAGCCACCGACCCCTCAACAGATCCAGGCGCCGATATTGGATCCGGGCTACAGGATCCCCGTGCGAAGTGCCACCGTGCCAACCTACAGCACCGAGGCGCAGGCTCTAGATACGACGGGCTGCGCAGCACAACAAGCGCTGGTCCCGGCAGCCTACAAAATGCAGAACGGCATTTCGATCAAGGATCTGCCAGCCAGCCAGGTGTTCTGCTACAAGCCCGGGGTGTACCAGTTCCAGATCAACAATTCCAAAGGCGGCACGACGAACCCGACCGCGTTTCTACTCGAGCCAGGAACCGGTAATGGTGGGGTGTTCTGGCTGGACAAGGGTCTCTCGAACAGCTCCACGATCGTCGGCGGCTATCAGCCCGGTACGCCCGGCGTAGCGCTCGTGTTCCCTGAATGCAAGAACAGTCAGTGCCAGCTCTCGGGTCAAAGCTCTGACCTGCTCGCCCTCAACTTCGGTGATCAGTATTCAAATCCATCCGGGACACGAGCAATGGCAGCACAATGTGGCTCGGATTGCCAGGTCGCAGGCCCCGTCCAGGCCGGAACTACCCCCCCCGTCTTGATGTCACTGATGGTTGTCCCGGACCCTGGGTGCTACGTGGACGTCCAGGAGCCCCCCACCTGCAATGAGAGCAACAATAAGACGCTGAATCTCCCGGGCGGTGGGAACCTGTTCGTTGCTGGGGTCCAATACGCTCCGACGGACAATGTGAACATCAAGGGCAACGCAACCACCACGGGCACCCTGGGCGAATTGATCAGCTGGACGGTTAAATTTGACAGCTCCTTCCTCAACCTGGAATCGGCCGCCGTAGAAAAGTCGGGCGTGCTGCGGCTCGATCGCGCCTGCTCACCAAGTGAGACGGTCTGTAACCCGTAGGGCAGATCGGGCGTTGGACCATTTCGATCCTCTCGGAGAAACCCTGACCTTCAGGCTATTGCCCGGAGTCGGTTGAACGACCGACTATCCCTGCCATGAAACGCCTCGTCATCCTCCCGGCAGTCTGGGGCTATGCCGCCTGGGTATGGGCCTCAATCGGGCATACGTTCATGGGTCTTCCTGACGTCGGACCACTTCTCGCCTCCGCGGTATTCGTGGCGATCGTGGTCCCACAGGTCGTCAAGAGATCCAGCTCCACCCGTGCGCGGTCGGTGGCTCCTTCATCCACTCCTATCGCGAGCCCGAACAGACAGTCCTAACCGAGTTCTGGCTGATCCGAGGCGAGCAACCGGGCGCCGGTAACGGAGCCCGGTTCTTTGTGTTCTCCGTATGCCGCCGCGTCGGCTGTGGCTGCGTCGACGTCTTGGTCTGCGCGACATCGACCGAGCCGGGCTGAAAAGGCTCTATAGCAGCTCTGCGGGCATCGCCGACGACGCCAGTCGATGTCGTGGCTGGCTTTCAAAAGAGACGGATGGAAAGAGGCGAGTCTCACGTCTCGCGGACTGATCCGGCCGACCGGCGGTGCCTGGGCGCAACTCCTGTTCGTCGTGGCTGTATTCGCGCCTGGCCCGTTCGGGCTATAACTGCGGGACCAAAGTACCGACGCTCAGGGCCGAGCACGGCAACGGCGTCGATCAGGCAAAGGCCATCTCGGGATCTGTCGTCGACGCCAGGGCGGGTCGTCGTTGGCAGAGGGCCAAAGGACGTCAGATGCAATGTGGGCTGCAAGGTGGGGATAGGTACGATCCGCAGCCGCGGGGGACTTCAGGGGGTAATCGCGTCATTGACCTTTCAGGCCGCGTCCGCGCCTCCTTATCGGACCCGACTCGACGCAGCCGGGGTCAATCGCTTGTCGAGTTCGCGCTCATCGTGCCGATCCTGCTCACGCTTTTCGTGGCAATCGCGGATTTCGGGCGGATCTTCCAGGCCGGCATCGCCATCGAGGCAGCCACAAGGGATGCTGCAGAGGCCGCGGCCAATCAATACCTCGCCAATCCGCCGGGCGACCTGTCGCTGTCCGCTCCGAACCCAAATCAGGCGTACTACGACGGGCTTCACACCTCTGCGGCAAACGTCGTTTGCGCGGAGCTGCGCGGTCTACCAAATACGAACTACGACAGTTCTTCGAACACCTGCCCGGACATGCCGGTCGTGCTCGTCTGCGTTCACGACGGGGCAGACAATGGTTGCGCCGCTGAGGCGAGTCCTGGGACGGGCGGGATCCCCAGCGGTTGCACAGACCTCACGACCAACCCGCCCGACCCCAGTCATGGTCCCTCGAACGCCGACGGCACGGCACCCCGTTGGGTCGAAATCCGCACGTGCTATCACTTCACCGCGATCCTCGACATGCCCCTTTTCTCGCTGGGCGACTTCTGGTTGCAGCGAACGCGGACCTTTACGATCCCGTGCTATTTCGCCCTGGGGACCAATGAATGCGGGTAAGCAGACAGCGATCCGGACAGCGGCAAGGGCAAGCCTTAGTCGAGTTCGCCCTCGTCTTTCCGATGTTCCTCATTGTTCTCATGTCGATCCTCGTGTTGGGCCTGTATGTCTTCTACAACCAGCAGCTAACGAACGCCGCCCGAGAGGCCGCTCGGTACGCCGCCGTGCATAGCTCGAGCGCTCAATGCCCGACGGTTTCGTGGATCGACCCGGCGCCCGGCAATCAGTTCAATTCGTACGGTCGCTGTGATGCGCCCGAGCAAGGCTGGCCGCTCATGACCGCGGCTGCACGCTCGCACGTCTTTGGCATGTCTCCAAATCAGGTTTCGGTAACTGCGTGCTGGTCGGGATACGTTAATGGCGCGACCAACCAGGCCGACTACCCGCCGACGCAGCCGGGCGCTCAGTTCACAGACTGCAGGATGAACGGCGTGAACCCGCGGACGGATCCGAATGGACTCGCGTGCCCGGCCCCCAACACGATCCCCTCTGGGTCCGGAACCGGCGGCGGCCTGGCCGATGGGGACGACAAAGCAAGCGATCTGGCACATGCCCCGCCCCCATTGGCTACACCCGCTCCAGGTACGACTGCGGATCCGGGCCTGCACGTTCCAACGACCGTGACCGTCTACACCTGCTTCGTCTGGACGCCCCCAATGGCCGGCTTCGTGTTCATTCCCAACCAGGTCACCCTCCGTGCAGTCATCACGGAAGCTCTCCAGCGCCAGCAATGATGCCCTCCACCCGAAGCCGGCAAGGCCACCGCGGCCAAATCCTGGTCATCTTTGCCGGCGGTCTGGTTTTGCTCATGGTGATCGGCGCTTTGGTAATCGATCTGGGTTTCACCTTCATGATTCGTCGGGGGGAGCAGAACGCAGCGGACCCCGGGGCTATCGCGGCTGCGCGATTCATTCAGAGCGGGCTACCTGTCGCCACCATCCAGACGCGGATGCGCGAAGCGGCCTGTCAATATGCCCGCCAGAACGGTTTCTTTCCGGGCGCGCCTGACAATGACGGCTGCACAGCTGCCAACGATCCGTTCGGCACGACGCTCACGGTGAACTGGCCGCCCAGCAACAATGCCGGACCGGAATTCATGGGCAATCCCGGCAAGGTCGAGGTGATCATCTCTCGACAGCACCACTCATTCCTGGCGGGGGTAATCGGGATCACGCAGATCGGAGTAAGTAGCTCTGCGGTGGCCGCCTTCGACCAGCGCGGAAGCTCAAATGCGAGCTCACTCATCGCGCTCGACACCAGAAGCTCGTGCGACCAGAGCAAGATCAACGGCAGCGGCGGAGTCAACATCCACCCTGTACCTGGCGTGACGAGCGGGGGCTTTCTGCAGATTAACGCAACCTGTACTCAGGGGTCGCCGAATGGCACGTGCGACCAGGCGAGCAGCGGCGCCCTCTTTGTCACGGGCAACGGCACGGTGACGGCGTCCCAAATCAACCTAGCCGGTACATGCCACCGTGCCTCCACTGTCACAGTCGTGGGCCCTATCGTCGAGGGGGCGCCGCAGTTGGGCGATCCACTGTTCGAGCTCCACCCTCCAAAGCTCTCGGATTACCCGGACGGGCAATGCGGACCAGGTGGGGCGATCACCACCGCGAGCAACCCCGTTGGCTGCGATTTCAAGAACGCGGGAAGTGTGGTCTTGCAGCCCGGCGTCTATTACGGTGGATGGAACATACGCAACAACGTCACGCTCATTCTGTCCGCCGGCATGTACATCATTGCCGGCGGTGGAGTCACGCTGGTTGCCGGTGGCTCGATTACTGACGTCCAAGGCGCATCTGGACCAGCGCCGGTCATGTTCTACAACACGAGCAGCCCAACCTGCGGCACCGGCGGGCCCTGTCAGCAGCAATTGGACTTCAGTGCATCGTCCACTTTGAGACTTCGCCCAATCGCGAGCGGTCCCTACAAGGGCATCCTGATCTGGAACGACGGGGGCACCTGCAATCCGTTGACGACAACGTGTCCCGACGTCACGCTCGGCGGACAGTCAACCCTGGATATCGCGGGCACTATCTACAGCCCGAAGAGCGTGGTCACGCTCGCGGGCGGGTCGGGCGTCGCTGGCGCAAACGTCGCTGCGGTCCAGGTGATCTCCTGGCAATTCAACATTGGCGGCAACGCGTTCCTCGACATGCCCTACGACCCCGGCTACCTGTACCAACTCGACGAGAAGGGACTGGTCCACTAATCGTGTTCGCGGGTCGGTACCTTTAGGGGACTCGCCAGCCGACAGCGGGCGGGCGACACTCGCGGCATGCTAATCAAGCGAATCATCGCGGCGCCGATTTGGTTCGTGTCTACGCTCATGCTCTACGAGCTGGTCATCTACGTAACCGGCGGACCCCACCAGCTGGGGCCGATCCTTGGGATCACTGCCGCGATCCTGGTTGCGGTGGATCCACTGCACCGGATTTGGCCGACCTCTCAGAAGCAGGGTCGTAGCCTCCCATCGTTTGAGCGGCGCGAAACGCTCCCATCGGCTATTCAGCCTTCCTAGGAATACCTTCCCGCGGGGACGCAACCGGTCTTCCGGTTGCGTTTTTCATGTCCGGTGAGCTCTGCCTCGAGAGTCGGGACTACGGCAGTTTGACGGACACCAGGCTGAGCTCCTCGAGCGGGCCTTTCGCGGTGACTTCCTTCACCTCGCCGACGCCGCGCACGTAGAACTTGTTATCGATCACGCCCGGCTCGAGCGGCGTCCACTCCCTGGTACGGAGCACGCCCGTGAACGAGCCGTAGGGCACCTTGATCGAGGCATTCAGGCTCTCGACCGAGAAGTGGTCCTCAGCGTGCCCCTTGTAG
>WNGI01005552.1_pt1 | contig 11392 bp, 12 predicted proteins | sample 5400621 | NCBI WGS metagenome assembly WNGI01 (sample SAMN13153374, study PRJNA577476) | soil metagenome | isolation source: 20 cm soil or saprolite under Garry oak tree replicate 1 | place: USA:California | collected 2016-06-15
GCGGGGATCGACGGCCAATGCGAGTCGTCGCACGAGGCCGACTCTCGCTGCTGCGATTCGCGTTGCCGTTCCAAGGAGGCAGAGGCCCGGCGGCGCTCATGCCGCGTCTGCTGGCGCCATGGTCGCCGCGGCAGCGAGCGCGTCAAGGAGCGGTTTCACGCTATCGCGCTTCAGCTTGAGAGCGCCTGGATTCACGATCAGCCGTGCGGTAATCGGCATGATGTCCTCGACGGCAACCAGATCGTTCGCCTTCAGTGTATTGCCGGTCGAGACGAGATCGACGATCGCATCGGCGAGCCCCAGGAGCGGCGCGAGCTCCATCGAGCCATACAGCTTGATCAAATCGACGTGCATCGCTTTTGCGGCGAAATGCTCGCGCGCGGTCCGCACGTATTTGGTGGCGACGCGAATGCGCGCGCCTCGTTGCACCGATGCCGTCCAATCGTAGCCTCGACGCGTCGCGACGACGAGGCGGCAGCGTCCGATGCCGAGATCGAGCGGCTGATATAAGCCCGCGCCGCCATGCTCCAGCAGCACATCCTTGCCGGCGACGCCGACGTCGGCTGCGCCGTATTGCACATACGTCGGGACATCGGTGGCGCGCAACACGACAAGCGATACGTTCGGATGATTGGTTGAAAGTATCAGCTTGCGCGAAGTCGACAGGTCTTCGTCCGGCACGAAACCGGCGGTCGCGAGTAGCGGCAACGTCTCGTCGAGAATGCGCCCCTTCGAGAGCGCGATGGTCAGGGCGGTCACCTGACCATTCTACCGAACCATCGAATCGCTTATTGCCGGGCCGTGCGGACGTTCAGCGGGGTCGCAACGGCGGCGTTCGTCCGAAAGGGATTGATGTCGATGCCGCCGCGTCGCGTGAAGCGTCCGTACACCGTGAGCTGCTCGCAGCGACAGCGTGAAAGGATGTCGACAAAGATCCGCTCGACGCAATGCTCATGGAATCCGGGATGGCGGCGGTACGAGACGAGATAACGCAGCAGTCCGGCACGATCGATCTGCGCGCCTCGGTAAGCAACGCGCATTGATGCAATGTCGGGTTGTCCGGTGACCGGACACACCGAGCGAAAAAGATTCGTCGTGAGTGCCTCTTCCACCTTTGTGCCGGATGCACTCAAGGTGGCGAGATCGACTTCGTAAGCCGAACAATCGACCGACAGCGTGTCGAGGCTTTCGCCGTCGAGCTCGGCAATGCGTTCGTCGGCGAATATGATGGGGTCTTTGAGCATCACGCTCACTTTCCCCCGCGTCTTGGCAGCAAGATCCCGCTCAATTGTCGCGACGACAGCACCGGCAGTCGCAAACGAAGACTGCGCGAACGAGCCAAGATAGAGCTTCATCGACTTCGATTCGACAATCGACGGTGAGCTTGCCGGCACCTCGATCGTCACGATGGCGATCGCGGGCTTGCCGCGCGAATCGAGCCATGTCAGCTCGTATGCCGTCCAGAGGTCGATTCCCGTGAACGGCAACGTGTCGGCCAAGCCGAGTGCGGCGCGCTGCGGTGCGCGCGAAACGGCAAACAGCTGTGCCGCCTCGTACGTATCCGGATAACCGGTGGCGTGACCGAGCGGCGCGCGGTCGAGATCGGTTCTCGCGGCCATCGATTGTTTATCTATTCGCGCCGCAGGGCCGACCCAAGGCGCGAATTACTCCCCTCCGGGGGGCAGCGCAGCGCCGAAGGCGCAAGCGTGGGGGGCTCATTATCTAACGCGCGAGATGCGTGCGCCCAGGCCCGACAGCTTCTCCTCGATCCGTTCGTAGCCGCGGTCAAGGTGATAAATGCGGTCGATCGTCGTCGTGCCGTCCGCAATCAAGCCGGCGATGACCAAACATGCCGACGCACGTAAATCAGTTGCCATCACGTTGGCACCCGTCAGCGCGCCGACACCTGTGACGATTGCCGTGCTGCCTTCGACTTCGATAGCGGCGCCCAAACGACGCAGTTCCTGCACGTGCATCATCCGATTCTCGAAAATCGTTTCGGTGATGACCGATGTGCCATCGGCGATCGTTGCGAGCGCCATGAATTGCGCCTGCATATCAGTGGGAAATGCCGGATAAGGCGCGGTCCGAACGCTCGCGGAACGTAACGGCTTCGTACGGCGAACACGAATCGTCGAGTCGTCGGACGTGATGTCGGCGCCGGCTTCGGCGAGCTTGTCGCGCACCGCTTCGAGAGTATCTGGACGAGCGCCGATGATCGCAACATCGCCACCCACGGCAGCCGCAGCCGCGATGAACGTCCCGGTCTCGATTCGGTCGGGCATGACCTCGTGGGTCGCGGCGTGCAGGCGTTCGACCCCTTCAATCGAAATTCGATCGGAGCCGGCCCCGGTCACCCGCGCACCCATCGCGTTCAAGCACAGCGCGAGATCGACAATCTCGGGTTCGTGCGCCGCGTTCTCGAGCGTCGTCACACCGTTGGCGAGGGTCGCCGCCATCATCAGGTTCTCGGTCCCAGTCACCGTCACGACGTCGAATACATATTTCGCTCCGACGAGCCGCGTCGCGTGGGCGTTGATGTAACCGTGGTCGAGATCGATCTGCGCCCCCATCGCGATCAGGCCTTTGACGTGCTGATCGACCGGGCGGAGGCCGATCGCGCAGCCGCCGGGTAGCGATACGCGCGCCTCGCCGCAACGTGCGAGCAAAGGACCGAGCGCCAAAATCGATGCTCGCATTGTCTTTACAAGCTCGTACGGGGCGAGTGGCCAATCGATGCGGGCTGCATCGAGCACGACAGCGCTGTCGTTGATGCGTTCGTTTTTGACACCCATCTGCGAGAGCAGCGTTTCCATCGTGCGCACGTCGTTCAGGCGCGGCAGATTGGTGAGCGTCAGCGGCTCCGCGGTCAACAGTGACGCGCACAAGATCGGCAGGGCGGCGTTCTTCGCACCCGACACGCGTACTTCGCCGGTGAGGGGAGTGCCGCCTTCGATTACAAGCTTGTCCACGCGAACAGGAATTGTACCTGCCCGCTCCGCCGGCTCAGTGCCGCAGCTTCCAGCCGCGCGCGAGCAGCATGACCGCAATCAACGAAAGCAGCGCAGCACATGCGGTTACGACTGCGAGGCACAGGAACGGTGACGCATCCGAGAGCCCGAAGAAACCGTAGCGAAACCCGTCGATCATGTAGAAGAAGGGATTGAAATGCGACACGATCTGCCAGAACGGCGGCAGCGTGTGAATTGAATAGAACACGCCGGAGAGAAACGTGAGCGGCACGATGACGAAATTCTGGAATGCCGCGAGCTGATCGAACTTGTCGGCCCAGATGCCGGCGATGAGTCCGAGAATGCCGAGGATCCCGCTGCCGAGCAGCGCGAAGGCGACCGCCCACACGGGATGCGAAGGATTCGACACTGCGGGGGCAAACCAAATCGTCACGGCGAACACGCCGAGGCCCACGGCGATGCCGCGGACCATTGCGCCGATTACGTACGCACCGAAGATCTCCAGCGGCGATAGCGGCGGGAGCAGCACGAAAATCAGATTGCCGGTGATCTTCGACTGGATCAACGAAGACGACGAGTTCGCAAAGGCGTTTTGCAATACCGACATCATCACCAGGCCGGGCACGAGAAACGCCGTGTATCCGACGCGACCATCGAACACGGCAACGCGCGATTCGAGGACATGCGAAAAAATCAGTAGATAGAGCAGTGCGGTGAGAATAGGCGCGGCAATCGTCTGGAAGCTAACTTTCCAAAAGCGCAGCAGTTCCTTGTAGAGCAACGTCAGCCAACCATGGCCCGCGAATCTGACGGCGCTCATCTCTCTCATCAGACTTCCGGCAATTCCGGTGACGGCCGTTGCGGATCGAGCGCTTCGTCTCCCGCCATGATCTTCAGGAAGACCTCTTCGAGATCCGTTTCTGCGAGCGCCAGCTCGTCGATGGGGATTTGCTCCACGCGGAGCGCCGCCAGCAGCCGCTCGAGATCGTCGTAGTTCGCAAGCGAGAGATAGAACAATCCGCTTTCGTTGCGCAGGACTTTGGCGCGCCAGGCGTCGGGCACGCGCGGTACCGCCAGGCGAGCGGTCAAACCTCGAAAGCGCGAGAGCAGATTTCGCGTCGTATCGAGCGCAACGACGCGACCGGCTTTCAACATCGCGATCCGCGTGCACAACGCCTCGGCTTCTTCGAGATAGTGTGTGGTCAGAATGATCGTATGGCCGCTGCGGTTCAGGTTGCGGATGAACGCCCACAGGCTTTGCCGCAACTCGACGTCAACGCCGGCGGTGGGCTCGTCGAGCACGATGACCGGCGGCTTGTGAACAAGCGCCTGGCCGACAAGCACGCGGCGCTTCATTCCGCCGGAGAGCGCGCGCATGTTGGCGTCCGCTTTGCCGACGAGGTCGAGATGGTGGAGGATCTCGTCGATCCACGCGCCGTTGTTGCGCAAGCCGAAATATCCGGATTGGATCTCCAGCGTCTCGCGCACGGTGAAGAAGGGATCGAAGACGAGCTCCTGCGGCACGACGCCGAGCGCGCGACGCGCGCTGCGGTAATCGGCGACGACGTCGTGTCCCAGAATTCGCGCGGTACCGCGATCGGCGCGCGTGAGTCCAGCAATGATGGAAATGAGCGTCGTCTTGCCCGCGCCGTTGGGCCCGAGCAAACCGAAGAACTCGCCTTCGGCTACCGACAAATCGATGCCCGCTAGCGCCTGCACGTTGCCGAAGCGACGCGCGATGTCGACGACCTCGACGGCAGCGGTCATCGAGGCGTTAAAACTTACGGTTCCAGCAGCTTTTCGACGCCGTAGACGATCGCGAGCGACTTCATGCCCTCGGGCAACGATCTCAGCGTGAGCGTGCGCCCCTCCGCAGTCGCGCGTCGCTTGAGCGCGATCATCACCGCGAGCGCAGCGGAATCGGCCTGCAGCAAGCCGCGAAAGTCGATGATGCCTTGCGACGGCAGCGGCAGCGCTTCGGCGTCGTCGAGCACGCGCGCCGCGTCGTCCATCGTGAGCGATCCCTGAAATACCCAGCGTGCGCCGTTATCCGTCAGCGCGAACGTGTCCGATTGGGCCGATCGGGCAGTACCGAATGAAGTCACTTTGCCCCGCCGCCGTTCTTCGTGGCCAGCGTCTTGATCAAGCCGTCGATGCCGCCGGCGCGAACCTGCTCGCTGAACTCGTCGCGGTAATTGGTCACCAGCGAAACGCCCCCCACAACGACATCGTAGGCCTTCCACGCGTTGTCCTTCTTTTCCATTCCATAATCGATTTGCACCGGCGGCTGACCTTGGCGGATCACCTCGGTGCGCACGAGAACGTCGGCGGCATTCGGATCTGCGCGGAGCGGCTTGTAATCGATCGTTTGATCGCGGTACTGGGTGAGCGCACCCGAGTACGTTCGCACCAGCAGCGTTTTGAACTCGACCGTCAGCCGCTTTTGCTGCTCGGGAGTGGCTTCTCGCCAATGGCGGCCCATCGCCAACGCCGTCATCCGCTCGAAATCGAAGTTCGGGGCGAGCTTCGACTCCATCACTTCGCGAATGCGCGCCTGGTCGCCGGACTGAATCTTCGGATCGCTCTTGATGGTTTGCAGAACGTCTTGCGACACGCGCTTCACCATCGCGTCCGGCGCTTCCTGCGCATACGCGGGAACGCCAAAAGCGGCAGCAAGCAGCAGTAATCCAATGCGAATCGCTAGTCTCATCATTGTTCCTCTTTGTCCGGCGGCACTTTGCCCTCGTAGAGCAGATACTGCCGCCGCTGCAGGTAAGCGCGCCGGATGAATGTGTAACGATCGAGCGCCGCTTGATCGATCATCGATTCCGCCGATAGCGCCTCTGCACGTTCATTGAGCGCGCCAATTCCGTAAAGCACGTTGCGCGTCGGCACGTCCGGAATATAACCAACCGGTGCAAGGTAGATGCGGATCGCGAGCCCGGTGCCGTCACGAACCGTCGTCGGGCCGATGAGCGGCACGAACAAGTAAGGGCCTTGCTGGAATCCCCACGTACCGAACGCCAGGCCGAAATCCCAATCGCCTTTCGGAATACCGCCGTCGGAGGCGACGTCGATCAGACCCCCGATGCCAAACAGCGTGTTGACGATGACACGGCCCATGTCGTTGCCGGCCCGGTCGAGCTTGCCGGACATCAGCGCAGTGAGCGCCGAAAAAGCGTCTTCGATGTTGCCGAAGAAATTGCTCACCGTTTGCTGAATCGGCTTTGGCGTGTAATCGACGTACGCTTGCGCCACCGGCTTGACGATCTTGCCGTCGACGACTTGATGCACGTCGTACATCGCGCGGTTCCAGGGCTCGAATGGATCGGCCGGCGATGTCGGAGCGGTCGTCGTCGCACAACCGCCGAACAATGCCACGGCCGCACCGATGAGCAGCAAGCGCGATGGTAATTTCATTTTCCGCCTCCGAGCGTCGACGCTTTGTCGAACAAGAATTGGCCGATGAGCTTTTCAAGCACAACAGCCGATTGCGTCTTGGTCATCATGCTGCCGTCGGCCAGCATTTGCGTGTCGCCGCCCGCGTCGAGACCGATGTAGACCTCGCCCAATAGCCCCGATGTCAAGATCGACGCGATCGTGTCCTTGCTGAACGGGTAGCCCTGATCGATGCTCAAGGTAACGACGGCCCGGTAGGACTTCGGATCGAAGCGCACGCGATCGACGCGTCCGACGACGACGCCCGCGGCCTTGACCGGCGCGCGCAGCTTGAGCCCGCCGATGTTGTCGAATGCGGCCTCGAGCCGATACGTCTGCGTCGTCTGCAGCGACGTCAGATTGCCGACCTTGAGCGCGAGAAACACGATTGCGCCGATGCCGATGACCACGAAGATGCCGACCCAAAGATCGATCGTCGAGCGGTTCACGTTTTATCTTCCACCGCGAAACATGAAAACGGTGAGCAAGAAATCCAGCGCGAGAATCGCAAGCGATGAGCCGACGACGGTGCGCGTCGTCGCCGTCGACACGCCTTCGGCCGTCGGCGTTGCGACATAGCCCTCGAAGACGGCGATCAGACTGACCGCGATGCCGAACACAAAGCTCTTGATGATGCCGTTGGTGACGTCAGGCCAGAACTCGATGCCCGCGCGCATGTTGCCCCAGAATGCGCCGCTGTCGAGGCCGATCAATCGCACGCCGACGATGTAGGCGCCGAACACGCCGAGCACGGAGAAGAGCGCCGCGAGCAGCGGCATCGAAACGATCCCGCCCCAGAAGCGCGGCGCGACGATGCGCGCCAACGGATCGACCGCCATCATCTCCATCGCCGCGATCTGCTCGGTTGTTTTCATCAGCCCGATTTCGGCGGTCACGGCGCTGCCGGCGCGACTCGCGAAGAGAAGACCCGCGACGACCGGCCCGAGTTCCCGCACCAGCGACAGTCCGACGAAGATGCCAAGCGAGTCTCCGGCGCCATATTTGTTGAGCGCATCGTAGCCCTGCAATCCGAGTACCATGCCGACGAACAGGCCGGACACGAGAATGATGACAAGCGACAGCACGCCGGAAAAATAGATTTCACGAAACGTTAGCTGCAGCCGCATGAACGCAGCGGGCGAGTGATATAGCACGAGCGCGAAAAAGCGCGCGGCGAAACCGAGGCGGCTCACCGACTGCTGCGTCGCGCGACCGACTCGCTGCAAAAGGAACGTGACCGCGTCAGTCGGCATGCGCGAACTCTTCGACAAGAGGCTTCGACGGGTAGTGGAACGCCACCGGACCGTCGGGCGCGCCGTTGACGAACTGGCGGACGAAGGCGTCATTCGACGAGCGCACTTCGGCGGGCGTACCTTTCGCGACGATCCGCCCTTCCGATACGAAATAGATGTAATCGACGATCTTCAGCGATTCGTAAATGTCGTGCGTGACGACCACCGACGTGATGCCAAGCGCATCGTTCAATTTGCGGATCAATTGCCCGACCACGCCAAGCGAGATCGGATCGAGACCGGCGAACGGCTCGTCGTACATCATCAGCATCGGATCGAGCGCGATCGCGCGAGCGAGCGCGACTCGCCGCGCCATGCCGCCGGACAATTCCACCGGGGTGAGCTCCGCCGCGCCGCGCAACCCAACCGCGTTCAGCTTCATCAACACGAGATCACGAATCAGCTCTTCGGGAAGTTCGGTGTGCTCGCGCATCGGAAAGGCGACGTTCTCGAATACCGACATGTCGGTGAATAACGCGCCGAACTGAAACAGCATCCCGACGCGGCGGCGCAGCGCGAACAAAGCATCGCGATCGAGCTCGGCGACGTTTTGACCCGCGACGATCACTTTTCCGTGCTGCGCGCGCAGCGCGCCGCCGATCAGACGCAGGATCGTGGTCTTGCCGCAGCCGGAACCGCCCATGATGGCGACCAGCTTGCCGCGCGGGATCGCCATGTCGATTCCGGTCAGAACCGGCCGGCGGGGATCGTAGCCGAACGACACCGACGCCATCTCGACCGCCACTTCGGTCGGACATGTTGGCGCAACGTTCGCGGAGGACGCGCTATCGGGCATGAGGGAAGGCAAAGCCGGAGGAAGGGAGATTGTAGCGGTACGTGGTTAGACGCTGCAATGACCGCGGGTCATTTGATGCTCCGGCCAACGATGGTTTTAACCCCTGAGCAGCCGCTGCTCGGCGGTGGCGATCGCGCTTGGGCGACCGAGCAGGACGACCGCATCACCGGGGTCGAAACGCCAATCGTCAGCGGGTTTCTGCGAGCGCATGCCGCGCCTGCGCACGCCGGTGACTTCTACGATTCCCGCCAAGCGAAGATCCGCCAAGGTGCGACCCACAGCGTGTGCGCGCTCGGTGAGAACGACGGAATGAAGGCGCGGCTGAAGATTTTCGGCTGCATCGGCGGCGTCGGTGGCGCCGTGAAAAAAACCACGGAAAAGACTGTAGCGCTCCTCGCGTATCGACCGGATGTTCTGCAGCACGCGATTGAGCGGCACGCCAAGCAGCAGAAGCGAATGTGACGCCAGCATCAAGCTGCCCTCGAGCACTTCCGGCACGACTTCGGTTGCGCCGGCCGCATAGAGCTTGTCGAGCTCGCTGTCGTCGACGGTGCGGACGATCACCGGCACATCGTGCCGCTCCCGCTGTACGTGATGGAGAATCTTGAGCGCGGTAGGCGTATCGGCAAACGTGATGGCGACTGCGCGTGCCTTCGCGAGTCCAGCGGAGATGAGCGCTTCACGGCGGCTCGCATCGCCATAGACGACGCTTCCGCCGTCCGCGGCCGCCTCGCTTACACGCTGCGGGTCGGCGTCGAGCGCGATATATGCAATGTCCTCGCGTTCCAACAGGCGCGCGAGGTTTTGGCCGCTCCGGCCGTAGCCACAAATGATTACGTGATCCTGGCGCGCCATCGACCGGACGGCGATCTGCGTAACATGCGCGGCCCGCGCGAGCCAGTCGTTCGCCGTCAGTTTGCGCACGAGCGGCTCGGCGAACTGGATCAACAGCGGCGCCGACAACATCGACATGATCATTGCCGCGAGCACCGTTTGCGCAAGCTGGTCGCTCAATAACTTATTGGCTGTCGCAAGCGCAAGCATGACGAGCGCGAATTCGCCCGCTTGCGCCAAATAAAATCCGGTGCGAAGCGCCGTGCCGAGCGGCGCGCCGAACACGCGCGAAAGCAGCACGACCAACGCGAGCTTCGCAACGACCGGGACGAGGAGCAGAACGAAGACCCATCCAACGTGCGCGACGACGACGCGCAGGTCGAGCGCCATTCCCACGACGACGAAGAAAAGCCCGAGCAGCACATCGCGAAACGGTTTGATGTCCTCCTCGACCTGATAGCGAAATTCCGTTTCGGCGATCAGCATGCCGGCCACGAAGGCGCCCAGCGCGAGCGACAGTCCGGCGAACTCGGTAAGCGCCGCGAGACCGAGAGTGACGAGCAGCACGTTCAGCACGAAGAGCTCCGACGAACGCAGGCGGGCAACGAGATGAAACCATGCGCGCATCGGCTTCTGGCCGAAGAAAAGAACCAGCGTCAGAACAACGGCGGCCTTTGCGAATGCGACGCTCAATGCCCCCATCAGATCCTTGCCGCTTTCGTCGAGCGACGGAATCAGAATGAGGAACGCGACGACAGCCAAGTCCTGAAACAGCAGAATTCCCATCACATCGCGACCGTGCGGCGTACCGAGCTCCGTCCGCTCGGCGAGCATCTTCGACACGATGGCCGTCGAGCTCATCGCGAGCATGCCGCCCAGCACCAGTCCGACTTGCCAGTCGTAGCCGGCGAGTCGCAACGCTGCCACGCCGGCGAGCGTGGTGATCGTCACTTGCGCGAGCCCTAATCCAAACACGGCGCGGCGCATCGAGCGCAATTGCGGCAGGCTGAACTCGAGCCCTATCGAGAACATCAGGAAGACAATGCCGATTTCGCCGAGATAACGCGTATCGGAGTCGTCGGGCACCCACGCGAGCGCATGCGGCCCAAGCACGATGCCGACCGCCAGATACCCGAGAATCGGCGGCAGACGCACGAGCCGGCACGCGACGACGACGACGACCGCCGCCGCGAGGAGGATGAGAACCAGATGTAGCGTGTCCGGCATGAATCCGATCGGTACAACGTTTCGCTCGGTACGGTAGCACGATGAGTAAGCACCGAAGGGCATCGGCCTCTTTGAAACGGAGATGAGAATCGTTGCGGCACCAGTCGGCCTCTTGTGACGACTCGCACTTGCCGTCGATCCCCGCTGCGCGGGGCCCCTCGCCGGCTGCTCGCGTCACTATCCCTAGGCGCGAACTGCTCCCCCTCTGGGGGCAGCGCAGCGGCGAAGCCGCAAGCGTGGGGGTCCAATTTCCGCGGCGTATACTTCGGCGCGATGCAAACTGTCGTCGCGCAGCCCGCTGTCAACCGCATCGTCGATGCGAAGCGTGCGCTTACGCTTGCCCGCGAAGTGCTCGCGACCGAAGCGCACGCGATCACGTCGCTCGCCGACCGTTTGTCGACGCCGTTCGTAAATGCAGTCCAATTGATTCTCAATTGCCGCGGGCGCGTTGTCGTATCGGGCATCGGCAAATCCGGTCATATCGCGCGTAAGCTCGCCGCGACGCTGGCATCGACCGGCACACCGGCTTTCTTCGTGCATTCCGCCGAAGCGGGTCACGGCGACCTCGGAATGATCACGCCCGATGATGTGGTCGTCATGCTGTCGAACTCGGGCGAAACGGACGAGCTCACGCAGTTGATGCCGCATTTGAAGCGTCAAGGCGCGAAGATCATCGCGCTCACCGGCAACGAGCAAAGCTCGCTCGCGCAGGCGGCCGATGTGCACTTGGACGCAGCGGTCGATGCGGAAGCGTGTCCGTTGGGCCTCGCGCCGACGGCATCGACCACCGCCGCGCTTGCGCTCGGCGACGCGCTTGCGTTAGCGCTTCTCGA
>WNGI01005553.1_pt1 | contig 11392 bp, 9 predicted proteins | sample 5400621 | NCBI WGS metagenome assembly WNGI01 (sample SAMN13153374, study PRJNA577476) | soil metagenome | isolation source: 20 cm soil or saprolite under Garry oak tree replicate 1 | place: USA:California | collected 2016-06-15
GCTCGTGATCCCCGGGGGACACTCACCCGATCACCTCCGTCTCGACCGCGACGTCGTGGCCTTCGTCTGCGCCTTCTGCGCCAGCGGGAAGCTCGTTGCCGCCGTGTGCCATGACCCGCAGCTGCTCATCGAGGCCGACGCCGTGTCGGGACGGACGCTGACGTCATGGCCGTCGGTGCGAAAGGATCTCCGGAACGCGGGTGCGCGCTGGATCGATCGGGAGGTCGTGGAGCGAACGTCGAAGAGCCACCAGCGAGCGGCCGTCAGCGCTTACTCGGTTCCGACCGGCTCCGGTGGTGTCTTCAGCGGTGCGTAGCGGAACGTGAGGCCGCTGTCCGCGACGTCCACCTCGACCCGCCCGCCCTCGCGCAGCTGGCCGAAGAGCATCTCGTCCGCGAGCACGCGCTTGATCTCCGTCTGGATGAGGCGCGCCATCGGCCGCGCGCCGAAGTCGGTGTCGTAGCCGCGCTCGGCGAGCCAGCGACGGGCGGCGGGCGTCAGCTGGATGGTGACGCGGCGAGCGGCGAGCTGCGCGTCGAGCTCGGTCACGAACTTGTCGACGACGCGCTCGACCGCCTCCGGCGTGAGCGGTGCGAAGGTGACGATCGCGTCGAGGCGGTTTCGGAACTCGGGGCTGAAGAGACGCTCGAGTGCCTTCTTGCCCTTGTCGCGGTTCGAGACCGCCCCGAAGCCGATGGCCGCCGCCGCCATCTCCTGCGCCCCGGCGTTGGTCGTCATGATGAGGATGACGTGACGGAAGTCGGCCTTGCGACCCGTGTTGTCGGTGAGGGTCGCGTGGTCCATCACCTGGAGCAGGATGTTGAAGAGGTCCGGGTGGGCCTTTTCGACCTCGTCGAGCAGCAGGACCGCGTGCGGCGTCCGCCGGATGGCGTCCGTCAGGAGCCCGCCCTGGTCGAAGCCCACGTAGCCCGGCGGCGCGCCGATCAGCCGCGACACGGTGTGCTTCTCCATGTACTCGCTCATGTCGAAGCGCAGAAACTCGACCCCGAGCGCGGCGGCGAGCTGCTTCGCGACCTCGGTCTTGCCGACGCCCGTCGGGCCGCAGAAGAGGAACGAGCCGACCGGCTTGTCGGGCTGGCCGAGCCCGGCGCGCGCGAGACGGATCGCCGAGACCACGGTGTCGACCGCGATATCCTGGCCGAACACGAGCAGCTTGATGTCGCGATCGAGCGTCTGCAGGCGGTCGCGGTCGGACGTCGTGACCTGCCGCGGCGGGATCTTCGCCATGGTGGCGACGATGTGCTCGATGTCGCGCGTGCGGACCGTCTTCTTCTGCCGGCCGGTGGTCTGGCTCCGCGCCGCCGCGCCGGCCTCGTCGATCACGTCGATGGCCTTGTCGGGCAGGAACCGGTCGTGCACGTGCTTGGCGGCGAGGTCGGCGGCCGCGCGCAGTGCGCGGTCCGTATACGTTACGCGGTGGTGGCCCTCGTAGTGGGTCCGGAGCCCGCGCAGGATGGCGTGCGTCTCGTCCACCGACGGCTCACCGACCTCGATCCTCTGGAACCGGCGGGCGAGCGCGCGGTCGCGCTCGAAGTGACTCTTGTAGTCCTGGTACGTCGTCGCACCCATGCAGCGGAGGTCGCCCGAGGCGAGGGCCGGTTTCAGGATGTTCGACGCGTCGAGCGAGCCGCCGTGTGTGGCGCCCGCCCCGACCACGGTGTGGATTTCGTCGATGAAGAGGATGGCACCTGGGCGCGCCACGAGCGCCGCGATGACGGCCTTCAGACGCGCCTCGAACTCGCCGCGGAACTTCGTGCCCGCGAGCAGGGCGCCCATGTCGAGCGCGTAGACCTGGACGTCGCGCAACGCGGCAGGGACGCGGTTTTCCTGCACGCGGAGCGCGAATCCCTCGACGATGGCCGTCTTCCCGACGCCCGGATCGCCGACGTAGATCGGGTTGTTCTTCCGCCGGCGGCAGAGGACGTGGATGGTGCGCTCGAGCTCGCGCGACCGTCCGATCAGCGGGTCGATGCGCCCCGCGGCCGCGCGCTCGATCAGGTTGACGGTGAAGGCGGAGAGCGGATCGCGCGCCCGCCGGGCGCCACCCTCCTCGTCGTCGTCCTCGTCCTCCGACTCCTCGGCGCCGCCGGGCGCCGGCATCTCCGGCACCTTGGCGACGCCGTGCGAGAGATACGTGACCACGTCGAGACGCGTGACGCCGTGCTCGGCGAGCACGTGCGCCGCGTGCGAGTCGGGCTCGCGGAAGATCGCCACGAGGACGTTTCGGCCGTCGACCTCGTCCTTGCCCGACGACTGCACGTGGGCCGCCGCGCGCTGGAGGATGCGCTGGAAGCCGAGGGTCTGCTGCGGCGGTTGGTCGACGCCCGGCGGCAGGCGCTCGACGTGCTGGTCGAGGTAGCGGGACATCTCGCGCTGGAGCTCGGGAACGTCGACCGCGCAGGCGCTCAGCACCTCGACCACCGCGGGATCGTGCAGCAACGCGTAGAAGACGTGCTCGATCGACAGGTACTCGTGCCGGCGGCGACGCGCCTCGCGGAGGGCGAGGGCGAGCGTCGCTTCGAGGGCCCGGCTGAGGCGCATCACGCTTCCTCGACGGTGCAGCGGAGCGGGAACTCGTGCGCGCGGGCGAGCCTCTCCGTCTCCGCCACGCGCGTCTCGGCGATCTCGCGGGAATAGACGCCGGCGACGCCGATTCCGCGGCGATGGATTTGCAGCATGATCTCCGTGGCGGTCACCTCGTCGTGATGAAATACCGTCTGGAGGACCCAGACGACGAATTCCATGGTGGTGTAATCGTCGTTGTGGAAGAGCACCTTATAGACGGGCGGCTGCTTGGTCTTCGGCTTCGGCCTGCTCTGGGTGACGACTCCAGGTTCGCGGTCCGGCGTCGCACGCGGCATGCCGAGGGGTATTAGACCGTGATCGCGAGCCGCGGGCAAGGCAGGACCGCCCGACATCGCGCTCAGCTCCCGCGCGAACGTCCCAGCGCGCCGTCACGACGCCACATGTAGCAGGAGTCCGGCAGCCCACCGAGTCCAGTGAGCGAGCGGTTCGCGCCGGCAAGCGACAGGAGCCGATCGGCGAGCGCCGCCAGGCACTGCACCAGCGTCGGGGCGAGCATGAGCAGCGCGTCCCGAACGGGTGGCCGCGGCGGGACGACGTCGAGCCGGCGGAGAAGCTCCGCCGAGCTGCCGGGACCGAGCGGCAAGTCGACGAGACGCTCGGCGAAGGTGATGTCCTCGTGCCACGCGGGCTCTAGCGTCGCGGCTGCCTCCCGACGGCGCTCGGCGAGTTGCAGGCGCGTGACGGTCCGGGTGGGAAAGTCGACCTCCGCGAGCACACGGACCTCGTCGTACGCGGCGAGACGATCCAGCGGCGGCGCGAGCGGCGCGGCAGGCGCGAGGTGAAGATCGCCCTGCTGGAGCGCGAAGGCGAGCGCTCCGTCCGCCTGCTCGTAGGCGTCGACGATCACATCGCGACGGAACAGACGCTCGCCAGCCTGGCGGACGGCCCCGGGCGTCGCCCGGTCGCATTGGAGCGCCCACGCCACCGTCGACCCGAGAAGGCGCGCCAGCGTCAGGATGTGCGAGCAGCCGAGCGGTCCGCCGATGATCCCGGTCAGTCGCCGGTTGAAGGTGGCGTCGAGGGTGGCCCCGGCGAGCGCCACGACCCGCCCGATCGGGTCTCGGCACGACTCGCCGCCGGTCGTGGCCGACGGCTCGAAAGCGACGGTCGGCTGCTCGGCGGTGATCGTTGCGAGCGCGAGCGTCGCGGGATCGACGACCGCGCGGAGCCGCATGTCGTGGATCACGCCGCTCGCCTGCAGGTCCCCACCGACCGGCACGAAGCCGCGCTTGCGGAGATCGAGGATCGAGCCCCCGACGTCGACCCGCCCATCGCTCCGCTGGTTCATGGTGACGCTGAGCGCCCGGGTGTGGAGCGGATGGCCCTGGACGTCGAGTCGCACGCCGGCACTCTGTCGCGAGCCAGGTGGCCGGTGCAAGCGATGCTGGCAGCGGCGGCCGCGGGCCGGTATGGAAGGCGGATGCAGATCGCGAAGAGCGTGGCGCTCGTCACCGGCGGTGCGTCGGGCCTCGGGCTCGCCACCGTGCGGGCGGTCCTCGAAGCGGGCGGCAGGGCGGTCATCGTCGATCGACCCGGGTCGGCCGGCGAGGACGTGTCGCGCGACCTCGGCGACCGCGTGCTGTTCGCGCCGGCCGACGTCACGAACGAGAACGAGGTGGCAGCCGCCGTCGCCCGCGCCGTCGAGCTGTTCGGAGCGTTACACGTGGCCGTCAACTGCGCCGGGGTCGGCGCCGCGATGAAGACGGTCGGCAAAGACGGACCGATGCCGCTCGCCGTCTTCACCAAGGTGATCGAGGTGAACCTGATCGGCACGTTCAACGTGACCCGGCTCGCGGCGGCCCAGATGGCCAAGAACGTGCCCAACGAAGAAGGCGAGCGCGGCGTCGTGATCAACACCGCCTCGGCCGCCGCCTTCGACGGCCAGATCGGCCAGGCCGCCTATTCCGCGTCCAAGGGTGGCGTGGTCGGTATGACCCTTCCCATCGCCCGCGACCTCGCGTCGCTCGGCATCCGCGTCGTCACGATCGCGCCGGGCACATTCGATACGCCGATGCTCGCCATGCTGCCGGACGCCCAGCGCCAGGCGCTGGCGGCACAGATTCCGTTTCCGTCGCGCCTCGGGCGTCCGGCCGAGTTCGCCGCGCTCGCACGGCACATCATCGAGAACCCGATGTTGAACGGCGAGACCATCCGGCTGGACGGGGCGCTGCGCATGCCGCCGCGTTAGGTCGGCACCTGTCGGGCGGCGCGCCCGTGTTGCGTCCGCAGGTACTAACACGCGCGTGGTGCGCGAAACGGGCGCGGGGCAACAAGCACGTGGGACACGAGCGGCACGTAAACGGCGCCGGCGGTGTTCACCGCGCGTCGCTGGTCCTATGCGGCCGCTCATCGATGTCGAGCAGGCCGTGTCTCCGCCAGCCGACCGCAGCAAGCCAGGTGTGCGCGGCGACGACCGGCGGCCGGCCGAGCGGACTCGTCACTGCCTGGCGCCAGCCCTCGAACCACGGCGCCGACGAGCAGGGGTCCAGGCCGCGTTCTGTCGCGCAGTGCTTCGCGCGATTCTTCAAAACGTAAATGAGGGCGTAGCGAACGGCGCGTGGACTCGTCAATGCGCGCGCATCAAGGGATCAAACTGCTGTGTGCGGCTGCCTCGGGCGGCAGTCTGCGGGCATCGCAGGGTCGTGCGGGAACGATCTAAGCGACGCCAGGACGACAGGCACGCAGACGCTGCGCGCCGTCCGGCCATTGCGTCCGTGGCGAATGCGACGATCGGCCGGGTCGGGGACGAGGAGCGTCGCCGGTCGCCCGGCCCGACGCCATCGACGTAGCAGCGGTATCTGCGCGAACCCCTGTCTTGTGAGCGCCGCCTGCGCTGTGGTAGCCCCAGCGCCGGCTCGGAGGACGCTCCATGTACCAGGACTACCGCGTGATCGACGCCGACGGCCACGTGCTCGAGCCCGTCGACCTGTGGGAGCGGTACATCGATCCCGAGTTTCGCCACCAGGCGCCGCGCGGTGTCGGCGTCCTCGGTGTCGACGTGCTGGGCCATGTGCTGCCCGACGTCCCGGGTGGCATTCCGCTCGAGGCGCCCGACTACACGACCGGGCCGGCGGCGCGGTACGGTTTCGCGGCGCGACGGAACTTCGACGCGGAGAGCCAGCTCGAGGCGCTCGACATCGAGGGCATCGACGTTGCCGTCCTCTACCCGTCGCGCGGGCTCTACGCCGCCTCGGTGGACGACCTCCCGCCGCGCCTCGCCGCCGCGATCTGTCGCGCGTACAACCGCTGGCTCGCGGAGTTCTGCGCGCGTGCGCCGGAGCGGCTGGTCGGTGCGGCATTCGTCTCGCTGCACGATCCCGATCTCGCCGTCGCCGAAGCCGTCCATGCTGTCGAGCAGCTCGGCATGCGCGCCGTGTTCGCGCGTCCGAACCCGGTGAACGGTCGCACCATCGACCACCCGGACTTCGATTCCCTCTACGCCGAGATCGAGCGGCTCGGCGTGCCATTCGCGACGCACGAAGGCGCCGGCGTCCATCTCGCGCAGTTCGGCCGCGGGCGGTACGACAAGCTGATGAAGCTCCACCTGGTCTGTCATGCGGTCGAGAACATGGGCGCGTGCATGGACCTCATCGTCGGCGGTGTGCTCGAGCGGCACCCGCGCCTCCGCTGCGTCTTCCTCGAATCGGGCGCGGGCTGGGCCGCCTGGTGGCTCGAGCGCATGGATGAGCACTGGGAGGGGTACTTCGGGCCGCGCGACGCGCCGTATCTCCGGATGAAGCCGAGCGAGTACTTCAAGCGCCAGTGCTTCGTCTCCACCGAGGTCGACGAGCGCGGCACCAAGTACGTCGTCGACGCTTTTGGCGACGACCTCGTCGTGCTCGGCAGCGACTACCCGCACGGCGACGGCAAGTTCCCGCACGCGATCCGCGAGTTCGTCGGGGTCGCGACGCTGTCGGACCGCACCAAGCGGAAGATTCTCTGGGAGAATCCCGCCCGTCTGTACGGGCTCGAGAGGTCGGCGGCCGTCGCCGGGCAGGCGGCCGGCTGAGTGCGGCGGAACGGCGAACGACTCGGGGTGATCGGCGCCGGCAACATCGGCGGCGCGATCGCCATGAACCTGGTCGCCGACGGACACCGCGTCGTCGTCCACGACGCCGATCCGCGCCGGTGCGGTGCGCTCGTGGTGGCCGGCGCAGCGGTCGCCGCGAATCCGGCCGAGGTCGCGGCCGAGAGCGCGATCACGTTCACCTCGCTGCCGGGACCGGCGGCCATGGAGGCGGTCGCGGGGCAGTGGCTCGAGGCGGCACCTCGCGGCGCCGTGCTCGTCGACCTCACCACCAACGCGCCCACGACCGTGCGCCGCGTGGGCGACCGGTTCGCGGCTGCGGAGCGCGGGCTCCTCGAGGCTCCGCTCAGCGGCGGCGCCATCGGGGCGCAGAACCGCCAGCTCGTGTTCATGACGGGCGGCGATCGTGCGATCTACGAGCGTTGCCTGCCGCTCTTGCGGACGCTCGGCCGCGCGACGTTCCACCTCGGCCCGCTCGGTGCCGGCAACACCGCGAAACTGGTGAACAGCCTGCTCGCCTTCTCCGCCACGTGGTCGTCGCTCGAAGGGCTGGCGATCGCCGTCAAAGGTGGCCTCGATCTCCGGATGATGGTCGAGGTGGTGCGCACTGCCGGAGCGGGGAACTTCTTCACCGACCGGATGGTCGAGGGGATCAACGAGCGCGGCCGCCCGACGCAGTTCGCGCTCGCGCTGGCGGCCAAGGATGCGGGCCTCCTGCTCGACGTCGCGCGCGACACGGCCGTGCCGACGCCGCTCGCGACGGCGGTCGCCGAGGCGCTGTCTGCCGCGGTCGGGGCAGGGCTCGGCGAGCGCGACTTCACGGATCTGGTCGAGCTGATCGAGCGGCAGGCGGGCGTGACGCTGTGGATCGCGCCGCGCGCGCCGGCGTAGCCGTCAGGCGGTCCCGAGCACGTCGGCCGCGGCGTTCAGTGCCTGCACCGCGGCCGGGACGCCGGCATAGCACGCGGTCTGCATGAGCACCTCGATCAGCTCCTCGCGGCGGATGCCGAGCCGCAGCGCGCCCGCGAGGTGGCCCTTCAGCTCGTCCGTCCGGCCGAGCGCGGCGAGCTGCGCGACGGTGCAGAGGCTACGGCTCCGGAGGTCGAGGTTGGGCCGCGCCCAGAACATGCCGAAGACGAACTGGAGGACGAGCGCGAAGAACTCGGGCGCGACCTTCTGCGCCGGCAGCTCCTGACCGCCGGCGCGCGCCCCCCACAGCTGCTCGGCGATCGCCCGGCCGCGTGCGAGAAGGTCCTTGTCGTCGGTCATGGGTCTCTCCTTCCGGTGCGGGCCGTCATGCGATGCGGAGCACGATCTTCCCGAAGTGCTCGCTCGCCTGCATGAGACGGTGCGCCTCGGCCGCCTGGTCGATCGGCAGCACCCGGTCGACGACCGGGCGGAGGACGCCGCGCGCGAGGGCCGCGCCGAAGCGCGCGCGGAACGCCTCGACGATCGCCGCTTTGTCCTCGTTCGAGCGCGAGCGGAGTGTCGAGCCGATCACGGCGAGCCGGCGGAGCAGGAGCTGTGCGAGGTTCAGCTCGGCCGCCGCACCCCCCATGAGGCCGATCTCGACCAGTCGCCCGCCCGGCGCGAGCGCCGCGAGGTTGGCCGTCAGGTACCGCCCCCCGATGTGGTCGAGGACGACGTTCACCCCGCGGCCGCCGGTGAGCTCACGCGTGCGCGCCGCGAAGTCCTCGGTCCGGTAGTCGATTGCCGCCGTAGCGCCGAGCTCTTCGCAGCGGCGACACTTGGCCGGGCTGCCCGCCGTCACGATCGCGCGATGGCCCGCTTCCCGGAGCAGGAGGATCGCCGCCGTGCCGACGCCGCCACCCCCGCCGTGCACGAGTGCGGTCTCCCCCGGCGCGAGGTCTCCGAGGCGCGGCATGAAGAGGTTCGAGAACGCCGTCAGGAACACCTCCGGGAAGCCGCCTGCCTCCTCGATCGTCATGCCGTCGGGGACGGACAGCACGGAACCCTGGTCGACGACCGCCTCCTCGGCGTAGCCGCCCCCCGCGAGCAACGCCATGACGCGCTGCCCCGCGGTGAAGTCGCGAACGTCGGCGCCGACCTCGCTCACCTCCCCGGCGCATTCGAGGCCGAGCACCGGCGATGCCCCGGGCGGCGGCGGGTAGAGGCCCTGGCGCTGGAGCAGGTCGGCGCGGTTCACGCCGGCGGCCTGGACGCGGATGCGCACGTCGGTGGCGCCGAGCGGCGGACGGGGGACGTCGCCGACGACGAGCACCCGCTCGTCGCCGGGCTCGCGGACCAGGACGGCACGCACCGCGCCTCCGACAGCATGGCGCGACGAGCGTGTCAACGCTATGATCCGCCGCCCATGCTCTTCGACGCGCTCGTGGCCGCGCTTGTCGCCGGCGTCGCAATCACCGGATGGCGTTTGGCGCGGCGGCTCCGCGCGCTCGAGGAGCGCGTCGGCGAGATCCGCTCGCTCGGACGGCGCCTCGACGACATGCGGGCGGGCCTCGAGCGCGGCCTCGGCGTGACGCGGGCGCATCTCGCCGCAGTTGCCGCCGGAGAGGCGCCCGAGCGCGCGGCGATCCTCCGCGGCTCGCCCTACCAGGACATCAAACCCACCGATGCGTTCGGGCTCTGGGAGCGCACGCCCGGACTCTTCGTGCTCGACGTCCGCACGTCGGGCGAGTTCGCGAACGGCCACATTCCGAACGCGCATCTCGTTCCCGTCGACGAGCTGGAGGACCGGCTTGGCGAGCTACCGCCGCCCGACACGACGATGCTCGTCACCTGCGCGGCCGGCGGGCGCAGCACGGCGGCGTGCCAGCTGCTCGGCGAGAAAGGGTACGTCCGGCTCCTGAATCTCTCCGGCGGCATGCACACGTGGCCGGGGCCCCAGGTCCGCGAGGCGACGGCGCCGCCGTCGGCTCCACCGGCGCCGGCCGGCACCACGGTTTCGTTCCGCGGCGGTCCGGTGACCGAAGCGCAGGTGGTCGGGGCCATCCAGGACTGCTTCGACCCCGAGATCCCGCTCAACATCTACGACCTCGGGCTCATCTACGCCATCGACATCGACGAGTCCGCGATCGCGGTGAAGATGACGCTCACGTCGCAGGGCTGCCCGTCGGCGCGGACGATCCCGGAGGACGTGCGGCAAAAGATCGTCGCGCTCGGCCAGCCGAACGTGCAGGTCGACGTCGTCTGGGATCCGCCCTGGCACCCGTCGCGGATCAGCCCCGACGGGAAACAGAAGCTCGGGCTCGCCTAGCGGCGCCCGAGGATCTCCGCCACCAGCCGCCGCTTCACCTTGAGGTCGGCGGTGGTCGGCAGCTCGGTGACCGCGACGGCGCGCGGCCGCTGATAGGGCGCCACGCGCTCGCCGATCCAGGCGAGAATCGCGGCCTCGTCGATCGTCTCGCCGGCCCGGGGCTCGACGGCCGCGACCACGATCTCGCCCATGCGCTCGTCGGGCACGCCGAGCACGACGGCGCGTGCCACTGCCGGGTGATCGAGCAACGCCCGCTCGATCTCCGGTGGATAGATCGTGTTGCCGCCGGAGATGACGACGTCCTTCGCGCGGCCCGCGAAGCAGAGCCGCCTCGGCTCCGTTCCCTCGCGCACGAGGTCGCCGGTGCGGAGCCAGCCGTCATGGAACGCGGCGGCGGTCGCCTCGGGCGCGCGCCAGTAGCCGGGCGTGACGTTCGGGCCACGGACCTCGAGCTCGCCCACCTCGCCGGGCGGCGCGACCGCGCCGTCACTCGTGACGATGCGGTAGTCGATCCCGGGCTGGACGACGCCGAGGTCGCCGTCCGTCGCCGGCGCGGGGAACGCCTGGGTCACCTGCCCGGCGGTCTCGGTCATGCCGTAGCCGGTGACGAAGAAGACGGGGCTGTCGGCGCCCCGTGGCAGCGCCCGGAAGCGGTCGATCAGATCCTGGTGGAAGTAGTCGCCGCCGCCGCCGAAGGACACGATGGAGGAGAGGTCGCGGGTGGCGGCCCCGGCTTCCCAGAGAAGCCGGAACATCGTGGGCGTGCCCGACAGCACGTTCACGTGATGGCGCTCGACGATGTCGAGCATCGTGCGCGCGTCGAAGCGGTCGAGCACGATCACCGTGGTGCCCCGCACGATCGAGAAGAGCAGCGCCTGGTGGCCCGACGTGTTGGCGAGCGGCATCACCATGAGCCCGAGGAGCGGGGGCGGCGGGCCCATCCAGGCCGTCTGGCGGAGGCCCGCGCGCGTTGCGAACATCAGGTTCCCGTGCGTCAGCATGACACCCTTGGCGCGCCCCGTGGTGCCGGAGGTGTAGAAGATGACGGCCAGGTCGCCCTCGGCGACCTCCGCCGGCCGCGGCGCGCTGGCCGCCTCGAGCAGACGGCCGAGGCCGAGCGCGGCCCCGTCGCCGTCGCCGTCGACCACGATGCGATGCGCCACCGGCAGCGCGCGGCCCGCGAGCGGGCCCGCGAGGACGGCGGCGTCGGTCACGAGCAGCCGCGCCCCGGCGTCGTCGATGATGCGCACGATCTCGTCGGCCGGTAGCCGCGCCCCGATCGGAACCGCGACGCCGCCGGCGCGCAGCACGGCCCACTCCGCCACCACGAGCTCCATCCGGTTCCGGGTGCAGAGCGCGACGCGGTCGCCGCGCGCGAGTCCCAATGCGGCGAGGGCACCGGTCGCATGCGCCACGAGCCGCGCGAGCTCGGCGAAGGAAATCGTCGTGCCATGGGTTCCCGGCAGACGGAGCGGCTGCTCCATGATGAACGCCGTCCGCCGGCCGAACGTCTCGCCCAG
>WNGI01005554.1_pt1 | contig 11392 bp, 9 predicted proteins | sample 5400621 | NCBI WGS metagenome assembly WNGI01 (sample SAMN13153374, study PRJNA577476) | soil metagenome | isolation source: 20 cm soil or saprolite under Garry oak tree replicate 1 | place: USA:California | collected 2016-06-15
GCAGCGAAACACTTCACTGTCAACAGTTTACGGCAAGTTCTTCTTCGATTTCAACCTCGAGTTTTGGCTCATTATGAGCACTTGTGAGAAATCGCAGGGTGCGCTATCTATCTCATACGAAAAAACTTAAATAAATTGACTTCATGCATGAGCGTCTAACTTTCTACCAGACGCTCGACTCGCGGGGAGCAACCGGACGAGGGCGTTGAAGTGGATGAAAAGAACGACCAGGTCGCGCTTCGCAGAATGCGTAGCAGGACGGGAAATCCTCAGGAATGATGAGCGAAATAGCAATTCGCGAGAGACACGTAGTTCCCTGTAATTCGACCATTCGACCTGGCATTCGGGCGGGAGCGGATGTTCAAAGATATCCGGTTCTTGTTCCTGGCTGTTCGAATCCCCTCTCGTCCGTTGGCGAACATTCGGGCCCTTTGGATGTAGCTCTTCCGAATCATCCAGAGTGCCGTTGTCAAATCTCCTTTGTTGCATATGCTATTCGCAGATCACTCTGATGCGCTCCGAGAAATAAACCCTATGAGGCGTAGCAAGCCAACAAGAAGACCTGTTCGCATATCAACGACGAGACGGTTCCCGAAGAAAAATCCCGCGATCGGGGCGCGGGTCTTATTCGTGCCACCAGTTCTCTCGCTAGTCTTTGGCCTTGCCACCTCCACGCGGGAAAGTTGGTCTCCGACGTCAACCATTGACTACGCTCAATCCCGATGCGGTCCTGCCATCAGCTGCACGGCCTAGAACAGATTCCAAAGGAACTGGTTGTAAACTTCGTGGTGGTACTGCACCTCGGGCGCTTTGACGAAAGTACCCAGCTGACGCGGACAGCGGTCCGCCGAAGCCTGTTTGAGATTGGCATAGCGTCCCTTCACGTCCGCTCCGAGAAGGGTCGTGGTCCATTCAGCATTGCGAAAGTAGTCGAGCGCCGTATAAATGTTGTCCGGTAAATAACGCTCCGCCTGGCGCAAGTCCTTGATCTTTGCGGTTTCTCCGTCGACTCCAGCCTTGAAAATCGAATACATGACAAGGTAAGGATTGGCGTCCGGCGCCACGGAGCGAACTTCCACGCGCATGCTCTTTTCGTTTCCGATGGGGATGCGAATCATCGAACCGCGATCGACAGCCGAAGCCTTGATCTGGTTGGGCGCCTCAAAGTGTGGGTCTAGACGGCGATAGGCGTTCACGCTGGCATTGAGCAGAAGGCAGATGTCGTTCCCGTGAGTGAGGATGCGGTCGAGGAAAGCCCACCCAAATTTGCTGAGCTTGTCTTCGCCTTTGGGATCCCAGAACAAGTTGTTGCCATTTTCGCTGATGGAAACGTTGGTGTGCATGCCGTTCCCGTTGACGCCGACGACCGGCTTGGGCAGGAAGCAGGCGGTGAGCCCCATCTTGGTGGCCACCTGGCGACAGATCAGTTTGTAGAGCTGGATCTGATCGGCAGCAGCGACGACCTCACCATAGCCATAGTTGATTTCAAACTGCGACGGCGCGACTTCCGGGTGATCCTTTTCATTCTGGAAGCCCATCGCCCGCTGCACTTCCGCGGTCGTATCGATGAACGCACGCAGCGGATCACCAGGGAGGGAATGGTAGTAGCCTCCGGTGTTCACGTAGCTAAACGTGTTTGTCTCATGATAACGACGCTCGGCGTCCGAGCCCTGAAACAAGAACCCTTCAATCTCGTTCGCGGCATTCAGCGTGTGGCCTTTTTTCTTGTACAAGTCGCCCGCGAACCCCTTCAAAAGGCCGCGAATGTCGGCTCCGTAGGGCGTGCCGTCTTTGTCGACCACATCGCCAAAAACCAGAATCTTCCCAGTACCAAAGATATCCGCGGGCGCCCAGTAAAATGCGTCCCAGCAAATACCGAGACGCAGGTCGCTCTCGCGCTGCGCCGTAAAGCCGCGAATAGAAGAGCCGTCAAAAGTGAGGTTGTCCCAGCTCTTGATGAGGAACTTTTTGTCGTAGTCGAGCATGTGCAGGCGGCCCTCAAGGTCGCTGAAGAGGACAGTGACGGCCTTGATGCGCTTTTCGTCGGTGAGATACTTCAGGCGCGCTTCCTGTGTCTTGTGGATGGCCACGCGATTTTTCCGCTGTTCCTTAGACTCCAGATTCAATTCTTCTAGTTCGTCGTAAGAGAGTTCAAGAAAATCACGCAATTCGTTAGCCATGAATCTCCTTAAAATCGAAATCAGGAACGGAATTCGAGCAAAAACGCAAGCACATCAGGCCACGTAGAGTATCGCACCGATTTGAAAAGCGCCAGACTGAAAAAATCGCGCGAATCAATCGAAAAAAGGAATAGTGCCTTGCGAGCGTTGCTGCGCGCTAAATTAGGCCTTGTGACTTCTCGACCGCAGGCCAAGCTTCAACTGGCGTCAAAACAGAGGGTCGGAAGGCAATTTTCAGGAGCAAGGGCGTGACCAAAGTAGTCGCAACCGCCATGAAAACGACCACACTGTAGATCTGCGTGCTGATTACCGACATGCCGAGACCGATCTGCGCCACTACCATCCCCACTTCTCCTCGTGGCACCATTCCAAGACCTATCTTCAGAACATTGTTCCAACCGAGTGAAAGAGCGCCGGCACCGCAGCCAATCAGCTTGGTGACGATAGCTGTGCCCAGAATCACCAACGCCAGAATCACTGTTGATGTTGAGCGGAAGACTGCAAAATTAAGGTGCAGGCCGATGCCTGCAAGGAAAAAGGGCACGAGCAGTTCGCTGACGCCGCGGGTCAGAGTTCGAACGCGGGCGTCGGCACTATCCGAAAGGGCCAGGCCGGCCAGAAACGCTCCGACAATGGCTGCGACTCCGGTGTACTGAGCCAGTAGTGCCAGCGCGAACAGAAAAACCATGGCGATATGAAATTCCGCATCATCCGCGCGCGCACGGGATCCAAAAATGGGGAGTAGGCGCTTTGCTGCAGTTGTGCCCCAGACCGCCATTACGATGGTGAACGCGGTGGCCAGCCCCGCGATGAGTGCGATCTCCCAAAAATTGACCCGCCCACGGGCGGCACTGCTGACAATGGCTAGCACGATCAGCCCAAGAACGTCGTCAATCACCGCCGCAGCGAGGATAATCTTGCTGGCAACTTCATGAAGGAGTCCACGCGCGGAAAGCACCGAAGCTGTGATTCCGACGCTGGTGGCTACCATGGCCGCCCCTACGAAGACCGCCTCGATCTGCGGCGCTCCCCATAACGACAGAATCCCCCAGCCGGCAAAAAATGGCACGATCACGCCGAGAGTTGCCACTAAGGTAGCCTTGCCGCCAACCTTCAACAACTCGGAAGCCTTAACTTCCAGACCAACACCAAAGAGGAGGAACATAACTCCAAGGTCCGACAATGCTTTCAACATTTCGTTGGGATGAATCCACCCGAGCACGCTGGGACCGACCAGCGCGCCGGCAAGGATCTCGCCAACGATTCCGGGCTGGCCCAAACGCTCGAATAGCTCGGCCAGGAGCTTGGCCGAGCCAAATATGATGAGCATGGCGAGCGGAAGAGGAATTTGATCGTGCATCTGTGTATTTAGCGGCCCCGTGCGTTTTGCCGCGCAAGCCTCCACCAAGTAATGAAGGCGGCCATCACACATCCAGCTAACACGGGCAAGAGCGGTACCCCTCTAGAAACCAGCAAGTAAGAGGCGAAGAAGACCGCGGCTAAAAAGTACTGCCACTTATATTTCATTTCCAGGCCATAAAGAACCAGGAGATCGCCATTAGGAGGACCACAAATCCGATGGCAGGAAGTTTCAGCGATTTCGACCACGTGGGCTTCTGCGTCCCTTCCCGACGCAGGCGGCGAATTTCCGAGAGCTGTCGCCGTGCAATCGACAATTCCCAACCGGTTCCAGCTAGCTCGAGAGCGCGCGCGGTTTCCGCATCGGCTCGATCTAGCGCACGAATGCGATAGTACAATTCGGCGTATTTGAACTGCGCAAGAAAGTTTTCGGGTTCGATTCGACGAGCTCCCTCAAGCGCGTCCATTGATCGGTAAACATCATAGTTCATGGCGTGGGCCATGCCAAGACAGGTATGCAAGTCCGCGCTATCTGGGTTATCTACGCAGGCCTGTTGGAGCGCAGTGATGAACTCCGCCAGCTTTTCCGGAGGGACCGAATGAGGGTCGCGCCAGGGAATCGCTGGTAAGGGGTTAGGGCGTTGGCCGGGAACGAGGGTTCCCGGCCTGGGTTGAAGTGTTGTTGTGGTAGCCATTCGCGTTAGCTCCTCCGGCTACATTTCCGCCTTCAGCTCGAATTCGGGATAGCCCAAGGCGCCCATCTCAGGCAGATCCAAACCTTCGAGCTCGGACTTGGCTGCTACGCGCTGACCTACCGCCCAGTCGATCAAAAGGTTAAACACGAAGCTAAGCGTGAAGACGAACCCTACCAAGGTCACAATACCGATCAACTGCGCGACGAGTTGGCCTCCGTTATCGCCGTAGAATAAGCCCGTCACCGCACCGTTTACACCATTCCACGAACCACCATAATTGCTCTTTCCGTCCGCGAACAAACCGACAGAAAGCACACCCCATAGGCCGTTCGTGCCGTGCACGGAAATGGCGCCTACTGGATCGTCGACGTGCATCACCCGGTCTACGAATTCCACAGAGATGCACACAAGGACGCCGGCGATAAGACCGATGATCACTGACCCAACCGGATTTACGAATCCGGAAGGCGCAGTGATGGCCACAAGCCCGGCGAGCAAGCCATTGCCAGTCATCGACGCATCCGGCTTATTGTACCGCAGCCACATATACAGCATTGCGCCGAACGATCCCGCCATACCAGCGAGCATCGTGTTCACAGCAATCGACCCGATGCGTAGGCCGCCGTTGCCGGAAGCACCCAGCGTCGAGCCAGGGTTGAACCCAAACCAACCGAAGGCCAGTATGAAGCAGCCGGTAAGGACAATCACGATGTCATGCGCGAGAATGGCATTCGATTTTCCGGAGCGCTCATATTTACCAATGCGTGGTCCGATCATCATCGCTAAGGCGAGCGCTGAGACGCCTCCGACAGCGTGAACCACTCCTGATCCGGCGAAATCAGAGTAGCCCTTGCCTAAGTTGAAATTGGTGCCCAGGCTGGAGAGCCAACCACCGCCCCACGCCCAGTTCGCGAAAAGGGGATAGGTGATCGCACCCATCAGGAAAGAGGAAATGACGAACGCCGCGTACTTCCAGCGCTCGGCAGCCGCACCGGTCACGATGGTGAGGGCGGTATCCATGAAAACCATCTGGAAGAGGAACAGCACCATCACCGCCACGTCATAAGTTCCCCTGTGCACTAAGAAAAGGCCGTTCTGCCCAAAGATCCCGAAGGACTTGCCGAACACTGTAATGACATGCTCCGCGCTCAAAGGAGGAGTGCCACCGAGGTTGGCAACCGCACCGACCCCGCCCATCTGGATCGCAAAGCCGATGAGCCAATAGGCCAGCATGCCGACCCCGTAGACCATGAAGTTCATCATCATGGTGTGATTGGCGTTTTTGGCACGACAAAGGCCGGTTTCGACAATCGCAAACCCGGCCTGCATGAACATCACAAGGAATCCCGTGACGAGGGTCCAAACGAAGTTGATGGCAATTTTATTCTGACCTACCTGATTTGCCAGGTCACCGATGGTCGCGCCTTTCTTCGCGTCGGTCACAGCGATGTCGCTTGCTGTGCCGGTGAGCGCGCCGTCCGGGTCGCCTTTGGACCTGGCGTCCGCACTTGGTACAGGAGCACCAGCGAGATCGGCATCTGTGATTGCCTTTGGCGCCGCCGTGGGCGTCGCGGCGGGAGTTTGCGCAAAACTAAGCGGCGCCAAACAACAGAGGGCCGCAAAACACAACGTGAGTAGACTCTTGCGCGCGATTTTCATCCTCGTCTCACCCCTTTTTCCAGATTGCATTCTTAAGATAGGCCCGATTGAGAACACCGATGATGCCGAACAGACTGACGGATAGCCCGAAAAGGACTACTGCCAGCCGTGCGATATTGGAATTCAAAGCCAAGCTGAGCACGCTGATCACAAACCCCGAAAGCGTTACGAGAATTCCGACGAGTATCATCATTTGTTTCTTAGCTCCTCAATTTTCTGGATTGTCCAAGGGCTTAATCTTACGGAAGGCCCAAATAGAAACCGCCATCGATGCCACCGCCACGAGGTACAGCAGAGTTTTCCCGGAGTAGAGACCACCTGATAATGCTGTGAACCCTACCAGAAACGCCGTGATGCCTAGCCCTTGTGTGCGATTTGCACCCATCAAGCTGCTCCCTTCGGCGGTTTTTGCATAACTTGGTACAGCAACACCAACGACCTGTGTCTGACTGGCTGCCATTGTATTCCTCCCTTTGGGATTCGTGGGTTTCTTGCACTTCCCTTCTACCTTCTGACTAAAAGCTGGACTCGTCCTCAAAACATGAAGCCCGCCTCAACGAGGCCGCGCGGTTGGTTAACATTCAGACCGGCGGGGCCGAAAACGCTGCCCGGCGTTGAGCTAGTAGCGTGAACGATCGAGAATTCTCCACGAAGGAAGAAGGCGTCCTTGCGGTAAGTCGGAGTCATAGTTAAGGCGAAAGCGCCGCTGCCCGGGCCATAGAGCAAGTTGATGGCTCCGTTCGAGACGCTCCCAGTGGTCGATATATATTCCGGCCGGGCCGCCATCGATATGCCGTGCTTGAAATTGTAGGTGAGCAAGAGCGCGCCCCCTCGCGTGGCTGCGCCCTGGGGTATTCCAATCTTCGCGTTAGTCGGCACGTTGGTGTACTGAAGGTATGGTTGGACCATCCAACTCTCGTGGCTATACGTGTAGATCACGTTGTAAATCCGGCTGTTGTTTAGAAATAGAGGTGTCGCGAGAGTGTTCTTTGCGTACTGCCCAGCGTTCCCTCCGGCCACAAACGACAGCGAATTCGCGGCATTGAACGCGTAAGTTAGCGAGCCCCAAAGCCAAGTGTAGCGCTTGGAATAGAAACCATCATTCCAGCTCAACGATGCACTGAGCTTCTTGAAGGTACCATTGAGTTGCACACCTCGATTGACGGCGTTCTCCTGATTCCATAAGAGGCCGCGTTCGATGTTGATGTTTTCAAAGCTGAATGTATACTCCGCTCCAATCAGAGTAGGCAGCGCGCCTACTTCAACCGAGTAGTTACCCTTAACCAGCTTAAGATAACCTTGCGGAAGAGGGCCGTAGACGTTCTTCACCGTGTCGACGGTCGAAAGGAACGGCGTACCCAAAGCCGATAAGTTGTAGGCGCCTCCTTGGAGGTAGAATTGCCACCAGCCGGTTGTTTTCTGGAGAAAGATCTGACCATTACTAAGATCCCACTGTGTCGCTTTATCGCCGGGAATCCGATTTCCCTGCACCAGACCCACGCCGCTAAGAATGCCTGTGACCGCGAGTTTTCCAAACGGGCCCGCCTGAACCTCGTGCGGCACGGCAGTTTGTAACGGCCCCGACATGGAGGGCATAGGCAGAGGTTGCGGATCGGCAGGCGCTGGGGTCGGTGACCCGGCGGCGGACCCGGAACTCGTGGTCGACTCAGTGCTCGACGCAGCACTTGGCTGTGCTGGGGACGTTACCGCGGCCGGCGAAGGAGAGCTTTGCGTATTCGAGGAAGAAGTCGTTTGTCCGAGGCCAGGAAGCACCATGATTCCAGTTGCCAGTAAAGCCAAACACCATTTTGGCCCTCTCATTGTTTTTTTCTCCACTCTTGATCAACATTTCCCTGCGAAGCAACGACGGGGGCCGTCGCTTGACGGCAGACTCTATGCGCTGCTTTTTCGGAACGCCAACGGAAAATACGAATTCGCCGGATTCAAAATCTGAGTGGACCGCAAACTTTCAATCTATTGAATCCAAAATCTGCGGTTGGCGAACGTACGCCCCGTCGTGCACGATGCGCCAGGAAGTCTGACTACTGCGGTAACCTCGAAGCACTTCACTGAGGGAGAGTTAATGAAGAAAATCGAAGCGATCATCCAGCCGTCGCAGTTTGATTCAGTAAAAGACGCCCTTCTCGAAATCGGCGTCGAGGGCATGACGGTAACAGAAGTGCGTGGTCATGGCAGGCAGAAAGGGCACGCATTGGTTTACCGTGGACAGGAATACACTTTAGATTTACTGCCAAAGGTCAAGATCGAGATGGTCCTTCCTGACCAGCGCGTCGACTCGGCAGTGGAAGCGATTCTAAAAGCTGCGAAGACCGGCAAAATCGGGGATGGCAAGATCTTTTTGTCGACCGTCGGTGACGCGATCCGAATTCGCAATGACGAACACGGGGAAAGCGTGCTTTAGACAACGTGATAACTGCAGCGAGAGCCAGACTTGATCCAAAGCCGACTGAGGTGGGAAACCTTGAGGACGCGTCGGAAGTGTCTTCCCAGTCCCATGCGCAATGCGAGTTAGAGAGACAGAAGATACAGCAGGCGTTTCTCGACGGCGCGAGTGTACACGCAACACTGCAGGCGTTGTGTGAAATGGCCGAGCGAAATATTCAGCAGGGCCTGCAAGCCGCATCACACGTTCACAACCTGGAACCCGAAGGCCTCGCCCTTCTCGCGATTGGCGGGTTTGGCCGTCGAATACTTTTCCCCTATTCCGACGTCGACATTCTCTTCCTGTTTGAGAATGGTCGAGCGGAACTGAGGCTTGAGGCTGTTCTTGCAGAATTAACGAGAACTCTCTGGGATCGAGGATTTCGTGTCAGCTCGGCCGCACGCACGTTGGATGAAAGCAAGCACGTGGAACGAGAGAACGTGGAATTCCACCTTGCGATGATGGATCGGCGTTTCCTGGCGGGTGACTCAACGGTTTACCAAATACTTGAACAGATGGTCCTCCCGCGCGCGGAGAAGATTTATCGTTCATGCTTACGTGAAGAATTGACGAGACTTACCAAGCTACGGCTGGCTAAGTATGGGAATACGATCTTTCATCTCGAGCCTAACGTAAAGGACTCGCCGGGGGGTCTTCGGGATTTTCACGCGAGCAATTGGATGCGTCAAGTTGCCGGGACAACGAGTGAAATCCGAGGCGCCGATATGGTCGAGCGGGATCTGGCCTTGACCGCGGTGGATTTTATGAGCCAGGTGCGATGTTTCCTCCACTATGAAAATGGAAGGAACGACAATACCTTGACCTACGAGCTCCAGACTCTTGCGGCCGAGCGGTCTCTAGGAACGAAGGACGGTCTCAAGCGAAACGCGGCCGAGTGGATGCGAATGTACTACCGACATGCGCGAACGCTGCATTACCAACTCCAACGGTCCTTGAGTTTGCAATCGATCACAGCGCATACCTTGTGGCAGAAGTTACTCCTCGCGGCGCGTCCTCCAAAGATCGAAGTTAGCCCCGGTAAACCATACGCCATCCGAAACGGGCAGTTTGAGATCCTCGACTCAACAGCGTTCTCCGATCGAACTGCGGTGCTGGCGCTTTTGACGGAAGCCGCTCACACAGGATTGCAGGTGTGTCGGCACGCGGAACGCACCATGGCCTACTTTCTCTTTCATCCAGAACTGCCCGCCAAGAATCTGGAAATCTCCTGGAAGCAGTTGCAACAGATCTTGGGCGCCGATTATCCGGGCGTGGCGTTGCGACCGATGCAACGATTGGGGTTACTTACGGAAGTGCTGCCCGAGTTTGGATTGATCGACTCACTGGTCATTCGCGACTTCTACCATAGATATACGGTTGACGAGCACTCTTTGCGCGCCATTGAGCACTTGCAGGCGCTCGCTGAAGCCAGCGACCCGCGCGACCTGCCATTCTCCACTCTGTGGAAGACGGTGGAAAGACGCGACTTACTTGTTTTGTCCCTTCTACTCCACGACGTGGGTAAGGGAATGCCAGTGGAGAATCACGTTTCCGGCAGCTTAAACGCTCTGAAGACAGCGGCACAGCGATTGCAGCTCTCACCGGAGGATGAAGCCGAAGTGCGCTTCCTCATCGAGCAACACTTGGAAATGTCGGCCACGATGCAGCGCCGGGATGTATTCGACCCTGTAACGGTCCGTTCCTTTGCGGCAGTGGTCGAGACTCGCGAGCGCCTCCAGTGCCTTTGCCTCCTTACCTATGCTGATATTCACGCTGTGAATCCCGAAGCCCTCACTCCATGGAGGGCCGAGATGCTTTTTCAGCTTTATCTTGCGACGTCGAATCTGCTGACGCGTTCGCTCGATTCCAACCGGCTGCATGCCCCTGCCGACGAATCTCTTTTGGAGCAACTGCGTGCACTAACCGGGTGCGACGAGTCGGGCAAGATCGAGCGTTTTCTCGAGGGTTTCCCCAGGCGATATTTGGGCGTGCATTCAGCAGCGGAGATTGCGAATCATTTTGGTTTATGTCAACGCCTGAGCATAGAGCCGGTGCAAATAGAGGTGATGTCAGTACCCGATGCGCTTAGTCTTACGCTTTTGACGGCGGACCGGCCGGGTTTGTTCGCCACGATCGCCGGCGTCTTAAGTAGCTGGGGAATGAACATCGTCAAAGGGCAGGCCTTTTCGAATACCGCCGGCATAGTCCTTGACTCCTTTCACTTCAGCGATTCCTGCCGCACTTTCGAGCTAAACCCGGGTGAAATTGATCGATTTCGGCGCAATCTTATCGATGTCCTGCAGGGCACAACTTCTCTGGAATCGCCTCTGCGCACACCGGAGGCTGCCTCCACACCGAAAATTCCAAAGGTCAATGTGAAAACGGCAATCAAATTCGACGATACCTCGTCAGAACAGTGCACTCTGTTGGAGATCGTGACCCAAGACAAAAAAGGATTGTTGTATCTGCTGGCTTCGACAATGGCGCGCCTCGCTTGCAACATCGAGGTTGCCTTGATCGATACCGAAGGGCAGAAGGCAATTGATGTGTTCTACGTGACGAAAAAGGACCAGAAGCTTTCCGGAGATGATAAGACCACGCTTTTGGACGCACTGCAAAAGGCACTCATTTAGGCCCAGGGCCAAGACTTTTGTCCGATTCAGCGCCAATACTCCCGAATCAGGTACAAGTTGCGTGCAACGACTCCGAACAAGCACAACGACTTTCTCTGTATTCCAACATGAGTGTTTGACTGGCTTGCGCTCTGTGAGTGTCGTTGTGATTGAGGACGGGGGGCAGCCCATGGTCCTTACTTCCTCCTCACGCAGAAGGGATGCCCATCTATTATCAGAGCACACCGGACTCTTTCGGCTTTACCGCGAATCCCTATGGTTTCGGCTTCAGAGATCTGGGACTAGCGAGGCCAGCCGCCGCGGTTTCACCGAAGCCCTGCGTCAGGTGGTGTTGGGCGATGGCGCGACCTGGATTTGGAACACGGCTACCGAACTGTTCCCGCCAGCCACTCAGATTCTCGATCGCTTTCATGCCAAAGAACA
>WNGI01005555.1_pt1 | contig 11392 bp, 10 predicted proteins | sample 5400621 | NCBI WGS metagenome assembly WNGI01 (sample SAMN13153374, study PRJNA577476) | soil metagenome | isolation source: 20 cm soil or saprolite under Garry oak tree replicate 1 | place: USA:California | collected 2016-06-15
ACCCGATCCGCCGCGAGGTCGCCAAGCGCGCGCTGGAGCGCCTCCTCGTCGACGGACGCATCCACCCCGCGCGGATCGAGGAGATGGTGGCGAAGGCCCGTACCGAGATCGATCAGGTCATGAAGGAGGCGGCCGAGTCCGCGGTGTACGAGGTCGGCATTGGCGGACTGCACCCTGACCTGGTGAAGCTCCTGGGCCGGCTGCACTTCCGCACCTCGTATGGCCAGAACGTGCTCCGCCACTCGATCGAGGTCGCGCACGTCGCGGGAATCCTCGCATCCGAAGCGGGGTACGACCCGCAGACCATGAAGCGCGCCGGGCTGCTGCACGACATCGGGAAGGCCATCGATCACGAGGTCGAGGGCCCGCACACGGTGATCGGCGGCGAGCTCTTGAAGCGCTACGGGTTCCCACAGTCGGTCATCGATGGCGTCGTCGGCCATCACGGCGACGTCGAGCCGGTAACGATGGTCGGCACACTCATCTCGGCCGCCGACGCGATCAGCGCGGCGCGGCCCGGCGCGCGGAGCGAGATCGTCTCGAACTACATCCAGCGTCTCACCGAGCTCGAGAGCGTGGCAAACAGCTTCGCCGGCGTCGAGAAGTCATTCGCGATCCAGGCTGGTCGTGAGGTGCGGGTCGTCGTGAAGCCCGATCAGATCGACGATCTCCAGTCCGCGCGCCTCTCGCGGGACATAGCGCAGAAGATCCAGGAGACGCTCCAGTACCCAGGTCAGATCAAGGTGACCGTCATCCGCGAGACACGCGCCGTGGACTACGCGAAGTGAGCAAGATCGATCCATCGGCGTGAAGAAGTGCGCGATCCTTGGCTTATGCGCTCTGCTCCTCGCTGCCTGCGCCGTGGGGCCCGCACCGAGGTCCAGTGCTCCCCCCGATGAGAGCCGCGGACCGTCTGTCGCGACGGTGGCCGCAAGCGCCGCCGTTGTCCCGATCACCGTCGCCGCGTCGCGGTACGGGAGCCTGCAGGTCCAGACAGTCCCTGGAGCGTCGTGCTCTCTTCTCGTCCAGCTCAATAGCGGAACGTTCGGCGATGCTCCGCCCAAGCTGATGGCGACGACGGCCGGCCCCGACGGATCGGTCGTGTGGAGCTACCCCGCGGCCCTCGTGCCGTCCGGGCATGGTCGCCACACCGTCGTGTGCACGGACGGCAGCCGGTCCTCTGAGGTCGTGTCCGAGTTCGACATTGCGGCGCGGAAGCTCGAGGCCAAGGGTCTCACTGTTCGGGTCGAGGCGGTGGACCCGAACCGCGGCCTTCCTGGACTGAACGGGAGACTCGAACCAAGCCTCGTCCCGGCGCGCGATGCCATGGTCGCTCGGATCACCGCGACGCTCGAGAACGAGTGGAAGCTCGCGACGCGTGGCCTGGGAGCACTCACTCTGGCTCCGTCCTCGGCGGACATCGCGGTGTACGTCCTCCCTGGAAGAGGGACATCGGTGCACGCGACCGCCTCGGACGGTACGCAGCGGGTGCTGGCCTATGTCGTCGGCGATCTCGGCCCGGTGTCGGCGGAGAACGGCGTGGCCGTGGTCCTTCACGAGCTCGGTCATATCTGGTGCTGCTTCGGTCCCGAGGCGGGCGGCGACGGGCATTGGCTTGAGAAGATCCCCGACCCGCTCCTGCAGGGAGTCGACCGCTTCGGTCTCATGACGCATCCAGTCACTTGTCTGATCGGCGCCGGATTCGAGAGCTGCCCGAACCGGTTCTCGGAGCGCGAGCTCAGGACGATGGGTTTCACCGAGATCCCCGCACCGCCCCCGGATCCCTGCATCGCCCAGAAGAACACCCTGAACGCACGGCTCGCGACGGAGCGCTCCACCGTCGATGCCGGGAAAGCGCAGCTGGCGCTCGTCGACGGCCGCATCAAGGCGATCGCGGCGCAGTACCCGTCGCGCGTGCTGCCGCCGGACGTCTATGCGACCTATCAGGACCTTGTCGCTCAGTACAACGGCCTTGCGACGGAGATCGGCGCGAACGTCGCGGCCTACAACGCGACCGTCGACCAGGTCAACGCGCTGCCCTGCTGAGGTGAGAGTCCTCTTCGTCGGCGACGTCGTCGGCAAGCCCGGCCGGCAGGCGGTGGCGGCGCTCGTTCCAGCGATTCGTGCTGAGCGCGGGATCGACCTCGCGATCGTGAACGGCGAGAACGCCGCAGGCGGCAGCGGGCTCACCGGCGAGATCGCCGCCGAGCTCCGGGAAGCCGGCGCGGACGTCGTCACGAACGGCAACCACGTATGGGATCAGCGCATCTTTCTCAAGGAGATCGATGCACTGGACTTCTGCGTGCGACCACTCAACCTTCCGCCGGGGAATCCCGGACGCGGCTGGACGATTACGAAGGGCGCGCTCGTCGCGAATGCCATCGGGCGCGTCTTCATGGCCGATCAGGACGATCCCTTCCGCGCACTCGACGGTCTCCTCGATGAGCTGGGCGAGCGTGCCCCGAGCGTGCGCATCCTTGACTGGCACGCCGAAGCAACGAGCGAAAAGCTCGCGATGGGCTGGCATCTCGACGGGCGTTTCTCGGCGGTCCTCGGTAGCCACACCCATGTGCCGACGGCCGACGCGCGGATCCTGCCGCAGGGCACCGCGCTGGTGGCGGACACAGGGATGGTCGGCCCGCGCGATTCGGTGCTCGGCATCGACCCGAAGGTTATCGTCGCGCGCTATCTCGATCACCTGCCGCGCCGCTTCGAGGTCGCGACGGGAGTTGTCCAGTTCAACAGCGTGGTCGTAGACGTCGACGACGCGACAGGCCGTGCGCGATCGATCGAGCGGCTCGATCGGGAGTGGGCTCCCTGAGCGTCGCGTATCCCATCGATCTCCACACGCACTCCTTGCGCAGTGACGGCGCGCTCTCGCCCGGGGATCTGGTCAGACGCGCGGCCGCCCGAGCTGTCCGCGTGCTCTCGCTCGCCGATCACGACACCCTGGCGGGTGTGGCTGAGGCCGTCGCGGCCGGCGAGGTGCTGGGCGTCCGTGTCATTCCGGCGTCCGAGCTCAACACCGAGTCGGAGTGGGGTGACGCGCACGTTCTGGGTTACTTCATCGATCCAACCGATGTGGTCCTCGAAGAGCGTCTCCGATGGCTTCGGGAGAATCGCGGACGGCGTATCGAGCTCATGATCGCGAAGCTCAGCCAGTTGGGCTACCCGGTCTCGCTCCAGCGCGTTCTCGAGATCGCGCAGGGCGGCGCTCTCGGGCGGCCGCACCTTGCGGAGGCGCTCCTCGAGAAGGGGTACGTGCGCTCATACGACGAAGCGTTCGACAAGATCCTGGCAAAAGACTCGCCCGCGTACGTGGCTCGGGTAGGCCTGACTCCCCTCGAGGCGGTGGAGCTGGTGCGAACGCACGCTGGCGTGCCATCGCTCGCGCACCCCGGAACGGTGGTTGGCCTCGAGGCGTTGCTGCCGAAGATGGTGGCGGCCGGCCTCGCTGGCATCGAGGCGTACTACGGCGAGCATTCACCAGAGATGACCGAACGTTGCCTCGCCCTTGCGCGCACGCATCACCTCGTTCCCACCGGCGGCAGCGACTTCCACGGCCGCGGCGAACACGGGATCGATCTCGGCGCGGTCTTCGTTCCACCCGAAACGATCGAAATGCTCGACTCGCGCCGCACGCAGGCCTAGCGGACTAACATTTCACGCTCGTGGAAGGGGAGGCGTGAGGGTGGCGGGGGCACTCCGTCCGGTCGTCCTGCTCATGCTCTTCGCGTCGCTCCTCTTCGTGATCGACGGGATCTTCGACGGCGTGTATCCGGGAGGTCCCGCCTGGTTCACTGGCCGCTACGACAACCTCGCCGAGATCGCCTACGTCTTTGCGATCCTGAACACGGTCGTCGCCTTGATGGTCGCCCGCGGCAGCGAGCGCAGCCTGCAATCGCGGATCGCGCTGTCGGTCTTCTTCATCATCGAGCGCCCGCTGACCGCGTTCGTCCTCGGCCCGAAGCCGATCGAATCGGTCGTCACGCACTTCGCGACCGCCGGCGTGGAGCTGGTGATCCTGGTCACGGCTCTCCGGGTCTGGCGCCTCGGCCACAGCTTGGCCGCGGGCGACGTCGACACGCTGTTCTCGCTCGAAACCTCGATCCCGGCGCCTCCCTCGGATGAGGCCGCGCCGAGTTCCCTGAGACGACCTGCGATCACGGCGCGGAACGCTTGGCTCATCGGCGGCATCACGCTCGGCCTGGCCATCGTCCTCGTGGCCGACGGCGTGTTCGAAGGCTTCGTCCCAGGCGGACGGGACTGGTCGGCCTCCGGCGACGATTCCGGCTGGCTCGTCTACCTCTTCGCCGCCGTCGCGCTGATCGTGGCGGTACGGGCGGTACACGGAGGGAGGCTCGCGATGCGCGCGCTCATCGTCGTCGCACTCCTCCTCTTCGTCGAGCGCTCGTTCAGCCCGTTCGTGTTGCGTGAGCAGGACCCTGTCGCCCTGGGCCTACACGCGGTCGCTGCGTTCGTGAGTCTCGCGCTGGCGCTTGCGACCGCGGGCGCCATTCGGGCCGGGCCGGCGCTGGAGCGGGCCTCCGTTCCGTCGCTCGAGGCCGCATAGTTCTCGCGTGACCCTCACCGTCCGCGAGGCCGCCGAGCGGCTCGCGGAGCAGGTCGGGACCGTTGTCATCGGGAAGCGCCAGGGCACCGAGCACCTCCTGGCCGCGCTTCTCGTCGAAGGCCACGTCCTGCTCGACGACGTGCCGGGGGTGGGGAAGACCATGCTTGCGCGGGCGCTCGCCCGTTCGCTCGACCTCGCCTTCCGCCGCATCCAGTGCACCCCCGACCTCGTGCCGAGCGACGTCACCGGCGTCTCCATCTACGACCAGCGAGCGGAGCGCTTCGAGTACCGCCCGGGACCCCTGGCCGCGAACGTCGTGCTCGTGGACGAGATCAACCGCGCAACGCCCCGTGCGCAATCGGCGCTCCTCGAGGCGATGCAGGAGCGGCAGGTCACCGTGGACGAGACGACGCATCCCCTGCCCGACCCCTTCCTCGTCATCGCCACGCAGAACCCGGTTGAGCTCGAGGGGACGTTCCCGCTCCCCGAGGCGCAGCTGGATCGTTTCCTCTTCCTGCTGAACCTTGGATATCCGGACGCGGAAGATGAGGACGCGATCCTCCGCGTCCACGGCCCAGCGACGGTGCGACCCGAGACGCTGTCCCCGCTGTTCGATGCGGCGGTGATCGCGAGGCTCCGCGATGAGGTTCGCAAGGTGCGCGTGGGTGAAGCCGTGCGTCGCTATGTCGTCGATCTCATTCGGGCGACGCGCCGCATCGACGGTATCGAGCTCGGCGCGAGCCCGCGCGCAGCCCTCGCGCTCTACCGCGCCGCGCAGGCACATGCCGCGATCCGCGGGCGCGCATACGTGCTCCCTGATGACGTGAAAGCCCAGGCGGTCGCAGTTCTCCGGCATCGGCTCTTCCTCAACTCCGACGCCCAGATGCGCGGAAGGACGACTCCCGCGGTCATCGGCGAGGTGTTGGCGCGAACGCCCGTCCCCGCGGAGGACATCGCCGCGACCGCCGGCTGATGGAGACCCATCCCCTCGACTCGCGGACCGGTCGCTTTCCCTGGCAGATCGTCCTGATCTTCGTAGCCGCGGCGGCCATTTCGCGCGCCCCGGCGATCATCGTGTTGACCTTCGGGGCGCTGATGTCGTGGGTCGTCGTCGCGGTGACCGGGCGCCTCGCGCTATCAGCGGTTCACGTTCGCCTAACGCTCTCGCCCGACCGAATCGTGGCCGGCGAGCAGGCGATCGCCACGCTCGAGATCGCGAACCGAAAGCCGATCCCGCTCCCGTGGCTCGAGGCGCGAGTCTTCCTTGGCGAAGGCGTCGAGCCCGCCGCGGCCGCGCCGGGAACCCCGCGCGGATGGATCGACTGCGGCTTTCCGCTACGCGGTCGCGAGCGCGTCGCGGTGCGGTTGCGTGTTGCCGTTCCCGCGCGCGGCGCATACGCCATCGGTCCGGTGCGCATCCGCGCCGGCGACTGGATGGGATTCGTTCAGATCGAGCGGACGGCGCCGGCGCGATGCGAGGTCATCGCGTATCCCGCGCCGCTTGCGGTCCGCGATCGCACGCTCGCGTCACTGCGGCCGCTCGCGGAGACGGCCACCCGGCGCGGGCTCGTGCCGGACCCGCTGCGATTCCGGGGCGTGCGGCCGCATCAACGAGGCGACGCTCGTAAGGAGATCCACTGGAAGGCCTCCGCGCGACTTCGTGAGCTGCACACGAAGCTCTACGAGCCGGCCACCAGCCTCGATTCGATCTTCCTGGTGAACGTCGCCTCATACGAGCAGTACTGGATCCAGGCCGACCCAGAGGCCGTCGAGCTCGTGATCAGAGCCGCGACCGAGCTCATCCGCCACGCGGCGGACGCGGGGCGGCAGGTCGGCCTGGTGACGAACGGGATCGATAACCTGACGCACGAACGACCGCGTTCCGCGCTCGGCCGGGGCCCGCGCCCGCTGACCCGCAGCCTCGAGATCCTCGCGCGGCTGAGCCCGTATGCGGTTGGCGCGCCCGAGGGGGTGTTCCTCCGCGAGCGCGGCAGGCTCCCGTGGGGCTCGACGCTCGTGATCGTGACGCCGCGCGTCGGCCACGGGCTCGCCGCGGCCGCGGTCGCGCTCCGCCGCGCACACCACCGCGTCCTCGTCGTCTGCGCCGATGAGATCCCAGGCGAAGTTGGTGCGCACCTCCTCGCGAACGGTGTCGCGCGCGACTCGCTCGCACCTCTGGAGCAGCGTGCGGCGGTCTAGCTCTCGCGCGATCGCGACCCTCCTCGTGACTCGCGCGCTGATCGAAGCCATCGCGTTCGCCTGTCTGCTTGCGGTCGCGCAGACCGCGGGAGGGGCCACGCCCCTCGCCCTGACTCCGGCGACTCTTGGGCTTCTCGGCACGACCCTGGTGCTCGTCGCGGCGCTCCGCGACACCGGATCCGAGAGGCGGGGGACCGCGATCGTCGTCGCGACCCTTCTCGTCGGCGTCGTTCTCGCGGTGGGCCTGCCGGCGCAGCGGCTGGATGTCGTCGGCTGGGGCGGCCGCGTCATCGCGTTCGTGATAGTCGCCGAGATCTACCTCTGGCGCGTCGTCTCGCTCGCGCGAGGCGGAGTGCGGTGGAGCGATGCCCGGAACGCGGCACCGTTCGCCGCCACCGCCCTCGGGGTCGCGGCGGTCCTGCCGGTCTCGCTCGACCGCGGTCCACTGGTGCCCCTCGCGCTGATCCTCATCGCCGCGACCGGCGTCGCACTCTCCGTCGCGCGCTCGACCGAGGAGCTTTCTCTCGGAAGGGAGAGCGCCGGAGCGGCGCGTGTTTCGTCGGCACATTCGGTGGTGTTCGCCCTCGGGCTCGGGGCGATGGTCGCCGCGATCGCGACGCCCGTGGTCGAGCAGATCCTGGGTGAAGTCGGCAGAGTGCTCGCCCCCCTCTTCGATCAGCTCCTCTTCTTCATCCTCCTGCCACTCGGCTATCTCGCCGCGTTCGTCTACGCGATCCTCAAGCCGTTTCTGCAGCCGATCCTGGCCAACCTGCAGCCGAACCCAGCGCGGAATCCCGACGAGGACGAGGCGCTGCTCCGCGAGATCGAGCGGACACGGCCGTTCGTCGTCGGCGGCGTCGAAATCCTGATCGTCGTCGTGGTGATCCTGGTCGCGCTCGTGCTCCTGGAGCGCGCCGTGCGCGAGCGCCGGATCGCGATACCCGACGGAACGGAGCTGGAGCGCAGCTCGGTCGACGGTCTTTCGCTTGGCGCCACATTGCGCGGCCTGTTCCCGCGCCGGCCGGCCCGGCGGCGGCCGCCGCGGGAGGATGGGAGCGCTTCCGCCGCCCTTCGGCTGATCTACTGGCGGCTGGTCGCGCTCGCGGAGCGTGCGGGTCATGGCTGGCGCGTGACAGCGGAGACGCCCGCGGAGTATCAGCGCCGCCTGGCCGGCGCGGATTCCCGCTGGGACGCGGCTGCGCCGATCGTCTCGGCGTTCGAGGACCTTCGCTATGGCGAGGTTGCGCCGGACCACGCGACCGTGTCTCGCGCGCGCGCACTTTTGATGTCTTTGGAGGTTGCGCTACGGACGTGATCGCCATCGTCGGGCCCACCGCGTCGGGGAAGAGCGCCCTCGCCATGCGCGTCGCCGCGCGGATCGGCGGCGAGATCGTCTCTGCTGATTCGCGACAGGTCTACCGCGGGATGGATATCGGGACGGCGAAGCCAAGCGTGGAAGAGCGTGTGCAGGTCCCGCATCACCTCGTCGACGTCGTCGATCCAGGAGAGCGGTATGACGTGCTGCGCTTCCAACGCGAGGGTCGCGAGGCCCTCGCGGCGATCCGCGGGCGCGGACGCGTCGCTCTTGTTGTCGGCGGGACCGGTCTCTATGTGCGCGCGCTTCTGGACGGCCTCGATCTGGTGGCGCTGCCTCACGATCCCATCGTTCGCCTCGAGCTGGAGCGCGACGACCCCGGCGTGCTCTACAAGCGGCTGTGCGCGATCGATCCCGATTCCGCCGCGCGCGTCGATCCACGGAACGTTCGCCGTGTGGTCCGTTACCTGGAGGTCGCGACGATCGCGGGCGGTGCAGTCCCGCGCCGGATGGGCGCGGCGCTCCCCGCGCTGCGCATTGGGCTCCGGCCACCCCGCGATGCGCTCGTGGCGGCGATCGAACGGCGCGTGCGCGACATGGTGGCGGCCGGCGTCCTGGAGGAAGCGCGCGCGCTCATGGCACGCGGGGTCGACCCGCGATTGCCCGCGATGAGCGCGCACGGCTATGTCCACTGGGCAGCGCACCTGCGCGGTGAGATCGATCTCGAGACCGCGACGGCGCGGACCGCGCGCGACGTCAGGGCGTACTCGCGCCGTCAGATGACGTGGTTCCGCAAAGACACTGCCATCCGCTGGTACGACCCGACCGCGGAGGATCCGCTCGACGCGATACTCCAGGCCGCCGCTTGAAGTTCACCAAGATGCACGGCTGCGGCAACGACTTCCTCGTCGTGGACGGGCCCGTCACGCTCGATGCGGATCGCGTTCGGGAGATCTGCGATCGTCGGAGGGGCGTCGGCGCCGACGGGGTCCTGGTCGTCGGCGCGCCAGACGGACGGCGTTGGCCGGTGACGCTGCACAACGCGGATGGCTCGTTCGGCGAATCGTGCGGAAACGGTGCGCGCTGCGTGGCGCGCTACCTGCTCGATCGCAGCGGCGGGGATTCGCTCGATCTGCGGTTCGTCGGCGGCGATGTGAGCGCACGTCGCGAAGGGAATGGGATCGCGATCACGATTCGTGCGCCGGCGCCGCCCTCGCCCGTCGCCATCGACGGCGATCGTCGGGCATATCGGGTCAGCGTCGGAAACCCGCACGTCGTCGTCTTCGTCGACGAGCCGTCGGCCGTGGATTTGCCTGCGGTCGCGGCCGCCATCCGCGGCGTGGCCGGCGAGGCGAACGTGGAGGTGGCCCGCGTGCTCGATCCAGGTCTCATTGCCTTGCGCGTCGACGAGCGCGGGGTGGGCGAGACCCAGGCATGTGGTACGGGTGCGTGCGCGACCGTCGCGGCCGCCCTCTGCGAACAGCGCATGGACGCGGTGGTACGAGTCCGCGTACCCGGTGGCGAGCTCGTGGTGCGCGCCGGACGCGAGACGTTCGAGCTTGCGGGTCCGGCGGAGTACGTCTTCGATGGACGCGTCGGTTGATCGACACGGCGACGCCGACCGAGCGCGCCTACCTCGTCGGACTGGACCTCCCGCGCGCCGGATTCGACGCGGAAGACTCGCTCGATGAGCTGGCGTCGCTCGTGGAGGCGGCGGGCGGCAGCGTGGTCGGCCGCATGCTTCAGCTCCGACGCGCCCCCGATCCGAACTCGTGGGTCGGCAAGGGCAAGGCCGGCGAAATCGCGCGCGAGGTCGCGCGCCTGCGCGCCGATCTTGTCGTGTCGGACGACGAGCTCAAACCCAGGCAGCAACGCACGCTGGAGGAGATCGTCGGCGCGGCGGTCGTGGATCGGTCCGGCGTGATCCTGGACATCTTCGCGCGGCACGCCAGATCGCGCGAAGGCCGCATCCAGGTCGAGCTGGCGCAGCTGGAATACCGGCTGCCGCGGCTCACCGGTCGCGGGAAAGAGATGTCGAGGCTCGGGGGAGGCATCGGCACGCGCGGACCGGGCGAATCGAAGCTCGAGAGCGATCGCCAGATCATCCGTAAGCGCATCCAGGATCTCCGCGGAAAGCTCACCGAGGTGGCGCGCCAGCGGGAGCGCGCCCGCGGCTCACGCGCCAGCGAAGGCCTCTTCCTCGCGTCCCTCGTCGGCTACACCAACGCGGGCAAATCGACGCTGCTAAATGCGGTCGCGAGCGCAGACGTGCTCGTGGCGGATCAGCCCTTCGCGACGCTCGATCCAACCACGCGCAGGGCGGCCCTGAACGGCAGCGTGACCATCCTCCTTTCCGACACGGTCGGCTTCGTCAACAAGCTGCCACCGACGCTCGTCGCCGCGTTCCGCGCGACCCTCGAGGAGCTGGATGACGCCAATCTCCTCGTGCACGTCGCGGATGTCGCGCATCCGAATCTCCACGAGCGCATGCGTGTCGTCGACGCGACCTTGAAATCGCTCGGCCTCGAGCATCGCCCGCGGCTGCTGGTCTTCAACCAGACGGATCGGCTGCGCGGTGAGGAAGGCCGAGCAACGCGCGAGGCGCTCGCCGCGGAGTTCCCCGCGGCGGTCTTTGTATCGGCTCTGCGCGGCGAAGGCCTCGATGGCCTGCGCGCACGTCTGGCCGAGGCCGCGGCCGCCGGATGGCGGCGGGTCAACGCCATGCTGCCCTACCACGCTGGCGCGCTCGTGCAACGGATCCGCACTCGCGGTTCGCTCAAGCGAGCCGACTACGAGGAGGCCGGCATCCGTATCGAGGCCGACGTCTCGCCCGAGCTCGCCGCCGAGATACAGACAGCGATCCGCCGCCGCTAGCGGCTTCGTTTCGCGGATCGGGCCCGGACAGGCGAGCGACCGCTTCGGATCAAGCGCGCATCGGTCATCCGATTCATCAGCGCGACACCCTTCCGTTACGCGTCCGTTGCATCGACTATGAGTCGCGAGGAACGGAGGGGCGATGCGTTTGCCGAGAGTTGTCGCAGCGAGCGTACTGGCGGTCGTGGGGTTGTTCGGTTTGCTGTCGCCGTCGGTGGCCGACGGAGCGAGCCTGGATTCCACGGAGCTCGACCTCGTCGGACGCGTGAACGAGTTCCGCGCGGCGCGCGGCCTGCCGACTCTCGCCGTTTCCGACACGCTCACCGCCGCGGCGAAGTGGATGTCCGCGGACATGGCCGTGAACGGCTACTTCGCCCACACGTCGCAGGATGGCCGATCGCCGACGCAACGCATGGCCGACGCCGGGTACC
>WNGI01022153.1_pt1 | contig 11392 bp, 11 predicted proteins | sample 5400621 | NCBI WGS metagenome assembly WNGI01 (sample SAMN13153374, study PRJNA577476) | soil metagenome | isolation source: 20 cm soil or saprolite under Garry oak tree replicate 1 | place: USA:California | collected 2016-06-15
CGGCGTGTCGTCGCGCAGCGTCAGCCGGCCCGGCTCGGTTTTATGCTCGCCGAAAGAGTTGCGCATCTGGTAGCTCGTGATGTTCGCGGCCTCGACCGCCTCCTGCACATCCATCCCGAATTCGACCACGTTCAGGAAGAACTGCAGCAGGTTTTGATCCTGCGTGTCGCCGCCCTGCACCGCGAACGCGAGAAACGGCTTTCCGTCTTTCATCGCAAGACTCGGCGTCAACGTCACACGCGGCCGCTTCCCCGGCACGATCACGTTGAAGGGATTATCCGTGCTGTCGACGACGAATTGCTGCGCGCGCTGGCTTACGCCGATGCCCGTGTGGCCCGCAATCACCGCCGGAATCCAGCCGCCCGAAGGCGTGACCGACACGACCCATCCGGAGGTGTCGGCCGCTTCGATCGATGTCGTGCCGCGGCGAAACGCCTCGTCGAACGCTGCGAGCGCCGCTGCATCACCACCTTCGGACGTCGTCACCGGCTGAGGGGACCAACGTTGCAGCAGTGGCAGGTACGGGTTGGTGCCGCCCTGAAAGGGATACGGATCGCCGGGCTTGATGTCGGGATCGTTGCGATCCGGATTGATCGACTGCGCGCGCTGGCGCGCGTACTGCTTGGAGAGTAGGCCGCGCATCGGCTCCTCCGGCGGAAACGCCGGGTCACCGTAGTAGAAGTCGCGGTCGGCGAACGCCAGGCTCATCGTCTGATAGAGCGTGTGGATATAGCGCGTGCTGTTGTAGCCCATCGCCTTGAGATCGAACCCTTCGAGGATGTTGAGCGCCTGCAGCATGGCCGGTCCCTGCGACCATTGCGGCAGCTTGTAGACGTCGATGCCGCGATACTGTGTCATTACTGGCTCTTCTATTTTGACGCGCCAGTTGGCGAGATCGGTCAGCGTAATCAGGCCACCCTCTTCCTGCACGCCACGCACGAACTCCAGCGCGATGTCGCCACGATAGAAACGGTCGTAGGCGGCCATGATCGCGTCGTGCCGGTTCTTGCCGCGACGCAGCGCCTGCTGCTCCGCGTCCACCAGCTTCCGCAGGGTCGCCGCGAGGTCGGGTTGGCGGAAGATTTCACCCGCTTCCGCCGCTTCGCGCGCCTCCCCCGCGTGTGGCAGCATGACCCCGCGCGCATACTGCCACTGTTTGAGCCAGCGCTTGTTGCGTTCGATCGAATTCGCCGTCTCCGCTTCGATGGGATAGCCGTCAGCCATGCGGATTGCCGGCTCCAGCACTTCACGGAGACTCAGCTTGCCGTACTCGGCCAGCATGACCATGAGTCCGCCGGGTGTGCCGGGTGTGATCGCGGCGAGTGGCCCATACTCGGGCGGAAAGCGCAGCCCCTTGGACCGATAGAAGTCGGCGGTCGCTCCCGTCGGTGCCACGCCGAGTGCGTTGAGCGCGATCACGTGCTTCGTTCGTGGATTGTAGATCAGGGCCTGCGTTTCTCCGCCCCATGAGAGGACGTCCCACATCGTCGTCACGGCGGCGAGCATGGCGCACGCGGCGTCCACGGCGTTGCCGCCCTTCTGGAACATCATGGCGCCGGCTTCGGCGCCGAGCGGTTTGCCGGTGATCGCGACCCAGTGGCGGCCGTGCAGGGCCGGTTTCTGCGTGCGCTGTGCCGCGAGGGTTGTGGGAAGAACCAGGAGAGCGAGAAGTAGGCAGCGACGGACGGCCATCGGTGCTCCGAGAGGTATTCGAGTGGAACGTACCGAAGTGGGGCCGCTTGCTCAATCCAAGCGCCGCTCAGCCGAGCGGGCGTGCCCTTCCAGGCCTTCCACCCGGCCGAACCACGCGGCGTCCTCGATGAGCGGGCGCGCCCCCACGACGTCATCGATCCGCAGCCAGCTGCGCACCCGCAGGAACGTATACACCGACAGGCCGCCCTTCGATCGCGCAGTCCCGGCCGTCGGAAGCACGTGGTTGGGCCCCGCGCCGTAGTCCCCCAGCACCTCGGCCGACCCGGCGCCGATGAAGAGCGCGCCGAAATGCGCGAGCCGCGGCGCGACTGCCGCCGCCCTATCCAGCAGCAGCTCTATGTGCTCCGGTGCGAGCGCGTCGCACGCGGCGATGCCTTCCTCGACGTTCGCAACCACAATCACGCCGCCGTTCCGGAGCGCGGCACATGCAGTTTCTGCAGTTGGCAGATCGGCGAGCTGGCGCCCCAGCTCCGCGTCGACGCGATCGGGAAGAGTGGAATCGAGCGCGACGAGCACCGGCATCGCGTCGGGATCATGCTCGGCCTGCGCGAGCAGATCGGCCGCGATGACTGCGGGCGAAGCGGTGGCGTCGGCGAAGACAACGAGCTCCGACGGGCCCGCGAGCATATCGATCGCGACGCGTCCAGCGACGAGCTGCTTCGCCGCCGTGACGTAGCGGTTTCCGGGGCCGACGATCACGTCGCAGGGAGACAGGAGACCGGGGGGGGCGCCGAATGCGAGCGCCGCGATCGCATGGGCTCCACCCGCCGCCAGCACACCCTCGGCGCCGGCTATGGCGGCAGCGGCGAGCGTCATCGGTCCGGGCTTCGGGCTCGCGACCCAGATCTCCTTCACACCGGCCGTTCGCGCCGTCACCGCGGTCATCAGGACAGACGATGGCAGCGGATAGCGGCCGCCGGGCGCGTAGCATCCGGCGCGCTCGAGCGGCGCGATCCAGTGCCCGGCCGTCCCGCCCGGCACTGTGACCGTCACATCACTCAGCGCGCGCTTCTGGGCCTCGGCGAACACCCGGATCCGCTCCGCGACGCGCTCCAGGCGCGCGCGGTCGCCCGCGGGCAAGCCCGCGAGTGCGCGATCGAGAGCGGGCCGGTCCAGGAACAACGGGCCCCCCCCGCCCGGCGCGACCTCGGCGAACCGCTCAGCGTACTGCCGTAGCGCGGCTTCACCGCCGGCTCGCACCGCTTCCACGATCGGCGCGGCAACAGTGAAGGCCTCGGCAGGCACGGCGGCAGCGCGACGGCGCACCAGTTCGGCGACGGAGCGACGACTCAGCACGCGGGAGTCTTCCTGGCCATCGGCCGCCTGCTGACTGCGCCATGACGGCGCGCCAGCTCGGCGCGGACGTCCGCCAACGTGCCGCCTCCACGCACCAACGCCACCAGCGCCATGTACAACACATCCGCCGTCTCCCGCACGACATCCTCGGACGACTGCGCCTGCGCCAGCTCGTCCGCTTCTTCGCGCAGCTTCGCCGCCAGCAGCGCGGGGTCGGCCAGCAATTGCGAGGTTCCCGATCCAATTACGGGCCGCGCCATCCGGTCCGCGAGCGTGCGCTCGAGATCGGCGAGATCGAACTCGGAGTTCCAGCACGACGGGCGATTCAGATGACAGAACCCGGCGCCCGCCTGACGCACCGTAAAGCGCAACGCGTCGCGGTCGCAATCGAGATCCACTCGCACCAGCTGCTGGGAGTTTCCCGACGTCTCTCCTTTCACCCAAATCGATTGGCGCGACCGTGACCAATAGATCCCGCGTCGCTCGGCCACGGCGCGCGCCAGCGATTCGCGCGTGCTCCAGACGAGGCCGAGCGTGCGGCCTGCTTCGTCGCAGACGACGGTGGGCCACACTCTTCGTCCCCCCTCTCCCGACAGGGAGAGGGGGTCAGGGGGTGAGGGCACGAGCGGCGCGGCGACGGCGTCGCCCAGCGACAGCCTGCCGGTATACAACGCCATGCCGACCTGCGCATCGGCTCCGATGCGATCGAGCTCCGCGACATCGATGCGATCGAGCTCCGCGACATCCGTCGCCGTGGTGATCCCACCCGCGGCGGTTACGCGTGCTCCGGCCGCGACACGCACGACCGCTTCGACCGCGGCGCAGTCGAACCCGCCCATTGCCCCTTCCTTTTCGACCTGCGTGAAGAGGAAACCGCCGACGACTGGCGCGAGCTCGCCCACGCGCTCCAGCACGGGGACGCCTGTCTTCGTGCGCCAACCGTCCACGACGATCTCGCCGCGCTCCGCGTCCACCGCGGCGATGACACGCTCACGCGGCAGGGCGCTACAGAACTCCGGCGTCGCGGCGGTGCCGATCATCACCTGGACCGCCCCGGCATCGAGCCAGCGCCGCGCGCTGTCGAGATCGCGGATGCCTCCGCCCACGCGGCATGACGCTCGACGCACGAGATTCCGGATCAGCTCGGCGTTCGACCCGCGGCCGAGCGCGCCGTCCAGATCGACGACCGCCACTTCGCCCGCGATGGAGAACTCCTCCAACCGCGCGATCGGGTCGCCGCCATCGAGGACGAACTCCTTGCCGCGCCGCAGCTGCACCGCGCGTCCACTCATGATGTCGATGCTCGGTACGATCATCGCCGCACCCGAATTCCCTGGCCCGCGAGGTCCGCCTTGATGCCGTCCACCGTGTCGTCACCGTCGTGAAAGACCGATGCAGCAAGCACCGCGTCCGCGCCGGCCGCGAAGGCGGCGGCCACGTGCGCACGCGTTCCGACGCCGCCGGAGGCGATGACGGGGAGCCGCACCGCGTCCGCCACGGCGCGCAGCAGCTCGATATCGTGCCCCGCCCGCGTAGCTGTTCGCCCTCCCTGGCCCAGGCCACCGCGTCGGGTCGCGCGGTCTCGCGGCCGCCGATCACCAAAACCTCCCAGCGCTCGGCCGCGCGCCGCGCGTCGATCGCCAGGACCACGCACTGGCAGCCGTATGCCTGCGCCAGCTCGGTCAACAGCGCGGGCCGCCGCACCGCGGCCGTATTGACGCTCACCTTATCGGCACCGGCCGAGAGCAGGCGCCGCGCATCGTCCACGGTGCGGACTCCCCCGCCCACGGTCAGGGGAATGCGTAGCGCCGCACGCACTCGCCGCACCGTCTCGACCTGCGTGCCGCGCCCGCCGGAGGAGGCCGCGACGTCGAGGATCACGATCTCGTCGGCGCCCTGCGCTTCGTACAGCGCGGCCTGCTCGGCGGGATCGCCCGCGTCGCGCAGGTTCTGGAACCGGATGCCTTTCACCACACGGCCGTCCTTTACGTCGAGGCACGGAATGATGCGCCGGAGCAGGCCCGCCGATCCGTTCGCCGCCGGCCCCGAGGGAGCGGGAGCGCGGGGGGGGGGAGCGCTGCGACCCGACAGCCAGCGTTCCAGCAGCGCGGCGCCGTAGGCGCCAGACAGCTCGGGGTGGAATTGGCACACGAGCAGCGACCCGCGCTCGAGGGCGGCGATGAACGGAACGCCGTGCGTGGACCGGGCCGGCGTCCAGCCGGCTGGGCTCTCGCGCAACGCGTATGAGTTCGCGAACGCCGCGACGCCGGCCGACAAGAACCGCGCTCCTTGTTCTGGCACCACGCAGTTCCAGCCGAGGTGAGGGATTCGCACATGCGATGGCAACCGGCGACACGTTCCAGCGACAACACCGAGCCCTTCGACACCAGGCGTCTCCGCACTCGCCTCGCACAGCATCTGCATGCCGAGACAGACGCCGAGCAGCGGCGTTCCGCGCGCTGCGACATCACGAATCGCAGTGTCGAGGCCGCGCGCTCGCAGCGACGCCATCCCCGCGCCAAACGCGCCTACCCCGGGGAGAACCAGACGCGCAGCGCCACGGGCGACTGCGGGATCGGCGGTGACGTCGACCGCTGCGCCGAGCCGGCGGAACGCGCCGGCGATCGACGCGAGCTACAGCCTGTCGCAGCGCCAGGGCGGCGGCCTTGAACGCCGCTTCCGCGCGATGATGGTCGTTCTCTCCCTTGAGCACCTCGACATGGAGAGTGAGCCGACCCGCGGCGGCAAGCGAGCGCAAGACATGAGGGACATTCTCACACGAGAGCCCGCCGATCGATTCTCGCCGCAGACCGAGCGACACGTCGGCAAATGCGCGGCCCGACAAATCGACGACCGCCCGGGCGAGCGATTCATCGAGCGGCGCGTAGGCCCAGCCGAAGCGCGCGATCCCACGCCGCTCGCCCAGCGCGCGATCGAGCGCCTCGCCCAACGCGAGCGCGGAATCCTCGGCCGTGTGATGATCGTCGACCTGCAGGTCGCCGTTCGCCTGGAGCGTGAGATCGAACCGCGCATGCCGCACCAGCGATTCCAGCAAATGATCGAGGAAGCCGATGCCGGTCCGCACCTCCGCCTGGCCCGACCCGTCGACGACGAGCTGCGCGCGAATCGATGTCTCACGCGTGGCGCGCTCGACGATTGCCGTGCGGTTAGTCAAGGAGGGCCTCCAGCGCCGCGGTGAGTCGCGCGAAGTCGGCGGGATCACCGGGCAGCGTAATCCGCAGGCTCGTCTCGAGTCCCGCACGACCTGGGAAGTGACGCACGAGAATTCCCACTGCACTGAGCCCCTCACGGACGAACGCCGCCCGCTGTCCGAAGTCGGCGAGGACAAAGTTTGCCTGCGAGGGACGTGCATCCACGCCACGCGCGCAGAGTAGCTCACGCAGCACGGCTCGCTCCCCGCGAACCTGGGTCACGTGCGCGCGCAACGCCGCGTCGCCACGACGCAGTTGTGACAGCGCGAGAGCGAGCGACGGCCCCGCGACGGGATATGGCCCGCCCGCGGCGCGCACCACGGCGATCACACGCGGGCTGCCGACGGCGTAGCCGACGCGGCACCCTGCCAGACCCCAGGCCTTCGACATCGTGCGGACGACGACCACATTCGCGAGGTCGAGTACCGCCGGGCTGATGTCCTCGTCGGCGTACTCGACGTAGGCCTGATCGATGAGGACGATGGGCTCAGGGGCGGCGGCGGCGATTCGTCGCACCTCATCCCGTGATGCCACGCCGCCGGTCGGATTGTTGGGCGACACGATCACCACGACACCCAGGCGGTTGTCGACGCGGGCGAGAAGCTCGTCGACCGGGAACGCAGCGGTGATCCACGGCACGCGCACCAGCGGAGCACACGCGAGTCGAGCGAAGTGCTCCAGCATGTCGAAGGTCGGCTCGGGGAGCAGCACCGGGCGATCGGGACCCGCATATGCCCGGCAGATGCGGTCGAGCGCCTCGTCCGCGCCGGCGGTAACGACTACGCGCTCCGGGCTCACGCCCAGCCGGGCAGCGAGCGTCGCCTCGACCGCGGTGGCATCGGGGTAGCGGCGCAGTAGCTCCGGGTCCAGGGCCGCCAGCTCCGCGAGCAAAGCCGCCGGGGGCGGAGGGCCCTCATTGCTGTCGAGACGCAGCAACGCAGTCATGGCACGATCTGCGAGAGGGCGGAAACGACGACATCGGTGCCACCGGCTGCTTTCACCGCGGGGATCACTTGCGGGAGGAGCTCTCGCGGCACGGCGGCCTTTACTGCATATCCACTGTCGCCAAATAGCCGGGATACTGTCGCTTGTCGCATCGACGGCAAGACACCCACGACCGCGTCGAGACAGGCCGCCGAGGCGTTCACTTCGAGCATCACGCGGCGCCGCGCCTCGAGGACGGAGTTGATCAGCAGGACGAGATCGTCGATGCGGCGGCGCCGGCTGGGATCGTCGAGGGCAGCGCGGTGCGCGTACAGCCGCGTGGATGAGCGCATCAACACATCGACTATGCCGAGGCCGTTCGCCTCCAGCGTCGCACCGGTCGCGGTGTTGTCGACAATCACGTCTGCGTCCTCCGGCGGGAAGACTTCCGTGGCGCCATACGACCGGACGTACTCCGCGCAGACACCGCTTTTGCGGATCCAGCCCAGGGTAAGCCGCTCGTACTCGGACGCGACGATCAGACGCCGTGAGGGGAGCCGGCCCGCCTCGAGCAGTCCGAGCGGAGCGGCCGCCACGAGCTGCACGGGATCGAGCCCCGTGTCGAGCAATTCGACGACGTCAGCTTCGAGCTCGGCCACCCAGTCGGCCCCGGCGAAGCCGATGTCGCGGCTACCGAGGGCCAGCATCTCCACGATGTTCTGGGACTTCAGCAGCTTCGCCTCGACGCCCGGCAGGGACACGTCGGGGCGATAACCGCGGGCACTCGGGCGCACCCGAATTCCTGCGTCGGCGAGGAGGGTGAGTACCCCCTGCTCCATGCGGCCTTTGGGAAGGCCCAGGCGGAATATCGACATCTATCGGCTCCGTGTTGGCCGAACCGGAGTCCCCCAGGTCACGCGACGCCGCCCAAAAAGCACGACGCCGGCCCTGGGGGGCCGGCGTCGGTTGATGACTGACTATCCTACACGCCTCCGGCTATCCCCCGTGGACCGAGTGACCGTGGTGATGCCGGTGGTGCAAAGCAGTACGCTGCATTGACCGTGATATAGCGCAGTGATGAAACTGTGTCAATGCGCAGGGGGCTGATCCGGATGATCGCGCTCGCCGGCATTGTGCCGCTCCTCTTCCTTATCATCTGGCTGTTCACGGTACGTATGCCCGGGCCACCATTCAGTGGACCGCTGCCCCCGCTCACGCCTAACCAGGAGCAGCTGCGCACCGCTCTCGCGGGTCACGTCCGGGCGCTCGCGCACGACATCGGCGTGCGCAGCGACGAGACGTACGCGAACGTGCAGCGCACCGCGGCGTACCTCGAGCGGACGCTGCGAGGCCTGGGCTACGAGGTGGTCTCGCAGGAGTTCGCGGCGCACAATCGCGAGTATCGCAATCTCGAGGCGACGCTGCGCGGCACCAGCAGGCCGCAGGAGGTCGTGATCCTCGGCGCGCATTACGACACCGCCGAACAGGCTCCCGGCGCCGACGACAACGCGAGCGGCGTGGCGGGTGTGCTCGAGCTGGCGCGGGTCTTTGCGCAGGAGCGGCAATCGCGCACCGTGCGGTTCGTGTTCTTTCCCAACGAAGAGCCGCCGTCGTTTCCGACGGCGGACATGGGAAGCCGGCACTACGCGACCGCGGCGCGAGAGCGCAACGACCAGATCGTGGCGATGCTGTCGATTGAATCGATCGGATACTACGACACGGAGAAAGGCAGCCAGCGCTATCCGTTCCCGCTGAATCTCGCATATCCCGACGTCGGCGATTTCATCGGCTTCGTCTCGAACCTCAGATCGCGTTCGCTGCTGCATCGCGCGATCGCGGCGTTTCGCGCCCACGCCACATTGCCGACGCAGGGCGCCGCCGCGCCCTCGTGGGTGCCGGGCGTGTGGTGGTCGGATCATTGGTCGTTCTGGAGGGAGGGCTATCACGCGATCATGATCACGGACACCGCGCCGTATCGGAATCCGTTCTACCATACTCCGCAGGACACTGCCGACAAGCTGGACTACGACCGCATGGCGCGCGTGGTGCACGGGCTGACGCACGTGGTGCGGGCGATTGCGAACTAGCCGGTCCTAACGATCGACGCGCGCGAAGGCACGCACCGGAAAACTCCCGATGCCTTTCACCCTTGGCGGCACTGCAAAAAAGCTGAAACCGGAATCGGGCAGCGCGGCCAGGTTGGTCATGTGCTCGACGATCGCCACGCCACCGCCCAGGAGAATCGTGTGGGCGGGACGGGCTCCGTCCTTATCGTCGTCGATGTTGAGGGAATCGATGCCCACGAGTGCCGCGCCCGCCTTCACGAGATGCTCGGCGGCATCACGAGTAAGGAATGGATGCTGGCCGGCGGAATACGTGTCGGTGCGCCAGTGCGCATCCCACCCCGTATGTACCAGCACCGCGCTCCCCTTCACCTCCAGCCGGGCAAATCGCGACACGTCGATGGCTCGAGCGTGCCATGCGGTTGCCCGAACCACGATGCCAGGCAGATCAGCGACGTCCTGCAGCGCATAGCCGGCCACGTCGTGGCCGCCGTCATAACGATGGAAGGGCGCGTCGATGTACGTCCCGGTGTTCGCAAGCAGGTCGATCTTGCCGATCTGAAAGGTCGTGCCCGGCGCGTAGCGGGCACTCGAGGCGTCACGCGACAGCCAGTCGCTGATCGCCGGCGCGGGAAGACCGCGGTAGGTCACCATCCCGTGCTCGATCTCGTGACTCAGGTCGATCAGGCGGACCATATGCGTGCCAATGCCTTGAGCAGCTGACCTTCCGCCGTCGTGCCGTCGGGCGCTTCGGAGAGGACGATCGCCAGCCGGCGCCGCAGCAGTGGATCGCGCGTGGCCTGCGCCGCAAATTGGACCGTGAGCGGAATGAACCAGGGTGCCTGACGCGCGCCGGAGCCCGCACGGGCGACCGCCGCGTACTGCTCGAACAGCGCCAGCAGGAAGGCTCCTTTCGAAGGAAAGTGCCGGTAGATGGCGCCCTTGGTGAACCCTGCGGCGAGGGCGACCTCGTCGAGCGTCGCCAATTCGAAGCCGCGCTCGGCGAACAATTCCAGACCGGCCGCAACCAGCAAAGCTCTCGTTTCTGCTTTGCGGCGCTGGTGAATGATTCCCACGGGTATCTAGGATACTCATCGGCACCTATTGCGCAAGATTCGGTCGCACGGCGCTCGACCTCTTGCCACCCCAGAGCCGGCAGTACGCAGTGGTCGCCGAGCAGATCGCGGACATCGGCCGCCACGGTCCCACCAAACAAGAAGCAGTCCGCCCGCCTTGGACAAAGCGCGCCGGCATACTTGGCGTCATCGCGTTGTTTCTCTGGAAATTCAAGATCGCCATCATCTTTCTGTTGACCAAGGGAAAGCTGTTGCTGCTTGGGCTCACCAAGGCCAGCACGCTGTTCTCGATGATCCTGTCGCTGGGAGTCTACTGGCAGGTGTTCGGGTGGAAGTGGGCCCTGGGGGTCGTGGCCTCGATCTACGTGCACGAGATGGGACACGTCGCCGTGCTGCGTCGCTACGGCATCCCGGCCACGGCGCCGATGTTCCTGCCAGGCATTGGCGCGGTCATTCGCAGCCGGTTCTATCCCACCGACGTAGTGGCAGAAGCACGCGTCGGGCTCGCTGGGCCGATCTGGGGACTTGGTGCAGCATTCACCTGTTTTCTCATCTACCGGGCGACGGATCTCGCGGCGTGGGGTGCACTCGCCGAGATCGGTGCGTGGATCAACCTCTTCAACCTCACTCCGATCTGGCAGCTGGACGGGGCCCACGGCTTCAAAGCCCTCACGAAACAGCAGCGCTTGATCGCTACCGCCGCGATCGGCGTGGCGTGGGTGCTGAGCAGCAAAGGGTTGCTCTTGCTGCTCCTCGTCGCCGGGCTGTGGGCTGCGCTGGGCCGCGAAGCGCCCGAGGAGCCGGACCGGCGAACGCTGCTCGAGTATGTCGTATTGATTGGCGCGCTGACCGCCCTGGCCGCGCTTCCCGTCCCCGTGACCGCCCTCGACTAGATACCCGCTAGTATCTAAGATACCATTCGGTCCCTTGACTGAGCTAAGCGTCAGTCTAGGTTTGCCATTCGCCGTCCTGAACGCCCTCGATTGAGCACTTGGGAGATGGAATGACGTACATCATCGCCGAGCCGTGCATCAACGTCAAAGACCGGTCCTGCGTCGATGTCTGCCCGGTGGATTGCATCTACGAAGGCGCGGACATGCTCTACATC
>WNGI01013516.1_pt1 | contig 11391 bp, 11 predicted proteins | sample 5400621 | NCBI WGS metagenome assembly WNGI01 (sample SAMN13153374, study PRJNA577476) | soil metagenome | isolation source: 20 cm soil or saprolite under Garry oak tree replicate 1 | place: USA:California | collected 2016-06-15
GGGCGAACCGTACTAAGGGGAGCTAGGCGGAATCGCGGCGGGGCCGCCCGCTCCGAAGGTCTTCGGCTCCCGGGTGAATGGATACGTCGCCCAGTAGAGCTTCTCGATCTGGCCGTCCGCTCCGCGCACGACCCGCAGCACCTCTCCCCGCTCCGGCCCGGAGCGCGTCCGGTAGCGGTCGGTTCCCTCGAGCTCGAACACCGACGGCTCGCGATCCGGCGCCGCCGCAAGCCGCGCCTCGAGCCTCCCTGCCCGCCAGGTGAAGACCGACTCGGAGCCCTCTGACCACCAACGCCCGAGCAGCGGCTCGATCTCGGCCGGCGGAGGCTCCTCCGGCGTCCACGGATCAGCGGCGGGCGCAAGCTCGTCGAGCGCGGCCTCGATCAGCCGCAGGCCGGTTTCGCCGAGCTCGTCCCAGTTGCCCGAGTTCGTCAGCAGCACGGCGCCGATCCGATCGCGTCGAGAGTAGACGAGCATCGAGAGGAACCCGGGGAAGCCGCCGGTGTGGCCCGCCAGGATCCGCTCGCCCCGTCGCCAGAGCTCGAGGCCTCGACCCCAGCCGCGCGTCCAGTCCGGCCTGGCCATGATCCGCACCACGTGCATCTCCTCGACGAGCGCCGCCGGAACGACGGCGTCGTCCGGATCGCAGAGGAACGAGCCCCAGCGCGCCAGGTCGGCCACTGTGCTGGACAGCCCCGACTCGCCGCCCTTCCCGCCAAGCTCAAGGTCGGCCTCGCGCCGAACCGCCTCCGAGTACGGCTCGACGAGGTAGGGCTTGGCGGCCGGCGATGTCGGCCCCCAGGTCGTCCGCTCGAGACCGAGCGGCTGCAGCAGCCGGACCTCAACGTACCGCCGGAACGGCGTGCCGGAGACCCGCTCGACGACCTGGCCGAGAAGGGCGTAGGCGAGGTTCGAGTAGTGCCACGCCTCGCCGCCGGCGAGGACCCGCTCTGCCTCCGGAAGCCTGGCCAGCAACTCATCGGCCTCCGGGAAGACGAGCGACTCCCAGATCTCACCCGGCGGCTCCCGCTGGAGCCCTGACGTATGCGCGAGCATCTCGCCCAGCGACAGCGACCCGAGCTGGGCCGCCTCGGGGAGATGCCGCTCGAGCGGATCCGCGAGGTCGAGCTTGCCGGCGGCGCACAGCTGCATGACCGACGCAGCGGTGAACGTCTTCGTGATCGAGGCGACGGGGAACTGCGTGTCGACCGTCGCCTCTTCCGCCGCCTCGACGTCGGCGAGCCCGATCGCCTCCGACCATAAGAGCGAGCCGGCGCGAAAGACTCCGGCCGCGACGCACGGCAGCCGCCCCTCGCGCTGCGCCCCGCGGACGATTCGCGAGAAGGCCTCGTCACGCATGGGCCAGCGCCCCGAGCGCGCGCGGGATCAGCTCGACCGCCTGCTCGATGTCGTCGTCTCCGACGTCCAGGTGCGTGACCGCGCGCAGGCGTGTGGCGTGGGGTGTCATCGAAAGACCGACGCCGTGATCCCAGAGGCGGGCGAGCGCCTCCTGGCGCGACAGGCCCAGCGGACCGAGCTCGACCTGGACGAAGTTCGTCTCGACCTGCTCGAGGTCGACAGCGACCCCGGCCGCGTCCAGTCCTTCGGCAAGCCGCCTCGCGCGCGCGTGATCCTCGACCAGCCGCTCGATGTTGTGCTCGAGCGCGTAGACGCCCGCGGCCGCGACAATCCCCGCCTGACGCATCGCGCCGCCGAAGAGGTGCTTCAGCCTGCGCGCCTTCGCCATCAGCTCCTCCGAGCCCGCGACCAGTGCGCCGAGCGGGCAGCCCAGCCCTTTCGAGAGGCAGAGCGTGACCGTGTCGAACTGCCGCCCGATCTCGGCCGACGGCACCCCGGAGGCAACGGCCGCGTTCATGATCCGCGCACCGTCGAGGTGCGGCCGGAGTCCGAGCTCGCGCGCGCTGGCGACGATCGCCTCGATCTCCGGCAGCGGCCAGACGCGCCCGCCGGACGCGTTGTGCGTGTTCTCGACCGAGACGATCCGCGTAGCCGGCGTGTGGGTCGAGTCGCCGGGCCGTACGATCTCGCGCAGCTGGTCCGGAGTGAAGCGACCCGCCTCGCAGCGGAGCGGCCGCGTCATAAGGCCCGCGTGGACCGCGGGCCCGCCGAGCTCCGAGAGGAAGATATGGGAGTTCTCCTCGGCGACCACCTCATCACCCGGCTCGCTGAGCGTCCGGAGGGCGATCTCGTTCGCCATCGTCGCGGTCGGGACGAAGACGGCCTCCTCCTGGCCGAGCAGCTGCGCGGCCAGCGTCTCGAGCCGGGTGACCGTTGGGTCCTCGCGCTTCTGCTCGTCGCCGACCTCCGCCGCGGCGATCGCCGCGCGCATCTCAGGGCTTGGCTTCGTCTGCGTGTCGGAGCGAAGCTCGATCATCAGGCGCCCTTGGGAGCCTCGATCCCGACCGGCGCAGGGTCCGCCGAGAGATCCGGGTGGTCCTCGAAGAGGTAGCGAACGACCGCGCGCTTGGCCGCCTTCACCTCGTCCAGCCGCCCGACCACGGTCGAGCGTGGCGCCTCCTTCAGCGCCTCGGGACGCTCCTCGGCGTCCCGCGCGATCGCCACCATCGCGTCGGCGAACTCGTCGAGTGTCTCCTTGGCCTCGGTCTCGGTCGGCTCGATCATCAGTGCTTCGGGAACGATGAGCGGGAAGTAGATCGTCGGCGGGTGGAAGCCGTGGTCCATCAGTCCCTTGGCGACGTCGAGGGCCGTCACCCCGTGCTCCCGCTTCTGGCGGCGGGCGGAGAGGACGAACTCGTGCATGCAGAGCCGGTCGAACGGGAGCTCGTAGGCGTCCCGTAGCCGGGCGAGCAGGTAGTTGGCGTTGAGGACGGCGACCTCGGACATCTCGCGCAATTGGGGGCCGTAGGCGCGGATGAACGCGTACGAGCGGACGAAGACGCCGAACGGGCCATAGAACCCGCGCACCTTGCCGATCGTCTTCGGGCGGTCGTAGTCGAGCGCGTAGCCGTCGCCGTCGCGCACAACCGCCGGGACAGGAAGGTACGGCGCGAGCCGTTCGCCCACCGCAATCGGGCCGCCGCCCGGGCCGCCGCCGCCGTGCGGCTGCGAGAACGTCTTGTGCAGGTTGATGTGGACGATGTCGAAGCCCATGTCGCCCGGCCGAGAGATGCCGCAGACCGCGTTCAGGTTCGCCCCGTCGTAGTACATCAGCGCGCCGGCCGAGCGGAAGATCTCGGCGATCTGCTCGATGTTCTCGTCGAAGAGCCCGAGCGTGGACGGGTTCGTGAGCATCAGCCCCGCCGTCTCCTCGTCCACCTTCTCGCGCAGGTCGTCGACGTCGATGTTCCCTCGCGCATCGGTGTGGACGTTCGTGAGCTCGTAGCCGGCCATGGTCACGCTGGCCGGGTTCGTCCCGTGCGCGGTGTCGGGAATCACCACCTTCCGCCGGCGCTCGGCCTCGCCGCGGTCGGCGAAGTAGGCGCGCATCAGCATCAGGCCGGTGATCTCGCCCTGCGAGCCCGCGGCGGGTTGAAGCGAGACGGCGTCGAGCCCGGTGATCTCCGCCAGTACCTCTTGCAGCTCGAAGCAGAGGCGCAAGGCGCCCTGCGTGCGGCTCTCCTCGTCCAGCGGATGCAGGTCGCGAAAGCCGGGCAAGGCGGCGAACCGCTCGTTGACCCGAGGGTTGTGCTTCATCGTGCACGAGCCGAGCGGGTAGAAGCCGGTGTCGATCCCGAAGTTGCGCGTCGAGAGCTTGGTGAAGTGGCGGACGAGATCCGGCTCGGCGATCTCCGGCAGGCGTGGAGGCTCGGCCCGCCGCAGCTCCGCCGGGACTTCCGGGACCGGGAGGCCGTGGTCCGGCAGGCGGCCGGCGCGCCGTCCGGGACGGGACTTCTCGAAGATCAGCTGCAACTCGCCAGCACCTCGGCAAGACGGTCGATCTCCTCCCTGGTCCGCCGTTCCGTGACCGCGATCAGCAACGTGTCGTCAAGCCCCGGGTAGTCGCGGCCGAGCGGGTAGCCCGGATGGATCCCCTGCTCGAGCGCAGCCGTCACAACCTCGCGCGCAGGCCGTCTAGGCTCAGCCGCTCCTTCGCGTAGTCGGCGAGTGCGAGGCAGGTCTCCCCCACCTCGCGTAGTCCCTGCGGGCCCAGCCACGAGAGGTAGACGAGTCCCCCCAGCGCCAGCAGCGTCTGGTTGGTCGTGATGTTCGACGTCGCCTTCTCCCGCCGGATGTGCTGCTCGCGGGTCTGCAGGGTGAGGACATAGCCGCGGTTCCCCGCGGCGTCTGTGGTCTCGCCGACGATCCGACCCGGCATCTTCCGGATGTATTCGGAGCGCGCGGCCAGGAACCCGTAATGCGGCCCGCCGAAGGAGAGCGGGTTCCCGGCCGGCTGGCCTTCCCCGATCGCCAGGGCGCAGCCGTAGTTCCCCGGGGCCTCGAGCACCCCGAGCGAGAGCGGGTCGACGTGGGCGACCGGAAGCGCCCCTGCCTCCGAGGCTGCGGCTGCGAGGTCCGGGGCCGGTTCGAGCACGCCGAAGAAGTTCGGCTGCTGGAAGATGACGCAGGCCGCGCCCTCGGCAGCGGCACGCAGCTCGTCCGGGTCGGTCGCCCCATCGCGGTGCGGAACCTCGACGACCTCGAGGCCGAAACCCGGCGCGTAGGTCTTCACGACCTGGCGGACCTGCGGGTTTGTCGCCTCGGTGACGACGGCCTTCGAGCGGCCGGTCGCGTGCTTGGCCACGAAGCAGGCGTCCGCGGCCACCGTCGTCCCGTCGTAGCCTGACGCGTTCGAGACGTCCATGACTGTCAACTCGCAGATCGCGGTCTGGTACTCGAAGATCGCCTGCAGCACGCCCTGGCTCAGCTCCGGCTGATACGGCGTGTACGCGGTCAGGAACTCGCCGCGCTGCAGAACGGTGTCGACGACGGCCGGCACGTAGTGGTCGTAGAGCCCCGCGCCCAGGAAGGAAACCGTCGCGCTCGTGTCCGCGTTCTCCGCGGCGAGCTCCTCGAAGTAGGCGGTCAGCTCCTGCTCCGTGAGTGCGGGCGGCAGGTCCAGCTCGCGCCCCAGCCGCACCCCCCCGGGAATGTCGACGAAGAGCTCCTCGATCGACGAGACGCCGATCGCGTCGAGCATCGCGTCGCGGTCGCCGTCGGTCAGCGCGAGGTAGCTCACGAGCGGTCGAGCTGGTCGGGGGCGGTCATCCCTGCTCGGCCAGGCGGCGTCGGTAGTCGTCGGCGTCCAGCAGCGAATCGGCCTCGCTGGGGTCGGTCAGGCGCACGCGCACGAGCCAACCCTCGCCGTAGGGATCCTCGTTGACCGTCTCCGGCGCGTCGGCGACCGCGCCGTTGACCTCGATGATCTCGCCCGAGAGCGGCGCGATCACGTCCGAGACCGCCTTGACCGACTCGACCTCGGCGTACGTCTGGTCCTTCGCGACGGTCGTTCCCGCCTCCGGCGCCTCGTAGTGCACGAGCTCTCCGAGCGCGTCCTGCGCGAACCAGGTGATCCCGAACGTCGCCTCGTCCCCGTCGATGCGCGCCCAGTCGTGCTCGGGGTGGTAGCGAAGGTCGTCCGGGTAGCTCTCAGCCGCCATTCCGCTCCTCTCGTTGGTAGATCGGCTTCTTGACCAGTCGGCCACGGCGCCGCCGGCCGCGCACGTCGATCGTCAGCTCGGTTCCGGGCTCCGCGAGCGCCGTCGGCACGTAGCCCATCCCGATCCCGCGCTCGAGCATCGGCGAGTGCGACCCCGAGGTCACCGCGCCGACCGGCTCGCCTCTGCCGTCGAGGATCGCCATCCCCTCACGCGGGATCGCGCGCTCCTCCATCACGAACGCCGCCAGCCGCCGCGTCGGCCCTTCCTCCTTGACCGCACGCAAGGCGGCCACGCCGATGAAGTCCTTGTCCAGCGCGCACACCCAGCCGAGCCCGGCCGAGATCGCGTCCGTGTCGGGCCCGATGTCGTTCCCGTGCAACGGGTAGCAGACCTCGAGCCGCAGCGTGTCGCGCGCCCCCAGCCCGCAAGGAACGGCCCCGCGGGCCAGCACGCGGTCCCAGAGCTCGCCGGCGCTCTCGGCCGGAACGAGCAGCTCGACGCCGAGCTCGCCGGTGTAGCCGGTTCGGTTGACGACGCACTCGACGCCGTCGATCTCGCCGTCGGCGAACGTGAACGCAGGCGCCGCCGGCAAGCCCAGTCGCTCGAGCGAGCGCGGCCCCTGGACGGCCAGCAGCGCGTACGCGTCGGAGACGTCGCGGAGCTCGGCGCCGTCCAGCTCGTGGTCACGCAGCCACACGAGGTCGCTCTCACGGTTCGCAGCGTTGACGATCAGCAGAAAGCGATCCGGTGCCCGCTCGTAGGTGATCAGGTCGTCGACGATCCCGCCCTCGCCGTTGGTCAGGAGCGTGTACTGCGCCTTCCCTGGCTCGATGCGGTCGAGATCGTTAGAGAGCAGCCTCTGCAGATACTCGCGCGCTCGAGGGCCTTCGACCTCGAGCTCGCCCATATGCGAGACGTCGAAGACGCCGCAGTCATTCCGCACCGCGAGGTGCTCGGGGATCACGCCCTCGTACTGCACCGGCATCTCCCAGCCGGCGAAGGGGACCAGCCGCGCGCCGAGGGCGACGTGCCGGTCGTAGAGCGGTGTGCGCAGCAGCGTCTGCATCGGGCGCTGATGCTAAAGGCGCCGGGCTCGACGGCGCCGGCCAAAGACGCCGAGCGAGCCCCCTAAGGCGCCGACTCGGCGGCGCCGACCAAGAGGTCGTGCGGGCTCCGCCCGTGCGACCGTCCAACACACCGCCTTGGATAGCACTAGCGAGTCCTCTGCCGAGAGATAGGCCTAAAAGGGAGCCGCCCCGGCTTCGGCTTTGAGTGCCGAGGCCGGGGCGGCCGGACCGGGTCATCGCGGATCGACCTTAGCGGCCGATCCGAGAGGGCAAACTCTTCATAGCCGCGCGCAACAGGTGTTAAACCTGTCTGCCGAAAACTTTTTCGAAAGCGCCGAAACGGCTCAGCCGTCGCGGAGGAACGACGGCACCTCGAGGATCTCGTCCGAGACCTCGAAGCGGTCGGCGGCGACCTCGCGGGCGCCCTCTTCCTGCGAAGCCTCGGCGGGCTCCTCGGTACGGCGGCGGCGGCGGAGCCGGGCCGGGCCGAAGCCGGTGGCGATCACCGTGACGCGCACCTCGTCGTCGAGCGCGTCGTCGATGACGGCGCCGAAGATCACGTTCGCGTTCTGGTCGGCCGCCGAGGTGACAACCTCGGCGGCCTCGTTGATCTCGAAGAGGCCGATGTTCGGACCGCCGGTCACGTTCAAGAGGATTCCGGTCGCGCCCTCGAGCGACGACTCGAGCAGCGGCGAAGAAACTGCCTGGCGGGCGGCGGATGTCGCGCGGCCTTCGCCGGAGGCGATCCCGATCCCCATCAGCGCCGAGCCGGCCTCGCTCATGATCGTGCGCACGTCGGCGAAGTCGAGGTTGACGAGACCGGGGATCGTGATCAGGTCGGTGATCCCCTGGACGCCCTGGCGCAGGACGTCGTCTGCCAGCTTGAACGCGTCGACGATCGACGTCCGCTTGTCGACGACCTGGAGCAGCCGGTCGTTCTCGATCACGATCAGCGTGTCGACGTGGTCGCGCAGCTCCTCGACGCCGAGCGAGGCGACCTCGGCTCGGCGGCGGCCCTCGAATGAGAACGGCCGCGTGACGACTCCGACGCAGAGCGCGCCGAGCTCCTCGGCGAGCTGCGCGACGATCGGCGCGGCGCCTGTGCCCGTGCCCCCGCCCTCGCCGGCCGTGACGAAGATCATGTCGGCGCCCTTGAGCGCCTCCTTCAGCTCGTCGCGGCTCTCGTCGGCGGCGGCCTTCCCGATCGACGGGTCGGCGCCCGCACCGAGACCGCGCGTCGCAGTGGAGCCGATCGGCATCTTCACGTCGGCGTCGCACATCAGCAGCGCCTGCGCGTCGGTGTTGATCGCGATGAACTCGACCCCGGCAAGGCCGGCGTCGACCATCCGGTTGACGGCGTTCGAGCCGCCTCCGCCGACGCCCACAACCTTGATCAGGGCCAGGTAATTTCCTGCTTGATCTCTCATCCTCAACTCGTCTCTACCTGAAGCTCTAGTGGAAGGTACACCTTCCGAGTCCAGGAGGGTACGCCTAGTCGAGGCGCCTGTCAACGCCGATCGCGCTACAAAACCCTAAGGCTCAACTTGCGGGTTGAGAGTTTGTGCCCGCGACCGGCCGTCCAGGAACGCTCACATCGAGATAGGTATAGCCCCCGCCGCGAAGCTGCGGCAGGACGCGTGTGGCCACGGCCAGCTTGAGGCGAACCGCGCGCACGTCCCCCAAGCGGAGCTGCAGGCCGGAGCCCAGCAGGAAGGTCAGCTCGTGCGCCTGTGCCTTCGCGTTCCAGATGCGCGTCCCGAAACCGGAGCGACGGGCGATCGCGAGTGCGCGGACAGCGCGCAGACCCTGGCGATCTACCAGCGCCACGCCGACCTCGGGGTCTCCGGACCGGGTCAACCAGATGCGAGGCAGCGAGCGGTGCGTGCCGGTGGCGGCAGGACCGATGACGCGGCCTTCGCCCGAGACGAGCCAGGCCTTGGCCCCGCGGCGCGCCACAGCCACCGCGTGCTCTGCCCGGACGGTCACGCGCAGGGTGTGCGGGAACGAGCGGTCGTAGCTTGCCGTGGCGACGTCGGTGAGCGGCGCCAGCCGGCGCTCGACGTCGGCCCGGTGAAGAGCGAGCAGACTCGTCCCATCGAGCGGAGCGAGCGCAGCCCGAACGTGAGCCGCGACCGCCGGCGGCGCGCCTTCGACTTCGATTCGCTGCACGGCGAACATCGGCGTCACACGCGCGAGCGTGTACAAGCCGGCTGCCGCAGCGACAAGCGCAAAGCCGATCAGCAGCGAGCGCCCCGAAGGGAGCAGTCGCACGAAGGCCGCGCGGTCGGCTCCCGCCGGGAACGGGACCACCGCTGCACGGGCACGCTGCTGAGGCCTTCGCTCGGGCACGGCGACGGATTCGCCGCGCCGGGCGCGCCTCCTACCTACGGGAGCTCGAGCGGGCCGAGAAGCTCGACCTCGTGCTCGAGCTCGACGCCGTACTGCTCGAGGGCCCGGCGGCGTGCCTCCACCATCAGCGCGATCGCGTCCCCGGACCGGGCGCCGTCCGCGTTCTCGATGAAGTTCGCGTGGCGGGGCGAGATCTGCGCGCCGCCGATCCGGTGACCCTTGAGCCCGCAAGCCTCGAGCATCCGCCCCGCGCTCAGCTCGTGCTCGGGATTCTTGAAGACGCTGCCGAAGGTGCGCTTGTTCGTCGGCTGGGCCGCTTTGCGCAGCGCCTGGAGCTCGGCGATCGTCGCCTTGATCTCGTCGGTCGGCTTCGGCGCGAGCCGGAACTCGGCGCGTGCGACGACCTGGCCGTGCCTGAGGCCGGAGCGGCGATAGCTGAGCCCGAGGTCGGCGGGCGTGAGCCAGCGGGTGCCCTCTGCGTCGACGACCAGTGCCCGCCCGAGGATCGCAGCCCAGTCGCTGCCGTAGGCGCCGGCGTTCATCCAGACGCCCCCTCCGACCGTGCCCGGGATCGCGCAGGCGAACTCGAAGCCGCCGAGGCCGGCCGCGCGCGCCCGGTGCAGGCAGACGGCGTTTGCCGCGCCGCCGCCGGCGAGGAGCCGGTCGTCCTCGGTCTCCGCGGTCGCCAGCTCGCCGGCCAGCTTGACGACCAGGCCATCGAAGCCCTCGTCGGCGACGAGCAGGTTCGAGCCGAGCCCGACGGCCGCGACCTCGAGCCTGCGCTCTACCGCCCAGGCCAGCGCCTCCTGCAGCTCGCCGAGGGTCTCGGGCCTCGCGAAAGCCGCGGCCGGCCCGCCCGTGCCGAGCGTCGTGAAGCGCGACAGGGCAACGCCCTCGTCGACGTTCATTTGCCGAGCTCGTCGAGGATGAGCGGGCCGGCGCGCTCGACGTCGCCGGCGCCGATCGTGACGACGAGGTCGCCCGGCCGCGCCCGCCGCGAGAGGAAGCGCGCCGCGTCCTCCAGCGCGGGAGTCCAGGCAACCGCCATCCCGGGTCGGCGCGAGAGCAGCTCGTCGACGACCAGCTTCCCGTCGACTCCCGGCACCGGCTCCTCGCGCGCCGCGTAGACCTCAGTCACGGCGACTGCGTCGGCGGCCGCCAGCGAGGCGGCGAGCTCGGCGGCAACGTGGCGCGTCCGCGAGAAGAGGTGCGGCTGGAAGACGACGAGCACGCGGCCCGGCCCGACCTCGGAGCGAGCGGTCTCGAGCGTCGCCGCGATCTCGCTCGGGTGGTGGCCGTAGTCGTCGAAGACCTGGACGCCGCCCGCCTCGCCCCGCCGCTCGAAGCGCCGACCCGCGCCACGGAACTCGGGCAGCACGGCCTCGGCCGCCTCGCGGGGCACGCCGGCCAGCTCCAGCGCCTCGAGCGCCGCGGCCGCGTTCAGGCGGTTATGCCGTCCCGGCACGCCTAGCTCGAAGGAAACGGGCTCGAGCTCGTCGCCGCGGACGGCCGTCGGCGCCGCCGCAACCCAGCGTTCGAACAGGTCGCGAACCTCGTCCTCGGAGGCGAAGGTCGCGTGGTGGTCGAGCTCGACGTTCGTGAGCACCGCGATCTGCGGCCGCAACAGCTCGAGCGAGCGGTCCGACTCGTCACCTTCGGCTACCAGCCAGCCCTCGCCCGCGCGCGCGTTTCCTCCGAGCTGCGGGATCTCGCCGCCGATCAGGACCGCGGGGTCGCAGCCCAGCTCCTCGAGGCAGAACGCGATCATGCCCGCGGTCGTCGTCTTCCCGTGCGCGCCGGCAATGACGATCGACGGGCGCAGCGAGACCAGCTCGGCCAGCAGCTCGCCTCGCCGCCGCACGGCGCGGCCCGCGACCTCGGGGTTGTCCGGCCCGATCGCGCTCGAGACGATCACCTCGGCGCCGCCGGGCACGTTGGTCGCGTCGTGACCGATCGCCACCGGAATGCCGGCCGCCTCGAGCCGCTCGACGTACGACGACCGCGCCCGATCGGAGCCGCCGACCTCCGCGCCCCACTCCTTCGCCACCAGCGCCAGCGCGCTCATGCCGGCGCCGCCGATACCGACGAACCAGAAGCGTCTACCCTCGAGCAAGCGCGATCAGCCCCTCCGCGATCTCGTCCGCCGCCTCCGGGCGCGCGACGCGCAGCATCGCCGCGCCCATCTCCTCGAGACGCTGCGGGTCCTCCAGGAGGGAGCGCACCAGCTCCGGCACGCGGCCCAGCTCGGTTTCGGGGACGAGGATCGCGCCGCCCGCGGCCTGGAAGTAGCGCGCGTTCTTCGTCTGGTGGTCGGCGGTCGCGAGCGGGTAGGGCACGAGGATCGCCGGCTTGCCGGCGGCGGCAAGCTCCCAAACGCCTCCGCCCGCGCGCGCGAG
>WNGI01005558.1_pt1 | contig 11390 bp, 10 predicted proteins | sample 5400621 | NCBI WGS metagenome assembly WNGI01 (sample SAMN13153374, study PRJNA577476) | soil metagenome | isolation source: 20 cm soil or saprolite under Garry oak tree replicate 1 | place: USA:California | collected 2016-06-15
ATCCTCGTGCAGATTCGCTAGATTCAGCAGCGCCGGAACGTAGGAGGGATTGAGCTTCAGCGCTTCGCGCAGCTCACGTTCGGCGGCCTCGTTCTGGCGCAGGCAGTCGGAGTAGATGACGGCGCGGTTGAGATAGACTTCCTCGGGCCCCGCGACCCCGCGGGCGAGCGCCTCCTGGTAGGACCCGAGCGCTGCCTCGAACCGGCCGCTACGACGCTGGACGACCGCGAGGTTGAACCAGCAGTCGCGCAGCGCCGGCCAGCGACCGAGGATACGCAGGTAGGCCGCTTCGGCCTCGGGCAGGTGGCCCGCCTCGCGCAGGGCGTTGGCCTCCCGAATCAGCGTCACAGGGGCGGGAATCACGTATCTTGCCGATGGCATTTATATAGTGCCAGCTTCGATGGCTTCGCCAATCGACGCCCGTCTTAGAGGTCCGAGCATACGTTACGGGACCTGCCGCGTCAGCGGGCGCGCGCGGCGGCCCCGACCTCTTCAGGGTCGTTCGGTATCGTGGAGCCACAGCTCTACACGCAGGCAACCCTGCACTGCTCGCCAGGCGATGAGGTTTTGATCGTGGGCGAGCAGGGCACGGAGCGCCTCGTCCTTGCCGCCGCCGGCGACCACGAACAGCGGCTCTCCGACACGGGAGAGGAAGTCTGGAGTCACGCTCACCGCCGACATCCCGTCCGGGCGGTGCACGGCGATCGCCAGGTGTCCGCGCGCGCGTTCCAGGTCCGGCGCACCAAACAGGGACGCGGTGTGACCGTCGGCGCCCAGCCCGAGGAGCCCCAGGCCGATGCGCACGCCGGAATCCAACAGCGCCGCGAGCTGCCGCTCATAGTCCGCCGCCGCCTCTTCGAGCGGCAGCTCGGTGCGCACGCGCGCCACCGCGCCCGGCGGCAGCGCGAGTGCATCCAGCAGCGGGCGCGCCTGGTGATAGTTGCTGGCGTCCGAATCGCACGGCACGTAGCGATCGTCGCAGAACAGGATGTGCAACCGATCATGAGGCAGGGGACCCCGCGCCAGCGCCCGATACGCCGGCAGCGGCGTGGTGCCCCCGGAGAGCATGATGGCCGAGGCGCCGTGCGCGCCGATCGCCTGCCCGAGGCGCTGCCCGAGGGCCGCATCGAGCGCGGCGCGCGAGGGGAAGCGGCGCGTGGTGAGCGTGGTCATGAAGACTGCCTACCCGCTGCGCGGGCGCTCGCCCACCTGCGCCCGCACTTCAAACACGCGCCGGCCGCGCAGTCCGCGCAGCACGATGCTGCTCCCGGGCTTGTGGCCGGCGATGCGTACGAGCGCGTCCTGCGCGCTGCTCGGCGCCGCCCCGTCGATCGCGAGCAGCAGGTCGCCCGGCTGCAGCCCCGCCTGCTGAGCGGGACTGCCCACGTACAGGTTGTCGATGAGCACGGCGGCCTGGGTGAGCCCCCACTGCCGGGCCTGCTCTTCCGAGAGGTCCCGCGGGACGATGCCGATCCAGCCGCGGATCACCCGGCCGTGCGCGATGATGTCGGCCATCACCCCGCGCACCATGTTCACCGGGATGGCGAAGCCGATGCCCTCGACGCCCATGTTCTTGGCGACGATGGCGGTGTTGATGCCGATCAGCGCGCCGCTGGAGTCGATGAGCGCGCCGCCCGAGTTGCCGAAGTTGATCGGAGCATCGGTCTGGATGAAGTCCTCGAGAGGGGCGATCCCGAGCTGCTGGCGGCTGGTCGCGCTCACGATCCCGTGAGTGACGGTGTGCGACAGGCCGATGGGATTGCCGATGGCGAGCACGACGTCGCCGACCTGAAGCTGGTCGGAGCGCCCGAAGGCCGCCACCGGCAGGGGCTTGAGATCGATCTTCAGCACCGCCAGGTCCGTGTCTGGATCGCGGCCGACGATGTGCGCCTCCGCCACCCGGCCGTCGGCGAGCGCCACCATGATCGAGTCGGCGTTGGCGATGACGTGCTGATTGGTGACGATGTGACCGCCTTCATCGACGATCACACCGGAGCCGAGGCTGCGCTCGATGCGCTGCCGGTAGCGCGGCATGTAGTCCCCGAACAGCTCCCCGAGCGAGGGCGCCACCCGCTCGGTCACCAGGCGCGCCGTGTAGATGTTGACTACGGCCGGCGCGGCGCGCTGTACGGCGGCCGCGTAGGTGGCACGCTCCTGCGCCGGGAGCGCGCGGTCGGCGGCCGGCAGCGCCGGTCCCGGCGGGCGGGTCGAGCCGCGAATCAGATCCGGGCGCAGCGCGATGATCAGGAAGGCGAGTGCCAGTCCTCCCACGACCGATCCGGCCACGAAGATCAATGCGCTTCCTAAGCGCTTGAGCATCATAAACTCCGGGAAAACCCTCGCGTGCGCACCGCAGGTGGCGCGCCCGGAAGGGGGTGTTCGTTTGTGTATAATGCGCCGCCCCCCGCAAGGTACGAAATCGCGCCGCGCGCTTCAGTCGTCCGCGCGGCGGTGCGACGCGAACGAGAGTGGAGAGCGGTTGGATGGCGGATCACGCAGTCGTCGCCGAGGATGAAGTCGACCTGAGCCGACGCAAGTTCCTCACCCGAGCGACGATCGCCACCGGCGCGGTCGGCACGGTGCTCGCGGCGGTGCCATTCATCGAGTCCTGGAGCCCTTCCGAGCGTGCCCGGGCCCAGGGCGCCCCCACCGAGCTCGACCTCGCCAAGCTCGAGCCGGGCCAGATGACGACCACCGTGTGGCGCAAGTCCCCGGTCTACGTGGTGCGGCGCACCCCCGACATGCTCGCGCGCATCGCCGGTCACGATGGGTTGCTGAAGGACCCGCAGTCCGAAAAGTCCGACCAGCCGCCGTATGCCCGCAACCCGCTGCGCTCGCGCAGCGCCGAGTTTCTGGTGCTGATCGGCACCTGCACGCACCTGGGGTGTCTGCCGAAGCAGCGCTTCGGCGCGGGCGAGCTGTACCCGGACTGGCCGGGCGGCTTCTTCTGCCCCTGCCACGGGTCGCGGTTCGATCTCGCCGGGCGGGTGTTCGAGGGCTCGCCCGCCTCGGCGAACCTGCGGGTGCCGCCGTATTCCTATCCGAATGCGCGCACGCTGCTGATCGGTGCCGACGAGCGAGGAGTCGCCTGATGGGCGTGAAGACCGCGACCGGCGCACCGGCCCGGCTGCCGGGGAGCGCGGCGCCGAAGCAGGGCCTGTGGGCCTGGCTCAACAAGCGCCTGCCGGTCGATGAGTTCATCACCGAGCAGCTGACCGGTTACTACGCGCCGAAGAATTTCAACATCTGGTACTTCTTCGGGTCGCTCGCGCTTCTGGTGCTGGTCATGCAGCTCGTGACCGGCATCTTCCTCACCATGTTCTACCAGCCCGGCGAGCTCACCTCGTTCGACTCGGTCGAATACATCATGCGCGAGGTGGACTTCGGATGGCTCATCCGCTACCTGCATTCCACCGGCGCCTCCGCGTTCTTCATCGTGGTCTACCTGCACATGTTCAGGGCGTTCCTGTACGGCTCGTACCGGGCGCCGCGGGAGCTGCTGTGGCTCATCGGCATGCTGGTGTACCTGGCGCTCATGGCCGAGGCCTTCATGGGTTACGTGCTGCCCTGGGGCAACATGTCGTTCTGGGGCGCGCAGGTGATCGTGAACCTGTTCGGCACCATCCCCGGGATCGGCACCCCGCTGGTGGAATGGATCCGCGGCGACTACGGCATTGCCGATGCGACGCTGAACCGCTTCTTTGCGCTGCATGTCGTGGCGCTGCCGCTGGCGCTGCTGCTGCTGGTGATGCTGCACCTGGTGGCGCTGCACCGCACCGGCTCGAACAACCCCGATGGCATCGAGATCAAGGAGAAGGTGGGCGCTGACGGCAAGCCGCTCGACGGCATTCCGTTCCACCCCTACTACACGGTCAAGGACGTGGTCGGCGTCGGGGTGTTCCTGCTGCTGTTCGCGCTGGTGGTGTTCTTCAAACCGACTCTCGGCGGCCTGTTCCTCGAGGCGCCGAACTTCGAGCCCGCCAATCCTTTATCGACACCCGAGCACATCGCGCCGGTGTGGTACTTCACGCCTTACTACGCGATGCTGCGCGCGGTGCCGGATCAGCGCATGGGGGCGCTGCTCATGCTGCTGGCGGTGGTGTCGTTCCTGTTCCTGCCCTGGCTCGACCGCTCGCCGGTGAAGTCCATGCGCTATCGGGGCTGGATCTCGCGCACGGCGCTGGCGTTGTTCGCGGTGTCGTTCGTGGCGCTCGGCTACCTCGGCCTGCAGCCGGCGGAAGGCCTGTATGTGGTGCTGGCGCGCATTTTCGTGGCCATCTACTTCGCGTTCTTCCTGCTCATGCCGTTCTACAGCCGCATCGACCCGGTGAAGCCCGTGCCCGACCGCGTGGTCTTCCATGCGCACTGAAGCCGGGCGCGGCCGGCGCGGATTCCTGGCCGCGGCACTGCTGTCGGCGGCAGCGGCCGCCACGCACGGCGCGTGGGCGGCCGAGGAGGCGGCGGGCGGTCCGCAAGCCGCCGCCGGCGCGCAAGTCCCCGCCGCCTTCGGCGCCGACTGGCAGAGCTGGCACGCCGCCAACGACGTATCGGACATGGCCTCGGTGCAGCGCGGCGCGCGCAACTTCGTCAGCTACTGCCTCGGGTGTCATTCCCTCAAGTACGAGCGCTGGTCACGCCTGGCGCAGGACCTGGGCGTTCCGCCGCGGCTGCTGCAGCAGGATCTGCTGCCGCCCGGCGACAAACCCGCGCAGTACATCCTCACCAGCATGCCGGCGGCGGATGCGCAAGACTGGTTCGGCAAGACCCCGCCGGACCTGACACTCATGGCGCGGGCCCGCGGTCAGGACTACCTCTACCAGTTCCTGAGGACGTTCTACCTGGATCCCGCGACTCAGACCGGGGCCAACAACCTGCGGCTGCCGGCGACGGCCATGCCGCACGTGCTCTCGGAGCTGGAGGGACTCAAGCGCGCCGTATACCGGCAAGCGGCCGGCACCGCCGCGGCGGGTCGGGCCACCGACAAGCCGGTGTTCGATCACTTCGAGCAGATCGCCCCCGGACGCCTCAGCGCCGCGGACTACGACAGCTTCGTGCGCGATACGGTGAACTTCCTCGACTACGTCAGCGAACCGACGCAAACGGCGCGTCGCGCACTGGGTGTCTGGGTCGTGCTGTTTCTGCTGGTGTTCACCTGGCTCGCCTGGCTCGTGAAGCGCGAGTACTGGAAGGACGTGCACTGACCGTCGCACGTGGGCGCCGGCGGCAGCGGGCGCCTCCAAGAAGACGGGTCGCAGGAGCGGAATTTGTCGAGCAGACGATCCATCATGACACTGTTTTCCGCGCCCAATGACCCGTGGAGTCATCGCACGCGCATCGTGCTGGCCGAAAAGGGCATCAGCATCGATATCGTCAGCGTGGAGGCCGGGCGCTTTCCGGAGGATCTGCTCGATCTGAACCCCTACCACAGCGTTCCCACGCTCGTGGACCGGGATCTGGTGCTGTACGACTCGCGCGTCATCATCGAATATCTCGACGAGCGCTTCCCGCATCCGCCGCTGATGCCGGTCGATCCGGTGACGCGCGCGCAGTTCCGGCTGGCGCTGTACCGCATCGAGCGCGACTGGTACACCCTCGCGCGCCAGATCGATCAGGAGCCGGACAAGAAACAGAGCCTCAAGCTGAAGAAGATCCTGCGGGATACGATTCTGCAGAGCACCGAGCTGTTCAAGGTGAAGCCGTACTTTCTGTCGGACGAGTTCTCGCTGGTCGATGCCACCATTGCGCCGGTGCTGTGGCGGCTGCCTTACTACGAGATCGATCTGCCGCCGCAGGCCCAGCCGATCGAGAAATATGCGCAGCTGGTGTTCTCGCGCCCGGCATTCCGCGAGGGCCTGTCGGAGCGCGAGCAGGAGATGCGGCTGTAAAGCGCCATGAATGGCTGTAGAGCGCCATGAATAAGGTGTTGCCCAAGCGCCCCTACCTGCTGCGCGCGATGCATCAATGGATCGCCGAGTGCGGCAACACCCCGCACGTGATCGTCGATGCGGGGCGGGAGGGCGCGGACGTGCCGCGCGCCTACGTCAAGGACGGCAAGATCGTGCTGAACCTGAGCGAGGGCGCCACCCAGCGCCTGCGCCTCGGCAACGAGGAGGTGGAGTTCGACGCGCGCTTCGCCGGCGTGATCCACCACGTGAGGTTTCCGGTGACTGCGGTGCTCGGCATCTACGCGCGCGAGACCGGCGAGGGCATGGTGTTCTCCGAGCAGGACCTGGGTCCGGAGCCGCCGACGCAGCCGACCCCGGCGGAGGAGGGCGGTCCGCGCCGCCCGCAGCTGAAGGTCGTCAAGTAGTGCGCGCGCAGCGCATTCTTCTTTAATTCTTCCCGGCGCTTCGCCGGATTCACGGACGGGGTTCGCTCCTGCGAACCCCGTTGAATCCTGCGCGCAGCGCATAAAAAAGAGTCGGCCTGTAAGCCGGGTTCTGTCGAGGGCAATCATTCCTCTGGGGTCCCCGTCACCGTGGACCTCTAGCGGCCTACCCGGAAGCGCGCGCGGATCAGCGCTGCGCCCGCCCGGTGAGGGGCGGAGGCGGCTTCCCTATTTGGCCTTGCTCCAGGTGGGGTTTACCGTGCCGTCGCGTGTTGCCACCGACGCGGTGCGCTCTTACCGCACCGTTTCACCCTTGCCGGTCCCGTGAGGGACTTGGGCGGTCTGCTCTCTGTTGCACTTTCCGTGGGCTCGCGCCCCCCAGGCGTTACCTGGCACCCGATCCGCCGGAGCCCGGACTTTCCTCCACCTGCGCCATGGCTGGCAAAAGCAGCGACTGCCCGGCCGACTCTCGCGGGTCACGATACGGAGGCGTGCGCGGAAGTCAAATCCGCTCTGCGAGCACTGGGTCTGCCCGCCTTTGCTGGACGCGGGAGACGGCGTGTACGTGTATGGCGTGGCTCACCCGGTCGGCGGCGACGTGGCTACTGCGGCCTCCCCGGAAGGATCATCTGCAACCTCGCGCCACTGCGTATCCCAGCTTTCAATCTCGTAACGGTTGGTCACCGGGAACCCCGGCGGCCGCTCGTGCTCAAAGCGCCTGTCAAACTCGTACCTGGTCGCATAGCGGGGTTCGGTTGCCGATAACGAGCCCGCGGTGAGACTGCCGTAGATGACCAACGTCCCACTTCGCGGGGCGTCTTCGTCGGTGACCACAAAACGGCGTCGCGCATACACCGCGGCGTGTATTTCGAGGTCGCCCGGTCCGGTTACCTTTGGTGGGGCGATCTCGACATCCTGGCTGGAGAGTAGGCCCAGATAATCGTCGGCGTCCGCGATCAAGCGCGGATCGTGCGCATAGATCAGATTGCCCTCGATGACAATTCGCTCGGGCGAATAAACCAACACCTTGCCACCGACGGTGCCATGCACGCATATGGTCGCTCTGTGTGCACCTACAATGTAAGCGGGCGTGCTCATGATGTGTTTATGCTCGGGACTGTCGACTCCGAGCTCCCGCCAGCCGTAGCTCCCGTCGGGGTAGAAGGTGATACGGGTGTCATGGGTGAACGACTGCACTTCCGCGCTCTCGCTCCCATGCTCGGACACGAAGGATGCAAATTTCCCGGGCAACGTGATGCGTCCTGCCTGCGTTGCAAAGCCCCCGCGGAAGATCTCATCTTCTCGCCTGTATCCAACCGAGTTTGCAACGGTGAATCCGCGTGCGGTGACCATGACGAGGAATCGCGGCGCAACCGCGCGGTCGTAGCCGACGTAAATCTGGGAATTGCTGTGGAAGCGGCCGAGGACTTCATCATCATGGAACTGCACGCCCGTGTCCCACTCGTCCACGAGCTGTGCGAAGTGCGAAAAGGCCAGGCGCTTCATCTCGAGCTGCGTTCGTAAGCGTTTGCCATTCTCTTCGGTGGTGATCTCGACGACCACCCGCTCGATATCCATGCTGTTGGCGGCGGGCCGCCTCTCCAACAAGGCGACGTATTGTCGCCCCTCATGTCGCATCGACAGGCGCCCCTGCCTGAGATTCGCGTCTTGCAGCTTCTGTGCGGCCTGCATGACCCAACGACTCAGCACGGATTGCTGAACGCTCGGTATGTCAATGCTGGGCTGCTTCGCCCCGGGTTCGGCATATGACGGGGCTTCGCCGTCGCTGTCACCGGTAGTAGTGACAACCGCCGCTTCCTCGGATGGTGAATCGGTTTCGCCCGGCCCCTCCCCCGAGCTTATCGCGCCCGCGGCAGACTCGGCCGGCGGCGCACTCGGGGCCGACGCTCTCGGCGGCGACTGCACACTGGAGGACCGACTGGGCGCCGCTGCAGAAAGCAACTCTTCGCGTGATCTGGTGGTCGGCGCGGCCGGCGCCTCAACTGGACCGGCGCGATCGTGCTCGGCGTCGCGCCCGAGATCCTGCGCCTCGACGTACACCCGAAGCTCAGGCGCCGAGTCCGGTTTCACTGACTCAAGGCCTGCGAGCCCAATCGTCAGGAAGAACATCACGTGCAGCCCCACCGACAGCGCACTTGCCCACGCAATGCGTCGATTGGGCGACTCCGGTACCACGCCTGTCTCGAACGCAGCGGCAGGCGCGGCCGGATCGGCGTTAATTTCGAGCGCTGACGTTGGCACCCTCTTGCCTCGCGCGTGCTCGACACCTGCAAGGATAATCTCGTTGGGCGTTTGTCGCCTTTACTTTCGCAACCCCCGCCTCATCAGAAAATCGGGATCGAGCAACCGCGCTGTAATGCTCAGTCCGTGCTCCGGCTGGCGGGCGCTCGGTGAGGCTTCCCCGCGTGCCGCGAATCGCACATCGTTGATTTAGCTTTGCAAATTTCGCGCGGCGCCGCTCTAGGGATCATCGAAGCTGCAGGTCGAGACGCCGCAAACCGAGCCCGCGGCGCCACCGTAAGATGCGAGCGGGTGCTCAGCACGTGAAACGCGGGCGCGAACGACGTACGCTTGTGCCTGTCAACCTAGCGGGCACCGGCTTACTGCGCGATTTCAAAGTGCTCATGGGAGGAGTTGTGCGGAAACTGAAGACACTCATGGCTGCGATTGGAATGGCCGGATCGGCGGCTTGCCTTGCGGGGCCGTTCTGTGTTGTCTCGGGCCTCGGCCAGAATTGCCGCTACTTCGACGAGGAGAGCTGCGCGCGAGCGGCTGTGGCGCAGCGAGGCGCTTGTATCGACAAATCGACCCCAGTCGCACCGGGGATCAACCAGCACTCACGCTACTGCCTCGTGGGCGTAGGCGAGAACAAGTGTTACTACTACGACGCTGCCTCGTGCGCAAAGGCTGCGCAGGACCAGGGGGGAACCTGCCTCCAGCGTCCCGGCTCGAAAGACTGAGCTGTAGGCCCAGTTTCGGCTGAGGGGCCGATGTACAGCGACTTTGCCGGGGATGCGATGCGCCCCGCGTGTGGCGGCGTGCGGACCGATGAATTGGACGCCCCGCCGGTCGGCGCAGGCGGGTCATTGAATGATCTTCTAGGGCATCTGCTCGTCCTCCGACACCGCGTCCGCCCCGCTCGCGGCGGAGGCGCCACGCGTGGCGAGCGCGTAGGCCGCGGCGCGGGTGGCCCCGGTCAGCTGCGCCGCGATGGCCGCCGCGCGGCCGGGCGGCAGCTCCTTCGCGAGCAGGTCCACGGCACGGCGTAACAGAGTCTGATCGACCGCATTCGCGGCCGCTGCGGCGCCCTGCACCACCAGTGTGATCTCTCCGCGCCGCAGGTTTTCCTCGGCCTGCGCGCGCGCCAGCAACTCGCGCAGCGTGCCGCGGTAGACGGTCTCGTGCGCCTTGGTGAGCTCGCGCGCGACCACCGCGGGTCGCTCGGCGCCGAACTCCGCCGCCATGTCGGTCAGCGTCGCGAGGATGCGATGCGGGGCTTCGAAAAGAACCAGCGTGCGGGGCTCGCGTGCGAGAGCGGCGAGCGCCGCGCGCCGCTCGTGCGCTCGCGCCGGCAGAAAGCCCTCGAAACAGAACCGGGCGGTCGGCAGCCCGGCGACCGCGAGCGCGGCAGTGATCGCCGATGGGCCGGGTATCACCTGCACGTCATGGCCGGCCTGTGCGGCGCGCTGCACCAGCTCGAACCCGGGATCCGACAGGAGCGGGGTGCCCGCATCGCTCACCAGCGCGACGGTCTCACCGGCCGCGAGCCGCACGAGGAGCTGCGGCGTGCGCAGCGACTCGTTGTGCTCGTGCAGCGACACCAGGGGCTTGGCGATGCCGATGGCGGTGAGAAGTACGCGGGTGTGACGCGTGTCCTCGGCGGCAATCACGTCGGCACTGAGCAGCGCCTCGCGCGCCCGCGTGCTCAGGTCGGCGAGGTTGCCGATCGGCGTGGCGACGACTTGCAGCCTGCCGTTGCTCTTGCCCACTATAATCCCCGCCTCATGCCGCCTGGGATCCGCGGCCCCACCGCATCCTGCGCGCCCACGACAGGCCCATCAACCGATGCCACCCATACGCCCGATCATCCGCCTCGTGCTGGTTGCAGCGGCCGCGATGCTGCTGAGTGCCTGTCCGAGTCTCACCGAGCGCGCGGGACTCCCGCCATCCATCGAGCGTGCCGAGGCGCTCGAGCGTGCCGGCGATGCCGCGGGCGCGGCGCGCGTGTACGAGGATCTGGCGGCCCAGAACGGTGGTGCGGAGCGCAACGCGCTCCTGCTGCGCGCGGCGCGCGGCTACCTTGCGGCCCACCATGCGGAGGACGCGGCGCGCGTCCTGGCGATGCCCGAAGGCCCGCTGTCCGCGGAGCAGAGCAGCGAGCGCGCGCTCTCCAACGTCGAGCTCGCCATCGAGCGCGGCCAGGGGAAGGAGGCGTTGCAGCAGCTCGCCGCAATCGCCGAACCGCGCAGCGCTGCGCAGGCGGCGCGCTATCACGAACTGCAGGCGCGCGCGACCGGCCGCCCCGCTGGCGGCTTCCCCGGCGCAGCGCCGGAGGAGGAGATCGGGCCGCACATCGCGCTGCTGCTGCCGGTCACCGGCCGCGCGGCAGCCGCCGCCATCAGCGTGCGCGATGGTTTCATGACGGCGTATTACCAGGTCCGGGCGGCTGAGCGACCGCGGGTGCGCGTCTACGACACCGGCACGCACAGCGTGGCGGAGGCGCTGGCGCAGGCGACCCAACAGGGGGCCGACTTCATTGTCGGCCCGCTGACGCGCGAAGAGGTGGCGGCCGCGGCCGAGTTTTCCGTGGCGCGTGCACCGCTGCTGGCGCTCAACTTCCTGCCGGCGGAACAGCCGGCGCCGGCGCAGTTCTATCAGTACGCGCTGTCGCCCGAGGACGAGGCGCGCCTCGCGGCGCGGCGCATCCTCGACGAGCATCACCGCCGCGGAGTGGCGCTGGTGCCGGCGGGCGCGTGGGGCGAGCGGGTGCTGGCCGCTTTCAAACAGGAGCTGCAGGGCGGCGGGGGCGAGCTCCTCGGCA
>WNGI01005566.1_pt1 | contig 11383 bp, 11 predicted proteins | sample 5400621 | NCBI WGS metagenome assembly WNGI01 (sample SAMN13153374, study PRJNA577476) | soil metagenome | isolation source: 20 cm soil or saprolite under Garry oak tree replicate 1 | place: USA:California | collected 2016-06-15
GACTGAGACTTACACCCACTGCTGACATCGTTGGATTCGTTCTCCCCCGCGCGACCGGCGCGCTCATCGTTTGTACAAAACAACGAACGTTGACATTGCGCTCAGCGTTCAGTTAAGAATCGTAGTGACAATCGTCTTCTTTAGAAAGGAATCAGTCCGTGACTGAACATAGCAAAATGACCGCACCGGAAGCAAAGCAAAAGGCCGAGGCCATCAGAAAACTGATCCTTGATACTTACCATCGTGAAGTCCAACCGTCGCCATTCTTCACCGACCTTCGCGCCGGCACTCTTTCCCGCCCGCGGCTCCAGGGATGGATCAAGAATTGGTACTCATTCGCCCTCGAGGTCAACACCGGCATGGGCACCGTGTATCATCAGTTTGTCGGGTTTTTCAAAAGGCATCCGGCGTTGGAAGACCGAATCGCACAAAAAATCGGCGAGGAATTTACCACTCCGGCGATCGGCGGCCACGCGCGCATGTTACCCGTCCTCGGCAAAGCGCTCGGCGTCACCACGGAGGAAATGATCGAGTGTGAGCTGATCCCCGAAGCGCGCGGTCTCGTAGACTTTTTCGTCCGCTCTTGGATCGACATCCCGCTCGCCGAATGTTTTGCCGTGCACATGGAAGAAGAAATCTTCGGCTTCATCTCGCGCGACTTCCGGCAAAGCCTGCCTAAGTACGGCGTTAGCAACGAGGACATGAAGTACTTCCGAGTCCACGAAGAAGCCGATCTCGACGAAGATCACGGCGGCACCAACCAAGCGATCTTGGAAGTTGCGCTGCAGGAAGGCTTCGGCAACGAACGCGCTGGCTGGCCGCTGGAATATTGCGGTAAAATCGCCGTGCAGATGATCGGTAATTTTTACGACGGCGTGTATCGCCGCTACACATAACGGGTTACGCAAATTCGAAGCTCGAAATCCGAACCTCGAAACAAATTCAACACATTTCGAAATTCGCTATCGAACTTAGTTTCTAGTATTTCGGCGTTTGTTTCGGATTTCGAAATTTTGAGCGTGAGGAGCCACGAAGATGGAACTGCCCAAAGAAATCCGAGAACTCAACGATCTGCTCCGCCCGCGTTGGGTTTCCGGGTTGTGGAATGTCGACCATGCCGAGCGCCCATCCGATCCCAAGACGCGCGTCAGACCGCATCTTTGGAAGTGGCACGATATTTACGACAGCTTGCTTCAAGCCAAAGAAAAAATCTCAGTCGCCAGCGGCAGCGTCGAGCGGCGCGTCATTCGTTTGGTCAATCCTGGCATGGCCGAAAGCGAGATGACCAGCCACACGATCCTTCTTTCGTTTCAGTTGATCCAACCGGGCGAAGTCGCGCCGGCGCATCGGCACACCATGTCGGCATTTCGTTTCATCCTCCAAGGACACGGCGCTTACACCAACGTCGATGGGCAAAAGATGGTCATGGAAGACGGCGATCTCATCCTCACGCCGCACGGCTGCTGGCATGAGCACGCTCACGAAGGCGATAAGAATATGGTTTGGATCGACGGCCTGGATGTTCCGTTCGTGCAAGCGCTGAATCAGATTTCCTTCGACCCATACAAAGGGCGCTTGCCCGTGAGCGAAGGTGTCGATCCGGCGATGTTCTATGGCATGACCCGGCCCGTTGGCAACGCTACGCCAGCAATGGCCCCGCTGCTGCACTACCACTGGCGCGACACCTATCCATCGTTGCAACGATTAGCGCACGCATCTGGGAATCCGTTTGACGGCGCCGCGCTGGAATTCGTCAATCCTGCAACCGGCGGCCCGACACTGGCGACCATGTCATGCCGAGTTCAGATGCTTCGCCCCGATGAAAAAACCCACTCCCACCGCCACACGAGCACGAGCATCTACCACGCCTTTCGCGGCAGCGGCACGACCATGATCAACGGCGAGAAATTCCACTGGCAGAAAGGTGACACGTTCATCGTGCCTTTGTGGGCATGGCACGAGCACGTCAACGCGTCATCGACCGACGAAGCGATCTTGTTTTCAATGCACGATGAGCCAATCCTACGAGCATTCGGATTGTATCGAGAGGAAGCGCAGAGTAACGGAAGTTAACTAAACTAGTCTAGCAGGACGCTGAACCCTCTCGGCGTCCTTCGACCTGGCTCAGGACGAATGGAGTGGATTTGAGATCGCGGATGATTTCCCGTTCATGCTGAGGGCCTCGAAGCATTCCGAGCCTTTATTCAATGACCTGCTAAACGACCTGCTGTGTTCTGGAACTAAAGTTCGAATCGCACGGAGAAAATCCCCATTTGAAAAAGAGGAACAAGGGATTTGAGCTCGACTTCACCTGTTGGAAATGTTTGGCCATCGTGAAGCCAACCGTCCAATTGTCGTGCCTCGGATTAATGTACGAAAGAATCAACGCAGAAGCACCAGCGCGAGTGCCACAATCGCGACAACGAATGCCGTGCCCGCCAGCGCCAGCGTTGCCAGTATTGCATTCCGCCAGCGTCCTTCGATCGCTTGCCAAAGAGTCATGGGATCAGCTGCTGCAACACGATCGTCGGCGAAAAGCGACTGTTGCATGATGCTCTTTGCCGCAAGCACTTCTTGCGCCGCCGATTCAAAATGGCTCTGAGTAATGTGCTTGCCAAGGTTCGGTCCAGTTTCAGCGGCGGCCGCGGCCGCCGCTTTAATAACTGCATTCTTGATATCACCGCCGCTCATCGCGTAACGCTCCGCGAGCCGCCGGAAGTCCACGTCCTGCGCGAGCGGCGTCTTTCTTGGATGAATCTGCAGCTGCCAGATTCGCGCGCGCTCTTCCACTCCGGGCATCTCGAATAACACGTGCGTTCGGATGCGCCGCTCAAATGCCGGATCGAAATTGGCCGCGAGATTGGTCGCGAAGATCACGATGCCATTGAACGCTTCCAATTCGCGGAGAAGAATATTAACGGTCAGATTGCTCTCGCGTTCATAGCGCGTCGGCGCACCAGACGAGCGGCGCGTTGCGATGGCATCGGCTTCATCGAAGAACAGGACGGCATCTTGTTCAACGGCCGCGCGAAAAGTGGCGACGATGTTTTTCGGCGTTTCGCCGATCCACATCGACTCCGCCTCGGCATAATCGACCACGAGGAGCTTCCTGCCGAGCGCGTGGGCGATCGCCTCGGCGCAGATCGTCTTCCCGGTTCCGGGCGGCCCGGCAAAGTTAAAGGCTAACCCGCGCCCAGATGCGTGCCGCTCACCCAATCCCCAGCGCTGGAAGATCAGGTTATGATTGCCAACTTCCGCAAGCGCCTGATCGAGCGTGTGCCGCGTTTGCGCCGGCAAAACGACGTCCGCCAGCGTCCACTCCGGCGTAACGGTTTCGACCACCCGGCGCGCGCCGAGACCGGTTAAAAATGAAATCAACGGGCTAGCCATTAAATGATTTTATCATTTCATGCAGTCATCCGACACCAGCAGGCCATGGATGCGTTGGAGGCGACTTCCCACCAGTCAGCCGAGCCAACTTGTAGGCAACAACGCGCAGCATCCTGGGCGCAGGACCCTGTTGACAGAGAAAAGAGGCCGAGACCCGTTCCTGTTTATTTCGCCAACTCGCGATTTATTTCTTCGACGATGCTGAAGTCAAAGACGCGCTCCAAGGGGACCTCACCGGTAAACTTCACCTGTCGTTTGCGCTCGCCGACCAGCGCTTCCATGCCGGCTCGGCTCAAAGTCCCGTCTTTGGAAACACCTTTGATAAAGACGTTGTAAGTATGCTCCGCAGTTTCCTGATCCAAACGCAGCCAGTTCGAGAGCAGTCCGATCATTTCGTTGCGGTTGCGCACGTCGTTGGAATAGCGAATGCCGCGCACGGTTGCGGTCAAGAATTTTTTCAGGTCGGCGCGCTGGCGTTCGATCATGGGCGTAGCCGTCGCCATGCCGACAAACGGCAAATCAATTTCGTCGGCGACGTCGAGAAGATTTTTTAGGCCCGCACGCCGCGCCAGCACGACGCCTTGCGGGCCAAGCATCGCCGCGTCGATCTGACCCAGTTTGAGATGCTGCAATCTCACATCCTCATCGCCGACTGCGAGCATTTTGACGTCTTTTTCCGGGTCGACATGGTATTTTCTAAGAATCAAAGTTGTCAGCACGTACGTGCTGGCGCCGGGAGCGTCGACCCCGACGATCTTGCCGCGGAGATCCGACACGGTTTTGATCTGCGGCTTCACCACCAAGGAATCCATGGGACGCATGGAAAAATAGATTACGATCTTGAATGGAAAGCCGCGCAAAATAGCGCCGGCGGCGGTCCCGGTAGCGGTCGTATATTGAATTTCGCCATTACTGAGCGCAGCGGGAACGATGGATGGACGCATCATGATAAACTCGGGTTGCAGCGCGTCTTGCGTATAGAAGCCTTTTTTCGCGGCCACGATAAGCGGAAAATAGCTCGCCGATGGACTCGGAACGCCGACCCGTACGGCAGCGCCGTTAGATACGCCAATCCCGCCGCTCAATAAAGTCGTAACGGCAGCAATGATTCCGATGATGATTCTGATCATAAGATCTCCGAGAATCTTCACACTGACGGAGAAAATTGGCGCCACAACGTCGCTGCTCCGCGACTCACAATTTAAATCCTTTGAACGGCTTGAACGTTTTGAACAGCCTTTTTCAGATATGCGTGTACCGCGGCCGCAGGATCTGCACGCCCTCGGTGCCTTCGATATAGCGCGCAAAACGGTACTTGCCCTCTTTGCCGTCGACTGTGAGGGTCGGTAATTTGTCGACGCTGCCTTTCTCCACTTTGGCAACGATAAAATAATGTCCTGGATTGTTAAGGGCGCGGCGCGCCGCGGTTTCGAATTCGTCCACGGTGGTAGCGATGCTGGCGTTCGCAATCCCGGCGCCGCGGGCGATGGCGGCAAGATCCGCCTTGCCCGCAGTCGCTGACTTTAAACCACCGCCGCCTTCGTAGGACTCGTTGTCGAGCACGATATGGATAATGTTACTCAAGTTCTGATTCGCCAAGTCGGCCAGACTCGCGAGATTCAGCAACAAGTTGCCGTCACCGTCGAGCATCACCACCTGGCGATGGGGCAGCGAAACGGCAACCCCAAGCCCGACCGCCGCGCATAAGCCCAGGTTGACTTGCAAGAGATTCGCGTCGCTGGGACGGAGCGCGTTCCATTCCCGGCAAATCGGTCCGACATTGGTGACTACGATCGTTTTCGGGTCAAGCAATGGCGCCAAGGATTTCAAACAGTCAAAGCGTTTCATTTGATGGTTTCTCCCGTGAGCAGCACGGCGACCGGACGTTGCCAACTGATCGTCGATCCTTGAGCATCGACGATCGCCCTGGAAATTTCTTCATTCTTGGAAATCACGCTGTACGGCGCATTGAGCACTTTTAGTAGCGGCTCGGTGGTGTCTTTATACGGCCCCATCAACCAAAATGCATCGCCAATGTCGCCGCGATAAGGAATCAGCAAAAGCAGCGGCAGGCTCCAAGCCATACAGAGACTCGTAAGCGGCCATGCGGCCACGAGCAAACCGGACGTCGGTACCAATAACGCGGGCCGTTTCCCACTCAACCACGCGCCCGCACAGACGCCGACGCCGATCGCCTCATTACTGACGGGCACATAAGTAAAATGTCGATCGTTCGCGACCCTTGCCTGCAACACGGAAAAATCCGAGTCCGGCATGAGAGAAACAAAATCGACTCCCGATCTTTTCAATCCGTCAACGACTGCATCCACCGCCGCAGCTTCCATGTTGGCTCCCTCCTCTAGTCAATCCAAACACTCCGGTCAATTTTTCTATGGCTTCCATCCTTTAGCGCGCAGCTCCTGGCGAACTCTCACAGCCACCGAATAGTCGAAAATCCGATCGAGCCGCGGCGCGGCTTTGAGTCCCGCGCGATCGATCACGTGTTCAAGAGATTTAAGTTGGATCTCTTCGCTGACGACCCCGTCCTGAGTCAAGCTTGGACGCATCAAATCATAGATCTTGCCGGCGGCGTCTTCTTTGGTCCTTAGGAAACGGGTCAAAATCGCACTCGTCTGGGATCGCTGATCCCTGAAATGAATGAAGCCTTTGAGTGTCGCTCGGATAAACTTTTCCACCAACCCGGGATCGGACGCCAAGAGTTGATCCGTAACATTTACGGTTCCCTGCAATTCGATCCACTCCTGCTCGATGAATGAAACTAACTCACGGAACCCGGCCTCCTGTGCCATCAAATTCGCCGGGATGGACAGCATCGCGGCATCGACGGAACCGGCTTGCAGCGCAAAAAAGCGAGCCGTGCCTGAGCCCACCGCCATGATCGCAACATCGCGGCCACCGTCCAATCCATGTTTCTTTAAGATCTCTCTTAAGAGCGAGTCGGGTCCGCTGCCGAGGCTGGACACGCCGACCTTCTTTCCCTTTAGGCTTTCCACCGATCGAAGATCCGGCCGGGAATAAAGCCAGAACATCGGCCGACTGAATGTCGTGAACATGAATCGCACCGGCGCGCCGCGCAGGATCGGCAGCAATCCCGCTCCGCCGGCGGTGGAAAATTTGACGTTTCCGCCGAGCAGGGCTTGCATCCCGATCGCCGAGGGCATGACGATAAGTTGCACGTCGAGTCCTTCTTGCCGGTAGTAGCCGCGGTCGCGGGCGACGGCAAAGGGGGTTACTGCGGGAGTGATCGCTGGGATCTGCACTGGCACCTTGACCAGTTCCTGCGCGCTGCTCCGTGCGGCGAACAGGAGTATCGCGACGATAAAACATTTGCGCCAAATGGCCATTTCAAATCCTTTGTGTTATTCGAACGAGAGATCGCTGCCGCGAAACGCGAAATTAGCTTTAGCACCTGTAGGTGTCAAGAAAGCTCTCGGAGGACCATGACTCAGTTCGGCGTTTTTCTTCCCGTCTCCGGCCGCGCCGCCAGCCGCAAGACCCTCATGCAGGCGGCGCAGCAAGCCGAAGCCCTCGGCTATGACTCGGTCTGGGCCGCGGATCGCCTCGTCATTCCATGGAAGATCGCCACGACCTATCCCTACAGCAAGGAAGCGACTTTCATCGTGCCGCCCGACCGCCCGTTCTTCGATACCCTCACTTGCCTCGCCTTTCTCGCGGGCTGCACGGAGACCATTCAATTGGGCATGAGCGTGATGGTGCTCCCCTATCGCCACCCGCTCCATTGGTCCAGGATCGCCACGACCATTGACCAGTTGTCGACGGGCAGGCTAATTCTCGGCGTCGGCGTCGGCTGGATGGAGGAAGAGTTCGCCGCCATGAACGCGCCGTTCAAAGAGCGCGGCAAAGTGTCCGATGAACAGCTCACGCTGCTCCAACAACTTTGGGGCGAAGAGCACATCACATTTCACGGAAAGTATTATCATGTGAACGACATCGCCTTTAATCCAAAACCGTATCAGAAACCGCGCCTGCCGATCTGGGTCGGCGGCGAAGGCAAATACGCGCAGCGCCGCGCCGGTCAGTATGGCGACGCGTGGTTTCCCTACTTCGTAAAAATCACACCCAATGAGTTAGCCGCTGGCTTCGAAAACGTCCGCGCCGAGGCCCAGAAAGCCGACCGCGATCCGGACGAAGTTGAACTTGCCTGCTGCCTTCCCGTCGAGCTGACTCCGACCGCCGGCCCGCCAATCACCGACTATCTCAAAGGCAGCATCGAGCAGGTCACGGAAAGACTGAAACAGTTCATCGACGTCGGCGTCGTGCATATCGGCCTGCAGTTCATGATCCCCCACTACCCCGAGCGCCAGGGACAAATCGACCGCTTCGCGCGCGAAGCCTTGCCGAGTTTGAAAGCCTATGCGAAGACGTGATCGCGTTCAGTACCCGTGATCGTGACTCGTGCTCGTGTTCGTTACCGCCAACGTGTTCGGCCGACAACGGTTTGGCAGTTTTGAACGTAGCGTTCAAGTCCGCTCATGGTGAGCGTGTCGAACCATTGGAACTCCTGGAACGGCTTGAACTACTTGAACGTTTTGAACGGCTTGAACTCAATTCCTTACCCAGATAAAAACTGGAGACGGTAATCCGCTCGAGTAAAACTAAATCAGGAAGGATCTATTTCATGGCCAATCTACCCAGAGTCGCATTGATCTTAACCGGCGGCACCATCGACTCTCTCGGCAAAGACCGTCTCGATCTCGCCTGGTACATCGAAGCCGGCAAGCGATTGGGCGACGGTGAATTGCTGCAGCAACTGCCGGAGTTGAAAGAGATCGCCCAAGTGCAGGAAATCGCATTTCGCCGCCTGCCGAGCCACGCGCTGATCGACAAAGACTGGCTCGATCTCGTGCGCACGATTCACAAGATCTTCGACGAAGACAAAGCCGACGGCATCGTCATCACCCACGGCACGAACACCATCGAAGAAACGGCGTACTTTCTAAACTTAACGCTTAAAACTGACAAACCCGTGGTCGTCGTCGGCTCCATGCGTCCGGCGTCCGCGATCAGCGCCGATGGTTACTTGAACGTAGTGAACGCGATCAAAGTTGCGGCGGATCCGAATTCTAGAGGCCGTGGTTGCTTGCTTGTGATGAACGACACGATCTTCAACGGCCGCGACGTCACCAAGAACGCAACGTATCGCGTCGAGGCGTTCCAGTCGCGCGACCTGGGTCCCCTCGGCTTCGCCGATGGCGATGGCAAGATCGTTTACTACCACCAGCCCGTACGCAAGCACACGACGGCTACTGAGTTCGATGTGCGCAATTTAGAATCGCTGCCACGCGTCGACATGGTGCTGTCCTACGTCGGCGCCGACGGCACGATGATTGAAGCGGCCGCGAATGCGGGAGCCAAAGGTATCGTCAGCGCCGGCACCGGCGCCGGCCGCCCGACTCCAGCAGAAGACGCCGCGTTCGACAAATGCTTCAAGGAAAACGGCATGCTGATGTGTTTGTGCAGCCGCGTCGCCTCGGGCCGCGTCGTCCGTAGTCCGGGTTTACAAAAGCGCGGCTTCGTCGCCGGAGATAACTTGCAACCCTGGAAAGCGCGCCTGCTGCTCTCATTGGCGTTGACGAAGACGACCAATGCGGATGAGATTCAGCGGATGTTCGATACCTATTAGAAAGCTCAGGAGCTAATCTCCTGGTGTAACTTTACCCATAGTTTTGCCAGGATGGCAGTATTATGCCTGGGACGGACGTAGGCGAGACGGATTCCACGCACAAAGAGGCCTGACTTTGAGGAAAATGGAGGACCTAACCGGGATCTCCAATGCCTATTTGTCTCAGCTAGAGACAGGGCAGAAGAAGTATCTGCCATCCCCTCCCCTATTATCGAAATTATCCGAATGCCTTGGTGTAACGACCAATGATCTGCTCGTTAAAGCGGGTTACCTGAAACAGTCTGCTATGAAGGAATCTCTAGAGAAGCAAGTCGACAGAGCTTTTCGTCATGCAGTCAGCGACCCGCAATTCAGGTACGGCGCAGCGCTAAAACACAAGTACGACTTCAATATACAGCGATTTGTGGTCGAACTTTACGAAAAGGCCACTGGCCGCAGCATATTGAAAGCCGCGTCTTCTGCCGAGCATACCCAAGACGCCATAGATCAAATGCCATCTGCGAATCATCCGCTCGACCCCGAAAGCAGCTCTGACAAGGCCTCAAAGAAGCGAGCCAAGAAGGAATCGACCGAGCCTCCATTACCAAAATTTACTCTACGGTCAAATAGAAAAGTCGGCCTATAAGAAGTTTTTGCGGAAAAAGGAATAGCTGAGCTTTACACAGGCCACAACCGAGGACCCACAAATCTCGCGGAGATCGGCGTTGAAAGATCAGTACTTTGGGGATGTAAACGATTATCGCAAGTACGGTCTGCTTCGTCTACTAGGCTCCGTCACACGACTCCCAGTTGGGATCTGCTGGCTTCTGACCGCCGCCGATGGACGCTCAGACGGTGAGTTCCGACGATATCTCCATGAACCCGTTCGCTGGAGACAGTATGACCCACAGCTCTATGACTGTCTTCAGGGTCTCCTGGCGCCTGGCATCAATCGCTCGGTCAAGCACGCGCGGACATGGGAGTTGATCCCTGGGGCAACCTATTATGAGCAACTCCTCCAGGATGACATCCATTCTCGACGCAGCTACTTCGAGGGCGCGTGGAACGCGCTGAAGTCGTGCCCTATTGTGTTTCTCGATCCGGACAATGGCATCGGGGTCCCAAGCAAACCCCTTGGGACGAAGGACTCCGCCAAATATGTCTATTGGCAAGAGATCGCGCAGGCGTATGGCCTCGGCCATTCCCTCGTGATCTATCAACACTTCGTACGTGAGCCGCGCGAGGCGTTCATCGCCAGATTGGCGAGGCACCTCGCTGGTCGACTTCACGCTCCGGTTGTCGACTCATTTCGGACATCCCATGTTGTCTTCTTCCTTGTAGCTCGGCCGGAGCACACCGGAGCTTTCGAGCGGGCTCACGACGAGATCACGCCCGGTGGGGTGGCCAGATCCTGGCGTCCGCGCACGTTATGGCCTAACTCGAGTTGATTTGAGAGTCGTTTCCGAAGGTATCGCGACGTCGCAGTGCTTCTGAACCCGAAAGACGCTTCCAAGATCACTGAACTAAACATAGCCCACGCTGCAGCAAGTGAGTGACGGAAGAAAACCAAAGCGCGACACCAGGATTGAACTGAATTCTCCTTCAATCCATTCCTAACGCTGCTTCTCACGTCTTTGTCATGAACGCTGCTGTGTTGCGATGGGCTCGTTTGCTAGAGGAGCGGCAACTGCGGCTTGGCACCTGAGTTTCATCTGTTTCAGCTAATGGTGTGTGGGAAGCGGCTTCAGTGACGGCTGCCATTTGCCTCCGCGGCTGTTTGCACCTTCTTCGTCGTGAGGAAATGATGATGACCGCGCTCGTATTTCGCTTTCTCTTAAGTCTCTGATGGATCGGTCATGCGGTTGCTCAAAAACCTGCGGATGCATTTGGCGAAAAATCCAATACGCTCCGGAAACTATGAATGCAATAATACCGAAAGAAATCCAGAATCCCCAAAGCCAAATGGGATGCCAGCGCAACTGCGATTCTGCGCTAGCGATTTTTTTCTCCAAATCACTGCTTTTTCTTTCAAGCTTTCCAATCCGCTCGTCTTTCTTGCCCAGTTCTTCTTCCAGCGGCTTACTCTCTAGATAGGATCGAAGCGGCAGTTTCAGCTTTTGGTCGATTTGGAGATTGCTCTCCAAAACCCCGGGATTGTGTTTTTTAATTTCTTCTTTGGGAATTTCGAGAGTCGTCGCAATGATGTCAAGATTGTCGCCGGGTCGTACCTTCCATGTTTGACTCTCAGCAGCCGCCGGCATAGGTGAAGCAACAAAAAGAGAATAGAGAATGAAAAGAAGAAAAAGAATTCTCTCCATATAATCCTCTTTCTCGCAGCTAAAGACTGCG
>WNGI01005567.1_pt1 | contig 11383 bp, 7 predicted proteins | sample 5400621 | NCBI WGS metagenome assembly WNGI01 (sample SAMN13153374, study PRJNA577476) | soil metagenome | isolation source: 20 cm soil or saprolite under Garry oak tree replicate 1 | place: USA:California | collected 2016-06-15
GGCGCCCAAGGCAGTTCCCGCGGCCAGGGCTGCCGAGGCGCGCGTCGCGCCGAGCGGCGCCACGGAGGAGATCAAGGTGATCGGCCTGCGGCGCGTCATTGCCCAGCGCATGAGCGAGGCGAAGCGCAACATCCCGCACTTCGCCTACGTGGAGGAACTCGACGTCACCGAGCTCGAATCCCTGCGCCGCCATCTGAACGGCACTCTGGCACCGGGTGCGCCGGCGCTGACCTATCTGCCGTTCCTGGCGCTGGCGCTGGTGCGGGTGCTGCGGGATTTCCCACAATGCAATGCGCACTACGACGCCGAGCGGGGTGTGATCGTGCGTCACCGGTCCGTGCACCTGGGCGTCGCCACGCAGACCGCGGATGGCCTCAAGGTGCCGGTGGTGCACGACGCCCAGGCGCTCACGCTGTGGGATCTGGCGGCCGAGATGCGCCGGGTGAGCGAGGCGGCGCGCACCAACAAGGCGAAGCGCGAAGAACTGACCGGCTCGACCATCACCATCACCAGCCTCGGCAAGCTCGGCGGCATCGCCAGCACGCCGATCATCAACGCCCCGGAAGTGGCCATCATCGGCGTCAACCGCGCCCTGGAGCGCCCGGTGGTCGTGGACGGCGTCATCGCCATCCGGCGCACCATGAATCTCTCCTCGTCCTTCGATCACCGCTTCGTGGACGGTTACGACGCGGCTGCGATGATCCAGGCGCTCAAGGAGTGCCTGGAGCATCCCGCCACGATTTTCATCGCCACTTGAGTCGGCGCCGCTGAATACCCTGTTCGACTCGCGCTATCACGCCGTGGCGGGTGGCGCATACCTCGCGCTGCTCGCGGCGTGCGGCGGTGGGGGCGGGGGCGGGGGCGGGGGCGGGGGCGGCAGCATGCCGCCGCCGGGCGGGCCACCGCCGTTCACCTCCGTCGCCCAGGTGCGCGTTTCACAGCCCGCCACGTTCAGCCCCGGCTGCGACGGCGTGCCGGCCACGGGAACGCTGTACACCGACACCGCCGCCGAGCCGTCTCTGGCGGTCAATCCGACCAGCCCTGTGAACCTGATCAGCGCCTGGCAGCGGAACCGCTGGTCCGATGGCGGGGCGCAGGGCCTGGGTCTCGCCGCGTCCTTCGACGGCGGCATGACCTGGACAACGTCGAACGCGGCGTTCTCGCGCTGCACCGGCGGCAACTCCGGCAACGCTGGCAACTATGCGCGCGCCACCGACGTGTGGCTCACGGTCTCGCCCACCGGTGTGGTCTACGCCCTGTCGCTGTCCTTCACCGGCGCCGCGCTGCTTGCCGGTTCTTCGAGCGCCATGCTGGTCGCGCAATCCCACGACGGCGGCCTCACCTGGAGCGTGCCGACGGCGCTCATCCAGGACAGCTCGACGGCCTTCAATGACAAGGGTTCCATCAGCGCCGACTCGACCGACGCGAATTACGTGTACGCGGTATGGGACCGGCTCACCGGGCAGACGGGCGGGCCGAGCTACTTTGCGGTGACGGCCAACGCCGGCTCCACCTGGCAGGCCGCCCGCAGCATCTACGATCCGGGTGCGCAGAGTCAGACCCTCGGCAACCAGATGGTGGTGCTGCCCGGCGACGTGGTGCTCGACGTCTTCACCGAACTCGGGGCGACCTCGGCGCTGGCGCGGGTGATACGGTCCACCGATCACGGCGCCACCTGGTCCGCTCCGGTCACGGTGTCCGATCTGCAGCCCCTCGGCACCACCGATCCGAACACCGGCGCGGTGGTGCGCGACGGCTCCGATCTGGTGTCCGTGAGCGTCGGTCCCGGCGGCATCATCTACGTCGCCTGGCAGGACTCGCGTTTTTCCGGCGGGCAGCACGATGGCATCGCGATGACCCACTCCGCGGACGGTGGACTGAGCTGGTCGGTGCCCGTGCAGGTCAACGCCGACCCCAACGTGCAGGCATTCACCCCGACCATTCACGTGCGCGCGGACGGTGTGATCGGCGTCACCTACTACGACCTGCGCAACGACACCTCCTCGCCCGCCTCGCTCCTCGCCGACTGCTGGCTGGTCACCTCCAGCGACGGTGTCACCTTCAGGGAGTCACACCTGTCCGGACCCTTCGACCTGGATCTCGCGCCGGATTCGCAGGGGCTGTTTCTCGGCGACTACGAAGCGCTCGCGAGCACGGCGGGCGCCTTCCTGCCCTTTTACGTGCAGACCGATGCGGGCACCCAGGTCCGCAGCGATGCGTTCATCGACTTTCCTGCACCGAGTGCGGCGGCGCAGGCGAGGGCGGGCGCGGCGGGTGCGACCTTCCAGGCGCAGGCGGCGCCCGCGGGCATCACCCCGACGCCCGGCGCGCGCCAGCGTGTGGTGGAGCGCATCAGGCTCACGCGCGCGCAGCGCCGGCATCAGCCGTAACTCAGGAGCGATGCTCAGGGCCGCCGGCGTACTTCTTCTCGCCCGCATCGACCCTGAGCTTCAGGCGGTTCTGTGGCGGCGGCAGCGGGCAGGTCGCGAAGTCATTGAGCGCGCACGGTGGGTTGAAGGCCTTGTTGAAATCCACCAGCGCCGTTTGGCCCTGGGGCAGCGGAATGTACAGGAACCGTCCGCCGCCGTAGGTCTCACGTCCGCTGGTGGTGTCCGCGAACATGACGAACAGCTCCCGGTCGCCGGGGTTTTCGAGCACCGCATCGAGCCGCCACTCGCGGCCGTTCTTCCTGAATACCACCGCGCCCGGCGACTGTGCCTCCTCTTCCATGCCAAGGATGTTCACGATCTTCAGGTGATGGGCCGGCTCGTAACGCTCGAAACGAGCGTTGCATACCCAGTCGGTGCTGACCGGGAAGTACGTGAGCCCACCGAAGTTGCGCCGGTGGGGATTGTCGAGGTCACGCACCCGCACGCCCAGATTGCCGGCGCGCTCGATGACGAAGAAGCGCAACGAGCCGCTGGCGAGCACCGTGGGTTCACCCTGGACATCGGAGGCGAGATCGAGCGATGTGACCGCCTGTCCGTCGTGCGTCACGCCGGCACCGGGAGCGGCGACGAAGCGCACCTGGTGGCCGGCCAGCACGAACGAGCCGGCGGCGCCGGCGAGCGAGGGATTGTCGAGGATCAGCGCATTCGAGGAGTCACGGCCGAAACGGTTCTCGCCCTCCTTGAGCCAGAAGAGTCCCGCGAGCGTCAGCCAGCCGGTGTCGCTGGTGAGCCGGCTGACGCGCCCGGCGCGCCACGCGGCGATGCTGGCGCGCTCGGCCTGCAGATCCGCGGCCCCGGCGGCGACGCCCGGGGTCGCGCCGCGCGCGAGCAGCATCGCTCCGAGCAGCATCACTGCCGCGGCGCCAAGGCGCGCGCCCCGATCCCAGTGCATGGTGCATCCTCTGTGCAGGCCTTCCCGTGGCTGCATTTTACGCCATCAGGCCTCGCGCCCGAGGATCTCCTCGCGCACGTCCGCGATCTCGCGGGCACGCGAGGACCGCGCCCCTTCGCAGCGCTCGGGGCGCGGGCAGCGGTTGCTGCGCGGACAGATGATGCGCGCGGGCTTCGCGAGCGCGTCCCCGATCCAGGCGATGTTGAGTACCTTGGCCACGGCGTCGAGCATCTGCGCAGCCGCCTTCGGAACACGCGCTTCCCCGCGCCGGTGCAGGCACTCCCGCAGGATCGAATCGATCACTGGTTCGCTCGGCACGCCGTTCGAGGCGAGCGCCGGCGCCAGGTCCACGCCGACCGACAGCACGTGCGGGTTGCCTGCCATGTCATGAACGCGGCGCGAGTGACAGCAGTACAGGAGCGAGCGCTCGCCGTCGCGCAGCACCGAGATCTGCGATCCGCACGCGCCACGATCGCCGTCGATCATGCGAAACACCGCCCAGTTGGGGCACGGGTCGCTCACCTGCGCGAGGTTTCCCCATGGCAGGGGGATGCCGTTGCCGCGATACACCGCGCGCAGATACCCGGGCGGGTAGGCGTCGAAGAAATGCCAATACGGATAGGGAGACACCTTGGTCATGCGCCGCATCACCACCGCGGGGGTGAGCTCGAGCTTCGCGCCCGCTTCCACCCGGTAGCGCTCGCGGGCGAGGAAGCGCCGGAACGGGACGCGCGGCGCGAGCAGCGCGCCGGCAAAGAAGCTGCACTCGAAGTCGCGCCACGCATGCAGCACGTCCTGGGCATTCATGCCGGCGGCGCTCGAGCCGCCCTCGGGACTGCCGCCCATCTCCCCGCCCGTGGCGTGCGCGGACTTCAGCCCGTCGCCGCCGTGCAGCACCTTGTGAGCGATGTGCGCCGCGAGATCAAACTTGAGCCGGGCGGGGTCCGCTTGCAGGGCGCGGTTGGCATACACCACGCGCGGCGCTTCGAAGAACGAGCGCACCATGCTGCGCACCTCGCGGTCCTTGTCGCGCGCCAGCACCGGCTTGCGGTCGAACCAGCGGATCTCCAGCCCGTGGCGCCGGCACAAGCGCATCAGATCCTCGACCGACAGCGGGAAGCGCCGCTCGCCCACGTTGTCGGCGGCGCGTTCCAGGTCGGGGAAATCATTGCGTGACATCTCCTGGTGCGAGCGGATGAGAAGGTGCGCGAGCTGCCGGCCGCTGGTGCCGGTCTGGGCGAGCAGCTCCGGGATCGCCACCTGCAGCAGGCTCTTGGAGAACAGGAACGCCGGCTCGAGCGGGACGCGCGCGGCGGCGCCCCCCGGGCCGGGCGCGGGCAGCTCGAAGTCCGCGCTCTCGTCCAGAAACCACGCGGGCGCACGCTGAAATACCGCGGCCAGAAGCTCGAGCAGCTCCCCGGAGGGGGTGCGCTTGCCGCTCTCGATCATGCTCAGGTAGGAGACCGAGGGTGCGACGCCGGAATTGCGCTGGATACAGCGCACCGACAGCTCCTCCAGTGTGAGTCCGTTGCGCTTGCGTACCGCGCGCAGCTTGGCGCCGAGAAGATGGCCCTTGCGCAACAGCTCCGGCACAGCTTGGCCCGCCCGCTCAGTGTGAAACGACCGTGTGAAATTAACAGTGTGAAGTTTCCACAGTCAAATTCCCGCTCAATCGGGGTATGCTCACCCTCATGAACGCCGAGAGCCAAGTGCGGCCATATTCGCGCGAGCAGACCGGACCGAAGCTCGAGATCCTGGGACCGCAGGTCGAACGCGCGGAGGAGGTGCTGACGCCCCTGGCGCTGCAGCTGCTGGCGAGCCTGCACCGGCGCTTCAACGCGCGACGCCTCGAGTTGCTCAACGCTCGCGCACGGCGCCAGGCGCTGCTCGATGACGGGGCGCTGCCGGAGTTTCTGGCGGACACCGCCGCGGTGCGCGCAGCCGACTGGCGCATCTCTCCGGTGCCCGCGGACCTTGCCGACCGCCGCGTGGAGATCACCGGCCCCGTCGATCGCAAGATGGTCATCAACGCCCTCAACGCGCCGGTGCGCGCGTTCATGGCGGACTTCGAGGACTCCTGCTCGCCGACCTGGGACAACGTGATCCGCGGCCAGGTGAATCTCAACGACGCCGTGCGAGGCACCATCAGCCATGAAGACCGCGCCACCGGCAAGGTCTACCGGCTGGCCGAGCACACGGCCACCCTCATCGTGCGGCCGCGGGGCTGGCACCTGCCGGAGAAGCACCTGCGCATCAACGGCGAGGCCGTGTCCGGCGCGCTGTGCGACTTCGCGTTATTTCTCGCCAACAACTGCGAGGCGCTCGCGCGGCGCGGCACCGGGCCGTATTTCTATCTGCCCAAGATCGAGAGCCATCTGGAGGCGCGGCTGTGGAACGAGGTGTTCGTGGTAGCGCAGGAGGCGCTCGGTATCGCGCGCGGCACGATCAAGGCGACGGTGCTCATCGAGACGGTGCTGGCGGCATTTGAAATGGACGAGATTCTCTACGAGCTGCGCGAGCACTCGGCCGGGCTCAACTGCGGCCGCTGGGACTACATCTTCAGCTTCATCAAGAAATTCCGTAACCGCCGCGACTTCCTGCTGCCGGATCGCGCGACGGTGACCATGGACCGTCATTTCCTCAAGTCCTACGTGGACCTGCTCATCAAGACCTGTCACCGGCGCGGCGCGCACGCCATGGGCGGCATGGCGGCGCAGATCCCGATCCGCGATGACCCGCAGGCGAATGAGGCCGCGATGGCGCGCGTGCGCGCCGACAAGCTGCGCGAGGCGCGCGCCGGGCACGACGGCACCTGGATCGCGCATCCGGGGCTGGCGCAGATCGCCCGCGAGGCGTTCGACGCGGCCATGCCCGGTCCCAACCAGCTCGGCGTACTGCGCGCGGAGGTGAACGTGACGGCGCGGGATCTGCTCACGGTACCCGAGGGCGAGATCACCGAGGACGGCCTGCGCGCCTGTATCCGCGTCGGTGTGCAGTACCTCGAGGCCTGGTTGCGCGGCAACGGCTGTGTGCCGCTGTATCACCTCATGGAGGATGCGGCGACCGCGGAGATCTGCCGCGCGCAGCTGTGGCAATGGCTGCGCCACGGCGCGCGCACCCGCGACGGACAGGTGGTGACTGTGGAGCGCTTCGATCGGCTGCTGAGCGCGGAGCTCGACCGCATCCACGAGGAGGTCGGCGCGGCGCGGCTCACCCACGGCGTGTTTCCGACGGCGGCGCGGCTGTTCGAGCAGATGATCAAGCGCGAGAGCTTCGACGAGTTCCTGACGCTCCCGGCCTATGAGCTGCTGAGCTGACGGTCCGACCCGCAGGCGCGAGAGGTGCACGTCTATGAACGCCGCGAAATCCCTGCTCACGGCCGATGAGCTGCGGCGCCACTGGCGCGAGGCACCGCGCTGGCGCGGCGTGCGGCGCGCCTATGACGCCGAGGACGTGGTTCGCCTGCGCGGCACCATTGCGGTGGAGCACTCGATCGCGCGGCTCACCGCGGACAAACTGTGGCGTTACCTGAGCGAGCGGCCGTTCGTGAACGCGCTCGGCGCCCTGACGGGAAATCAGGCCATGCAGCAGGTGAAGGCGGGACTGGATGCCATCTACCTGTCCGGCTGGCAGGTAGCGGGCGATGCCAACCTGGCGGGCGAGATGTACCCGGATCAGTCGCTGTATCCGGCGGATTCGGTGCCGGCGGTCGTGCGGCGCATCAACAACACCCTGCGCCGCGCGGATGAAATCCACCATGCGGAAGGGGACGATTGCATCGACTGGCTGCAGCCGATCGTGGCGGATGCGGAGGCCGGCTTTGGCGGCGTGCTCAACGCCTTCGAACTCATGAAGCAGATGATCGATGCGGGCGCTGCCGGGGTCCACTTCGAGGATCAGCTGTCGTCCGCCAAGAAATGCGGTCACATGGGCGGCAAGGTTCTCGTGCCCACCCAGGAGGCGATCAACAAGCTGATCGCGGCACGCCTGGCGGCGGACGTGTGTGACGTGCCGACGGTGCTGATCGCACGCACCGATGCGGAAAGCGCCAGTCTCCTGACCTCGGACGTCGATGAGCGTGACCGGCCCTTCATCGACACCACCAGGGGCCGCACAGGGGAAGGATTCTTCCCGGTCAAGGCGGGACTCGGGCAGGCGATCGCCCGCGGCCGCGCCTATGCTCCGCATGTGGATCTGGTCTGGTGCGAGACCGCCAGGCCGGACCTGGAGGAGGCGAGGGAATTCGCCGACGGGATCCACGCGCAGTTTCCGGGCAAGCTGCTGGCGTACAACTGCTCGCCGTCCTTCAATTGGAAGCGCAAGCTCAATGATGCGCAGATCGCCAGATTCCAGCGCGAACTGGGCGCCATGGGCTACCGCTTCCAGTTCATCACGCTCGCCGGCTTTCACGCGCTGAACTTCTCGATGTTCGAGCTGGCGCGCGGTTACAAGGCGCAGCAGATGTCCGCGTACGTGGAGCTGCAGCAGGCGGAGTTCGCGGCCGAGGCCTCCGGCTACACCGCCACCAAGCACCAGCGTGAGGTCGGTGCAGGTTACTTCGATGCCGTCACCCAGGCGGTGAGCGGCGGCAGCTCCTCGCTCACCGCGCTCGCCGGCAGTACCGAAGAACAGCAGTTCGAGAAGATGTCCTGAGGTGGGGCAAGCGGACAAGCGCGCCGCGGACGCGGTAGGCTAGCGGCCGGCTGCGCGGGCAGCTTTCGGTCAGGGGGCCGCGATATGCGCCGTGCCGGAGTCTGGCGGACACTGTACCTGCAGGTGCTCGTCGCCATTGCGGCGGGTGTGCTGCTCGGCATCTTCTGGCCGCACCTGGCGCAGAGCCTGAAGCCTCTCGGGGATGGCTTCATAAAACTCATCCGGCTGCTCATCGCGCCGATCATCTTCTGCACCGTGGTCACCGGCATCGCCGGGATGGCGAAGCTGCGCGACGTGGGCAAGGCGGGTGGCCTGGCGCTCGTGTACTTCGAGGTCGTGACCACGTTCGCGCTGCTCATCGGGCTACTGGTGGTGAACGTGCTCAAGCCCGGCGTGGGAGTCAATGCCGACCCGGCGACGCTCGACACCCACGCCATTGCCCAGTACGCCACGCCGGGCGGGATCGGCACCGTCACTGAATTCCTCCTCAACATTATTCCCGCGACCTTCTTCGGGGCCTTCGCCAGTGGGGACATCCTGCAGACCCTGCTGCTGGCGATCCTGTTCGGCTTCGCATTGCATGTGGTGGGCGGGCGCGCCAACGCGGTCTTCCAGGTGATCGAGAAGAGCGGGCAGGTGCTGTTCACCATGGTCAGCTTCGTGATGCGGCTGGCACCGCTCGGCGCGCTCGGCGCCATGGCCTTCACGGTCGGCCGCTATGGGCCGCAATCGCTGGTCGCGCTCGCCCGCCTCATGGGCTGTTTCTACCTCACCTGCGTGCTGTTCATCCTGGTGGTGCTGGGTGGGATCGCCAGGCTCCATGGGTTCTCGGTGCTCGCCGTCATGCGCTACATTCGCGAGGAGCTGTTCATCGTGCTGGGGACCTCGTCCTCCGAGACGGTGCTGCCGCGCATGCTCGCGAAGCTGGAGGACCTGGGCGTGCGCAAGTCCATCGTCGGGCTGGTGATCCCCGCCGGCTATTCCTTCAACCTCGACGGCACCTCGATCTATCTGACCATGGCGGCGCTCTACATCGCGCAGGCGACCAATACGCCGCTCGATCTGTGGCACCAGGGGGTGCTGCTCGCGGTACTGCTGCTCACCTCCAAAGGCGCCGCCGGGGTGACCGGCAGCGGCTTCATCGTGCTGGCCGCCTCGCTCTCGGCGGTCGGGCACGTGCCGGTCGCGGGATTGGCGCTGATTCTGGGCATCGACCGCTTCATGTCGGAGGCGCGGGCGCTGACCAATCTCATCGGCAACGCCGTGGCGACCATCGTGGTCGCGAAATGGTGCGGCGGGGTGGACGATGCGGCGCTGCGCTCGGGTCTCAGCGCACGGCCCGCCGTCAGCGCCGGGCAGCCCGGCTCATCGCACGCTTAGCGCGTTCGCGATAGCGGGCGCCGCGCTACTTCGCGGTCGGCATGGCGAATTCCGCCCCCTTGGGGGTGCTCTCCGGCCAGCGCTGCATGATGGATTTCTGCCGCGTGTAGAAGCGCACGCCCTCTTCACCGTAGGCGTGCGTGTCGCCGAAGAGGCTTCCTTTCCAGCCGCCGAAGCCGTGCCACGCCATGGGCACCGGGATCGGCACGTTGATGCCGACCATCCCGATCTGGATGCGCCGCCCGAACTCGCGCGCCACGTTGCCGTCGCGCGTATAGCAGGCGACGCCGTTGCCGAGCGGGTGCGCATTCACGAGCTCGACCGCCGCGGCGAAGTCGGGCACGCGCACGCACGAGAGCACCGGGCCAAAGATCTCCTCGCGGTAGATGCGCATCCCTGCAGTGACGTGATCGAAGAGCGTCGCTCCGAGCCAGAAGCCGTTCTCGTGACCCGAGACGCTGACGGGCGTATCGCCGTGGGGCTGGCGGCGGCCGTCGACCAGCAGCTGCGCACCGCTCTCGACGCCGTCCTCGATGTAGCCGCTAATGCGCTCGAGCGCCTGGCGCGTGATCACCGGCCCCATCTCGACATCCGGCCGCATGCCGTTGCCGATCCGCAGCCGCCGCGCCCGCTCGGCGAGCTTCGGCATGATGCGATCGGCGGTATCGCCCACCAGCACCGCCACCGAGATCGCCATGCAGCGCTCGCCCGCGGAGCCATAGGCGGCTCCGATCAGCGCATCGACCGCCTGTTCGAGATCGGCGTCCGGCATGACCACCATGTGGTTCTTGGCGCCGCCCAGGGCCTGGACACGCTTGCCGGCTTCCGCGCCGCGCTGGTAGATGTAGTGCGCGACGGGGCTCGAGCCGACGAAGCTCACGGCGCGCACTTCGGGTGCGCTGAGCAAAGCGTCCACCGCCACCTTGTCGCCCTGCACCACGTTGAACACGCCCGGCGGCAGGCCGGCCTCGGCCAGCAACCGCGCCATGACGAGAGATGCCGACGGGTCGCGCTCGCTGGGCTTGAGCACGAAGGTGTCGCCGCAGGCGAGGGCGAGCGGAAACATCCAGCAGGGCACCATGCACGGGAAGTTGAACGGCGTGATGCCCGCCACCACACCGAGCGGCTGGCGCACCGTCCAGTTGTCGATGCCGCCCGAGACCTGCTCGGTGAAATCACCTTTCAGCAGCTGGGGGATGCCGCAGGCGAACTCCAGGCTCTCGATGCCGCGCGTCACCTCACCCTGCGCGTCCGAGAACACCTTACCCTGCTCGCTCGTGATGAGCGCGGCGAGCGCGTCGCGCTCCTCGTTCAGCAGCTCGAGGAAGCGCGCCAGGATCCGCGCACGCCGCACCGGCGGGGTATCCGCCCAGGCGGGCCAGGCGGCCTGCGCGCTCGCGACCGCGGCGCGCACGTCCTCGGCGCTGGCGAGGGCGACCTGGCGCGTCACGGCGCCCGTGGCCGGATCGAATACCGGCAGCTGGCGGGTGCCGGAACCGCCGGCGATCCGGCCGCCGATCCAGTGCTGTACGAGCTCGGCCGGCGCCGACACCGCTGCAGCGGCGGACGTGGCCGGCGGGAACGTGGAGACTGCCATGAGAGAACCCGTCGCAGGTGGCCGAAGCAATGCGCCCGATCATAGACCACTTCGGCGCCGCCGAAGCATACTGGCGCATCGCATGAGCACGCAGGTCCTGTTTGCGACCCTGGTGTACCAGGCGCGGCTGCGCCCGCGGGGCTGGCGGCGGTTGAATGCGCGCCTGCTGCGCGAATGCCGCCAGCTTCGGGCGGACGATGCGGCCGGTCGGCGCTGGTCCGCGCGCAATTATCCCGGCGGCTACAGTTCTTACAACTCGGCGCACCGCATGCACCGGTTGTCGCCGACGTTCGCCTCCCTGGCACGCGAGCTCGATCGGCATGTCGCGACGTTCGCGGGCCGGCTGCAGCTGGATCTCACCGCCCGCGCGCTCACCATGACCGACTGCTGGGTGAACGTCATGGGCCGCGG
>WNGI01007012.1_pt1 | contig 11383 bp, 13 predicted proteins | sample 5400621 | NCBI WGS metagenome assembly WNGI01 (sample SAMN13153374, study PRJNA577476) | soil metagenome | isolation source: 20 cm soil or saprolite under Garry oak tree replicate 1 | place: USA:California | collected 2016-06-15
CCCTCGATCGCAAGCTGCCCGAGGTGGCGCCCGGCGAGGTGCTGGCGCTGCTCGGCACCGGCGCCTACGGCTTCGTGATGAGCAGCACGTACAACGCCCGGCCGCGGCCGCCCGAGGTCCTGGTGGATGGCGATCGCTACTACGTGGCGCGGCAGCGGGAGACCCTGGAAGACCTGCTGCGGGGCGAGGTGCTCGAGCCCACGACGTGGTACCAAACGTGAACAAGATCCTGATCTTCGATTGCGGCTCGCAGTTCACGCAGCTGATCGCGCGGCGGGTGCGCGAGGAGCACGTGTACTGCGAGATCCATCCGGCCACCAAAGGCACTGACCTCGCGTTCGTGCAACAGTTCGCACCGCAGGGGATCATTCTCTCGGGCGGTCCCAACTCGGTGTTCGAGCCGGGCGCCCCGACCGTCGATCGCGCCTTGCTCGACCTCGGCATTCCCGTCCTGGGGATCTGCTACGGCATGCAGCTGATCGCGCATCTCGCGGGGGGCAAAGTCACGCCGTCCGACGCGCACGAGTACGGCAGAGCTGAGGTCACGGTCAAGGAACCGGCTGGCCTATTCGCGGGATTCGCGGTGGGCACGACGCTCACAGTCTGGGCGAGTCACGGCGACAAGATCGTAGCGCCGCCACCCAAGTATCGGGTCATCGCCACGAGCGACAACGCGCCGGTGGCGGGCTTCCGTCACGAGTCCAACAACATCCACGGCGTGCTGTTCCATCCCGAAGTGGCCCACACCAACCGCGGCGGCGAGATCATCGCGAACTTCCTGTTCGGGATCTGTCATTGCACACCCGATTGGACGCCGGGGCACTACGTCGAGCAGGAGGTCGCGAAGATCAAAGGAACGGTGGGCAAGACGCGGCGCGCCATCTGCGGGCTCTCGGGCGGCGTGGACTCGGCTGTGGCCGCGGCACTCGTGCACCGCGCCATCGGCGACCGGCTGACTTGCATCTTCGTGGATCATGGGCTGCTGCGCCTGAACGAGCGCGACCAGGTCGAGCGCACGTTCAAGAAACACATGGGCATCGACCTGCGCGTCGTCGACGCATCCGAGCGATTCTTGAAGCAGCTCGAGGGGATCGAAGACCCCGAGGAGAAGCGCCGCCGCATCGGCCATACCTTCATCGACGTGTTCGAGGACGCGGCGCGGCACGTGGAGGGGGACGTCGGCTTCCTGGTGCAGGGGACGCTCTACCCCGACGTGATCGAGTCGTCGTCGCCGCGCGGCGGGCCGTCGGTGACGATCAAGACGCATCACAATGTCGGCGGCCTGCGACCCGACCTGCCGTGGAAGTTGATCGAGCCGCTGCGCGAGCTGTTCAAGGACGAAGTGCGACAAGTGGGACGGGAGCTCGGCCTGGCCGAGGAGATCGTGGGGCGGCATCCGTTCCCGGGACCGGGGCTCGCGATCCGCGTGCTGGGCGTCGTGACGGAGCCGCGGCTCGATCTGCTGCGGCTGGTGGATGCGATCTACATCGAGGAGATCCGCGCGGCGGGTCTGTACGATCAGATCTGGCAGGCCTTCGCCGTGTTGCTGCCGATCAAGTCAGTGGGGGTGATGGGCGACGGCCGCACGTACGATCATGTCGTGGCGCTGCGGGCGGTCACGAGCCGAGATGGCATGACGGCGGACTGGTATCCGTTCGCGCCGGACGTGCTGGCCAAGATGTCCAATCGCATCATCAATGAAGTGCGCGGCGTGAACCGCGTGACCTACGACGTCAGCTCGAAGCCGCCGGCGACGATAGAGTGGGAGTGATTGGGTGAGGCGACGCTAGGGTGAGGCGACGCTAGGATAAAGCGACGCTAGTTCGAGCCGCTGTTGAAGGTTACCGGCAGGGGGCAGGAGGCAACGCGGTACAACGCCCTCAGATCGTGACGGTCCTGGCGACCCAATTCCAGTATGGTCGTCCCGACCCGCACCAAGATCTTCTTCGCGCGCACGACCCCGCGGAACTGCAGGTCCGTGAGATTCACACTTAGGGGGATAACGACGCGGTCGGCGCGCTCTGCGCCCTCGTACGTGCCCCGCAGCGTCGGTGGGAAAGCGATCAAGATGGAATCGTCCAGCACCAGGTCGATCGGCGGCGGCGACGACGCATCGAGCACCTGGTGCCATTTCCTGCCGCGCACCATCACGCCGAGCAGCGGCCGCGGAAAATCACGGGGCGCCTTTCCGGTGAACCGCCATCCGGCGGACACCCACGTGTCCTGCTCGTCATAGATCATCATCGTTCCCGACCATAACGACGTGCTGTCGCCCTGCGGGTCGTAATACCCGTAGACTTGGCCGTCCCAATCGTCCTTCATCTTCCCGATCACGCTGTCCGCGGACGGACAGCTCCCCACCTTCACGTTGCGGAAGTTCCGCTGTTGCGCGCTAAGGGCGGCCGTGAGGCCGACGCTCAGCAGGAGGAGGGTGATGCGCATGATTCATATTGGGGATAAGACAAAGGCGACGCTAGGGTGAGACGACGCTAGACTAAGGCGACGCTAGGTTCGGCGCGCGGCCTCTTCGATGCGGCGAGGCAGGGCATAGACCAATCGCGCGCAGTTGGCACGCTTGATCCGCAGCAGGCGGAGTTCGTCTTCCTTCAGGTAATGCAGAGCGTTGGCGAGCTCCAGGACTCCTTCCAGCTCATGGAGTGAGGAACGGGCAATGTCGAGGTAGCGGCGGAACTCGCGAGGGCCCCTGCGGCTGTTGCCCTCCGCCAGATTGAGCACGACGCTGTAGCTCGCCCTGCGCCACTGATCACCCAGCGCGTAGCGCTCGTGAGACGGGAGCTTGGCGATGGCGGCGTTGGAAAGCACGGCGAACGCTTGGGCCTCTTGCCACGCGAGAAGGCCTCTGAAGTCACCCATGCCGGGAGGATGTCGGCCGCCGTGCGGCGCAGCACCATCATTCCCACGCGGGGAGCGACAGAAACACGCATCGCCTTCTCCTAGCGTCGCTTTGTCCTAGCGTCGCTTTGTCCTAGCGTCGCTGTCTATATGTTCTTTTGCTCGAGCAGTTGCAAGAACTCAGGAGCCGTCTTCAGTTTAGCCAACCGATCCGGCACATCCGATTCCTTCGCGAACTGCGCGATCTTGCCGAGCACGGGCAGGTACTGGTTGGAGACTTCGAGTGGCGGGGCGACGATCAGGAAGAAGTAGTGGACCGGCTTGTCGTCGATGGCCTTGAAATCGACACCGGCGAGGCGGCGGCCGAACGCGACGCGCAGTTTGGTGACGACGTTGGAGCGACAGTGGGGAATCGCGATGCCCTGGCCGATGCCGGTCGACCCCAGCGTCTCGCGGCGCTTCAACATCTTGAACAGCAGCGCGTCGGATTTCTCGTCGAGCTTCAGCAGGCCCACGAGCTCCTTGAGCACCGCATCCTTGGCGTCGCTTTGGAGCTCGAGGTTGATAGCGTCTTCGGCGAAGAATTCGCGTAACCGCACGGCCACCCCGCTCGTGGTTCGGTTCCTCTGGTAAGCGGCGCGAAACCTAACGGCCGGTTGCCCGTGGCGCAACGCGCCATTACGTTGTGATTCATGGAGTTCCCCTATCGCGTTGGTGCAGCGACGCCACTCTATCTCGCCCCGATGGCGGGCGTGTCCGAAGCACCGTTCCGCCAGGTGTGCCGGCGGTTCGGGGCGGACGTGGTCGTCACCGAATTCATTTCGTCGGTGGGGGTGTCGCGCGGCATCGAGCGGGTGCTGGCCGACGGGCGGTTCGAGGAAGTCGAGCGGCCCATCGGCATCCAGCTGTACGGCGCCGAAGCCGACACGATGGCCCGCGCGGCGGAGATGGTCACGGAGCTGTTCCAGCCCGACTTCATCGACATCAACTTCGGCTGTCCCGTGAAGAAGGTCGTGCGCAACAACGGCGGCTCGGGGTGCCTCAAGGATCTCGGGCTGGTGCAGCAGATCATCCGGGCCGTCCGCGGCGCCACGCCGGTGCCCGTCACCGTGAAAATCCGCAGCGGGTGGGACGAGACGCAGCGCGATCCGGTGACCATCGCTCAGCGCTGCCGCGAGGCGGGCGCCCAGGCGCTGACGCTGCACGCCCGCACGCGCACGCAGATGTTCACGGGCAAGGCCAATTGGGACGAAATCGCCCGTGTGGTCGAAGCGGTCGACGTGCCGGTGATCGGCAACGGCGACGTCAACAAGGCGGCCGACGTCATCGCAATGCAGCAGCATACGAACTGCGCTGGGATAATGATCGCGCGCGGCGCGTTCGGGAATCCGTGGATCTTCCAGGCGGGCCGAGCGCTGCTCGACGGGCAGCCCGAGCCTCCGGCGCCCACGCCCGAGGAGCGTTTCGCCACGGCGCTGGAGCACGCGCGCCTGGCGCTGCGCCTGCAGGGCGACAGCCGCAAGACGGCGCTCGAGTTCCGCAAGCATTTCGGCTGGTACACCCGGGGCGTGCCGGGCGCGTCGCAGCTGCGCGAGCGGCTCTTCCAGATCGAGTCCATGGCCCAGGCCGAAGCGGTGTTCGCCGATTATCTGGCCACCCGCGAGATCGAGGCCGCCGCGTGAAGTTCGACGAGATGGAGCGGCTCATCGAGCATCTCCCGTTCGCGCAGATCGATCACCTTCGACCGGCCACCCAAGGTCACCAGGAAGTCATCTTCTGCCTCGGCAAGACGGCCGAGCAGGTGGTGGGCATCGCGGAGCGTCTCGCGGCCAAGAGCGGCAGTTTCCTGGCGACGCGCGCCGACGAGCCGCAGCGCCAGGCCCTCACCACGCGATTCCCCCGCGCCGACGTGAACGAGCTGGGGCGGACGGTTTTCCTGCCGCCCGACCCGGAGCCCGAGCCCACGGGGCGGGGCACCGTCTTGATCGTCACGGCCGGCACCAGCGACCTGCCGGTGGCCGAGGAAGCCGCGGTCACCGCGCGGGCCCTCAAGAACCGCGTGGCCCGTCTCACCGACGTGGGCGTCGCGGGCATCCACCGCATTCTCACGCAGACCGACGTGCTGCGCGAAGCGGGGGTCGTAATCGTGGTCGCCGGGATGGAGGGCGCCCTGCCGAGTGTCGTGGGCGGGTTGGTCAAAGCTCCGGTGATCGCCGTGCCCACGAGCGTCGGGTACGGCGCCTCCTTCGGCGGCATCGCGGCGCTGCTCGGCATGCTCAATTCCTGCGCGTCGGGCGTGACCGTGGTCAACATCGACAACGGATTCGGCGCCGCGGCCGCCGCGAGTCGCATCAACCACACATGACCGTCTGGGTGCCCCTCGCCTTCGCGGGCGGGCTCGGCCTCGGTTGGCTGCTCAGTGCGCGGCGGCGGGGCGCCCCACGACGCGGCGCGCCGCCCCGGCCGGAAGACTTCTCCCACACCATCGATTTGCTGCGCCGCGCCTACGGCGGGAAAGCCGCGTGGGCGGTGGGCCTCGCCGCCGGGCCACTCGCCGCGTTCGATGCCGCCGTGCCGGCGGATGCGCGCCGCCGCGGCGACGCCCTGGTCCAGCTCGCGTGCGTGGACGGGCGCGTCCACGTGGTGCGTGAGCCGTTCGGCACCTATGTAGCGGTGGGCGACTTCCCGTTCGGGGCGGGGGTCCTGCTGCCATCGGAGACCGATCCGACGGCGGCGAGCGATGATCTCCGCCGGGTGGTGGCGGGCATGCGGGTCGCCGAGTCGGTCGAGCTGCGGAAGGTCGAGGCGTCGGATCGCCGGGTGGTGAAACAGCTCTCGGCGGCGCTGTCGGTGCGCGAACATAGCGTCGCGGGAATCACCGGCGGCGTCCTCGATCTGGTGCAGCGGCTCACGGAGCGCGGCGCGGTGGTGGTGCTGCAGGATCAGGCGTCCAAAGAGCTGCGCATCGTGGCGCGGTCTCAGGCGGCCGATCAGCGCCTCGAGCGCGTGGTCCTGTCGGAACAATCGCCGGTGGCGCGGGCCGTGCAGTCCGGTGTCCCGATCGCCACGCAGGGGCGGGAAGACATCTTCGGCACGGGCGTCCCGGAGCGGCGGCGCCAGGAGCGGGCCGGCACGGCCTACCCGCTGCTCGATGGCCACTTCGCGATCGGCGCGTTGGTCTTGATCGGCCCGCCGCTCGACGCCGAGACCAACCAGGCGGAGCAGCTGGGGCGGCTCGTGGCGGAGTTGGGGCCCCGGCTGGCCGCCGCGAGCGCCGTGCAGGCCGCGGAGCAGCGCGCGGTGCTCGATCCGCTGACGGGGTTGTACAACCGCCGGGAATTCGAGACCAAGATCGATGCGTTCAGGTCGGGGGAGGGCGGGCGAGGGCGGACTGCGGCGACGCTCGTGTACGTCGACATCGACCATTTCAAGAAGTTGAACGACTCGCTGGGCCACGCGGCGGGCGACAAGGCACTGCAGCACATCGCCGAGATCCTGCTGCGGCAGGTGCGCGATCACGACACCGTGGCGCGCATCGGCGGCGAGGAGTTCGCGCTGTGGTTGCCGCATACGTCGGCCACACTGGGCTACGAGGTGGCCGAGCGCGTGCGCGCGTCAATCGAGAAGACGCTGTGGCATTGGGACGGCGCACCGCGGGCGCTCACGGCATCGTGCGGCGTGGCGAGTTATCCCGAGTGCGCGCCGGACAATTTGCGCGCGCTGGCGGACGCGGCGCTGTACCGCGCCAAGCAGGCGGGGCGCAATCGGGTTGAAAAGGCCGTCGTGGCCAGCTAGCTTGCGCGCAGTAGGGGGCGACAGGCTTCGACGGGTTTGGTGAGGCTATCGCTGCGTGCCCAGGTGCTCAGCGTCCTGGTAAATCCTGCTGGGAAGACACAAAAGCCAACTCTGAACTGGCTCTGGCTGCGTAAGCTTCGGCTTCACGCACCTGCGTGAGTGGCAGCCCGCCTGAGGCGGCGCTCACGTATCGCAAAGTCGGGCTGGCGTGACCTGAGGCCCCAACGGGTCGCGCGAGAGTTTTCAGGGGCTTGTCGTGGTCGAGGCCGGCGTTGCGCCGCGTCCGCGAGACTAAAGAAGCATCGCCTACGCACGTAGGGGTGGTAGCGGATTCAAGCTCGGACCGGGGTTCGATTCCCCGCGCCTCCATGACTCAAACGCGGAAGGCGGAACGTTGAACGCGGAACCGGTCCGCGATCCTGTTCCGCGTTCCGCGTTCCAACTTCCGCGTTAACCATGTTCATTGGTCACTTTGCTGTCGGATTCGCTTCCAAGCGGGTAGCGCCCCGCACCAACCTGGGGCTGCTCCTCACCGCGCCGCTGCTCGCCGACATCATCTGGCCCGTGTTGGTCCTCCTGGGCGTCGAGCAGGTCCGCGTCACCGGTGGTCCCAATCCGTTTCTCACGCTGACCTTCGATTCGTATCCCTGGTCGCACAGTCTGCTGATGCTGACGGTGTGGGGCCTGCTGCTCGGCGGCGGCTACTACGCCGTCACCAAGTACCGGGCCGGCGCCGTGATCCTCTTCATCGGCGTGTTGAGCCATTGGGTGCTCGACGTCGTCACGCATGTGCAAGACATGCCGGTCGCGCCGAGCGCCGCGACTATGGTCGGGCTGGGACTGTGGCGGTCGGTGGTGGGGACGGTGATCATCGAGGGACTGATGTTCGTCGTGGGTGTGTGGCTCTACACCACGAGCACCCAGGCGCGCGACAAGATCGGCCGCTGGGCGTGGTGGGGCTACGTGGCGCTGCTCGTCGTCTCGTATCTCAGTCAGCTCGTAAGCCCGCCGCCGCCGAGCGTGTCGGCGCTGGGCTGGGTGGCAATCATCATGAGCGTGGTGATGGTGGTGTGGGCGTGGTGGCTGGACCGGCATCGCACCGCCGTCACGTTGTGACCGACCGCAGCGCGCAATTCACCGGCTCCATTCCCGCCGCCTACGATCGCTACCTCGGCCCGATGCTGTTCGAGCCGTACGCGGCCGACCTCGTCGCTCGGCTGGCGGTGCCGCCCAAGGCAGCGGTGCTCGAGCTGGCGTGCGGCACGGGCATCCTCACGCAACGGCTGCGGCGCGCGCTGCCCGTCACGGCCACGCTGACCGCCACCGACCTCAACGAGCCGATGGTGGCGTATGCGCGGGGCAAGATGCCCAACGCGCCGGTAACCTGGCAGCAGGCCGACGCCCAGCAGCTGCCGTTTCCGGATGGCGCGTTCGAAGCCGTCGCGTGTCAGTTCGGTGTGATGTTCGTGCCCGACAAGCCACGCGCATTCGCCGAGGCGCGGCGCGTGCTCAAGCCGAACGGCTTGTTCGCGTTCAACGTGTGGGGATCGCTGGACGAGAACTCGTTCGGCCGCATCGCGCGCGACACCATCGCCCGCTTCTTCACGAGCGATCCACCGACCTTCTATGACGTACCCTTCGGCTTCCATGACGTGGCCGCCATCCGGGCCATGCTGCGGACGGCGCGCCTCAACCTCGTCTTCTGCGAGACGGTGGAGCTCGAAGCCACGAGCCCCTCGGCCCAGGATGCGGCGCTCGGGCTTGTAACCTGGAACCCTGTGGTCCTCGACGTTAACGAGCGAGCCACCGCGCCGGCGGAGGAGATTGTCGCGGCCGTGGCCCAGGCCTTGGCGGCGGAGGGCGGGGATGCGCCGCTGCGGCTGCCAATGAAGGCCCTAGTATTCCTGGCGCAGGCGTTCTGAGGGGCGGATCACTCATCGCGTAGCGGGGTTATTCCGGAGGCACGCAGTAAACACTCCATAACCGATCCCAGGAGATCCCCATGCTGCTCGTTCGCGAAGTCTTCTATTGCAAGCCCGGAAAGGTCCGTCCGCTGGTCGAGAAGTTCATCGCCATGAACAAGATCAGTATGAAGGCCGGCATGCCGAAGATGCGCATCATGACCGACTTCACCGCCGAGCGGTACTGGATGCTCGTCGCCGAGATGGAAGTGGCGAATATGGCGGAGTTCGAGAAGATGATGTCGGGCGCCGGCGTGAGCGAGACCGACGGGAAGGAGATGGAGAACCTGATGAAGGGTTACCACGATCTCGTGGAGCACGGCCGGCGGGAGATCTACAAGATCGAGGGGTGACAGGAGTGTGGTCGCCGCGCCACACTAGATTGGCCCAGCTACTAGAAAGGTAGTTGACAAACCAGAGGCTCCTTGCCACTATCTACTAGTCATCTAGTAGATGGGGGAGCCGATGCAACCGTCGTTCACCGATCGCGAGCTGGATGTCATGGCCGTCCTCTGGGACTTGGGCACGGCCACCGTCACGGAAGTGCGGGACCGCCTGCGCGACAACCTCGCCTATACCACGGTCCTCACCGTGCTGCGCACTCTCGAGCAAAAGGGCTACGTGGCACACGCCGAAGACGGCCGCGCCCACCGCTACAAGCCATTGGTTAAGCGCGCAGCGGCAGGACAGCACGCCGTGCGCCGCATGCTCGAAAAGATTTTCCAAGGCTCACCTGAGTTACTGCTCACACAGCTGGTCGGCGACCGCCATCTGAGCGACGCCGACCTGCGCCGGCTGCGCAAACTGCTGGACGCCCGTCTGAAGGAAGGGAGGAAGTCATGATCGCCGCCTGGATGGCCTACAGCTTGGGCATCACGACGTTGCTGGCCGCGGGCGCCTTCGCGCTCGACCGCGCTCTGCGCCTCGGCCGCCGGCCCACCCGCTGGGTGTGGGCAGGCGCATTGACCGCCTCGCTGGCGATCCCCGCGGCGGCGCGGATCCGTCCCGAAGCGTTCACTGCAATGGCGGTCCCGACGCTCACGTCGGCTCCGAGTCATCTCAGCGCTACGCGAGTGGCGCTCCCCGCGGCGGCGCCTGCCACGCCCACGCGCACGTTCACCCTGTCTGACCTCGACCGGCCATTGGTGTGGCTGTGGGCTGGGATGTCAGGAGTCTTTGGCGCCGTCTTGCTTATCGCCGCTTGGCGTCTCGCGCGTTTGCGGCGTCACTGGCGCCGCGCATCGCTCGAGGGCAGGGCAGTGCTGGTCTCCGACGATGTCGGACCCGCTGTAGCGAGCTTCTGGTCGCGTGACCTCGTTTTCCCGCTCTGGACGCTGGCGCTCGACGAGCACCAACGACGGCTGATGCTCGCTCACGAGGAAGAGCACGTGCGGGCGCGCGATCCGTGGCTGCTCGCGGTCGCCGGCCTCGTGCTCGTTGCCGTGCCCTGGAACGTCGCTGCGTGGTGGTTGGTGCGACGCCTGCGACTCGCGGTGGAGATGGATTGCGATGCACGCGTCCTGGACCGAGGGCGGGACGTGGAGGCGTACGGCGCACTGTTGCTGGTGGTGGGTGGGCGCGCATCGCGCCGCTTGGTTGGGGCCGCCGCCTTGGGTGAGCCGGCTTCCTTCTTGGAGCAGCGGATCCGGTCGATGACGGCGGCGGTGCCGCGGCGTTACGTGTCGGCCCAATGCGGGTGAGCGGGGCGCCAGGCGAAGTTGGGTCGGGCTGGGTGACGGGTGTTGGCAGCGTGCATGTCGGCGCCGTCGCGCCGACGGTCGAACAGGTCGCGCGAGCGGTTCTGCAGAGCTATGGCGACGATGTGCGTCGCTACAGCGGCACGCCAAACCATCTTTGGTTCGTCGCCGACGCGCAAGGGACCATCGTCGCGCACGGCGCGGCGCCAGCGCCGTCGGCCGAGGCGGCCGCAGACAGGATCAACACGGAGGAGGCGCCGTCGTTGATCCCGGGCTACGACACCCTGCGTGTCGCGATGATCACGTTACTCGGACCGCGGAAGCTAGGCGCCAACAGCCCACCGGTGCTGTGGGTGCAGCTGCGCGGGCCCGGTTCAACGGCTCGCGAGACCCAGTCCGCCTTCGACGCGCACATGGCCGCGCTGTTACGCCCCCAGATTCGCAACGGCTTACAACAGTATTATCCATCGCTGCTCGGGGAATCGCGTGGTCCCGCCCTCGACGTCTGGCTCGGGCACGACGCCCAAAACCGAGTAGTCGGAGCCACCCAAGCCGCGACCAGCGGCAGGGCCATGGATGCTGATCAGATCCGCGGCGCGCTGGCCCAGTTCCGGCCGGGCCATGATGGGTGGGAGGTAGTGGATCGCGCGGCCCTGCGCGGCGTGGTGCGGGACAACGTGCGCGTGGTGTGGGTCTCGATCAAGGACGGAGATTCGACCAAGCCGTACTTCGATCCGGGGATTGAGTTACTCCGCGCGACGGCACAGCGCTTCGAGCCGCAGACCTTCGCCGACACTCGACCAGGCGCAGCAGTTGCTCTGGTCTTTGACGTCCGAGATTCAGTCATCGCTCACGCAACAGGGATCCCTGGCGGGGGGCGGCGCCCCTGCTCGGACGTGCTCAGAGAACTGCTACCGCAGTTCGGCGGCTCCAAGTTCGGCTCGGAAGGGTGCGCTATGTTCACGACAGACAAACCCGCGGTCTACTGGGGCTCGCTGCGGCCGCGGCGCTGACGGTTGCGCTATAGAACGCCTCCGCAAGAGGCCGTATATTGGGGCGCCCGCGCGGCGGGCTTTA
>WNGI01005569.1_pt1 | contig 11382 bp, 5 predicted proteins | sample 5400621 | NCBI WGS metagenome assembly WNGI01 (sample SAMN13153374, study PRJNA577476) | soil metagenome | isolation source: 20 cm soil or saprolite under Garry oak tree replicate 1 | place: USA:California | collected 2016-06-15
GTGAGCGTCGGATAGATGCCGCGCTCGTCCGGCTGCATGAGGTAGAGCAGCGGCCCGTACAGGCTGTCGAGCTGCACGGTGGTCGCGAACGCGAAGCGGTCGCGGAGCCCACTCGAGTCCGCCGGCAACTGGGCCCACGCCCCCGGACCTGCGCCCAACAGTACCAGCACCGCGTACGTCGCACGCCGCGCCATGGCCCGTGTACAAACACCGAGCCCCGGGGGTGGTTCCCCCCGGGGCTCAGACGCTGCTGGGGTCGGACAAACGGAGCTCAGTTGCGCGTGATGGTCACGCGGATGTTCTTCGGCGGCGTCGTGGGCGCAGGCGGGGTTGCGGTTGTCGCGGCGGTGTTGCGGCGCTCGATGATGAAAAGATGGTTTCCCGCCGGGAATTTGAACTTCACCGACTTGGGGCGTTTCTGGGTTGCCGTGTCCGCAGCCTCGAACGCCGTTGCGTTGCACGACACCGCGCTGAACGGACTCACGCAGGCAAACGTTACGATTCTGGTTGAATCGGCCGGGCTCCCGTCCCAATTCGTGGCGAAGGTAAGGGTCGCCGTGTCGGTGAGCGCGAATCCGTAATACATGCACGGCCCCTGAGCCGTCGGCTCGGGACAAGCGGTGTGGTTGTCGCCGGCGTACAGATTCGTGATCATGGGTTGGACCGAACCCTTCGTGGCAACGTCCGGCATCACGAGTGCCGGCGCGGTCGCGGCGGTGCTGTCGCCGTCCCATAAGTCACCGGTCTGCGTAACTGTGGACGCGCTCGGCAGGGTGAACGTGAAATCGCTGCCCATGTACGTCGTATAGACACTCGCGAGTTTCGGCTTACCCGCGCTCGAGAACGGCACCACGACCGCCAGCGCATTCGCGGACTGGGAGGCGATGGTCCCGGCGGTTCCACCGAACGTCACGCCGGTAACTTCGTCCAGCTTCAAGACCGACGTAGAGGAGATCGTGATGATCGACCCCCCCTTGGGCGTCGCGCTCGAGATCGTCCCATTAAACGTCTCGGGGTTGAGATTCACCACGAGCGTGGTGTCCACGGAACCGGTCGTAAACGTGATGCGGGGCTGCCCGCCGTTCACTCCGACCGCCGTCACGTTAAAGGCGTGCGTCGAAGCGTCCGGGAAGTGCCGGCTCGCATCGACCTCCACGGTGGCGAGGGTCGCATCGCTGGTGCTTGCGGTGACGTCTCCGATCAGCGGGTTCAACTGCGCATCCTGTACCTCGACGGTTACCGCCACGACCGTGCCAGGATCCACGACGACAACGCTCGGCGTGACGCTGAGCGCCGCGGCGCCGTTGCGCAAATCCGCCGTCGGGTCGCCCTTGCAAGCCCAGGCCGCGACCGCCGCTCCCACGAGAATGGCACCGATGAGACGTAGCTTCATATTCTTCTCCCCCGACGTGTTGATGAACGACCTAGAAGGTGGTGATTTCTTGAATGGCATCGTTGCTCAGCTTCGTGGCCCAGTTGGGCACGCTCGTTTCCGTGCGATCGTTGGTGTATAGCAAGCTGTAGTTCCCAAGCCGCGTCATGTCCATGAACACGAACTTCAGACCGCGTGTCCGGCTGAACTTCCACGCCTCCCAGGGAAGGTCGGGTCCGTTCTGCGGACGCTTCATCACCTGATCAGGCTCACCGTACTTGATGAAGATCCGGCCGCGATCCGTCCGCCACCCGGGCACTTGCGCCGCTCCGCCCTCCCGAAATCGCACGTTCGCCTCGTTGATCCGCTTATAGAACGCCGCCATCTCCTCGTTCTCGGACGTGGCGGGTGTGGTGTCCCGCTTGCGCCAGAACGCGCGGAGGAACCGTCGCTTCCCGTCCACCGTGAGCCCGCGGTAGACCGCCAGTTCACCGCCGCTCGTCAGGTACACCAACGGCTCAAACAGCGTGTCGAGCTGGGCTTCGCTCATCCGGGCGAACAGATCGCTCGGCTCCTCGGCCGCCCGCGCCACGGCTTCGACGCGCTGCTCCGCCTCGAACCCTCCCATGCGGAAGGGCGCGGTCCGGGCGACGGTATCGGCGCCCGAGCCGATCACCAGCGCCAAGCGGTACGCGCCCGGGGGCAATCCACCCAAGTCGAGCGCACCTGTGAGCGGCCCGCCTCCGGCGCCGAGCGCCGCCTGCGCCGGCTGCGTCGCCACGATCGCCTTCCCCTGCTGGTCGAGCACTCGCACTAGCCAGGCCACGGCGCCCGCGCTGTCGCGATACACCTCGCAATAGAACGACAGCGCCGCTTGCGACGGCGTCAACATCGGATCGGGGGCGGCCGTGATGAACAGGTCCCCTTTCCGCACCTCACCGGGCGCCGCCGTCGTGTCCCCCGAACTGGCGCGCCGCACGCGGTACGCCAACAGCACATCGGACGCCGCCGGCCGGGCGGCGTACGCGCCCACCGCCAGGTCGGCCGTCTTGCGCCGACCCGACGCCGAGTCTCGCACGGCGACCCGGATGTGGTACGATCCGGGTGCCACCGAGAACGTCAGCGGGTCCACGGTGGCCGCCCCCGCGAGCTGGGCCGACGCCCAGGGGACCTGCCGCGTCCAGCGATCCTGCGTGAGCACGGTGCCTGCCGTGTCCACGATACTGACGTCGACGCTGAACACCGCGAATCCGCCGGGCCCCAGCCGAATGCCGTCGAGCATGCCGTGCGGCACCCGGACGAACCCGTTCACCAGCGTGCGGTCGCCGCGGAAGAAACGCACGGCGCGCACCAGCACCGAGTCTGCCGCCCCGCCTCCCGGCGGGCTCTGCTGTGCACCTTGCGCCCCGGCGGCGACCGCGCCCGCAACCATGAGCCCCGTCAATTGAGACAGCAACGCCTACCCTCCGCGTGAGCCCCTGCTCGTCACCAGGAGAGCGAGAAGCTCACGATGTTCGTGCCCCCCAGCAGGCCCATGCTGCGCCAGGCGTAATCCACGCCCAGCCCGAACTCGCCGTGCTTGTAGCCGACTCCGAAACCAGCCGCGAGGCCTTGCTGGTTCTCCTTGCTGCTCAAGCCGGTCGCGAATCCCGCCGCCGTCCCGGGATCGAGATCGTTCGCGGCCTGGTACGAGTAGCTGCCGCGGCCCGCGAAGGAGAACCCCGACTTCGCGATGTCGGACAGCATGAACTCCGCCCCGACGCCGAAGCCGGCTTTATTGTTGTTGGGCTGGTTGAACTCCGACAGCAAGGTCACGCGGTTTTGCTCCCGCGCCACCACGTCGAGCGAGACGCCGACGCGGAACTGCACCGGCAGTCCCCAGTCCTTGGTCTTCAGGTTGGCCGCCTGCGGCTCCTGCGGTACGTCTACCTGCCCGGGGACAGGTGCCCGGGTCACGTTGACATCGAGCGCGGCACCGTTGTGCTGCAGCGTGGAGCCGAGGTTCTGGATCACGAACGACGCGCGGATCGGCCGGCCCCCTGCCGAGGCATGGAAGCTGGTGCCGAAATCGATCGCGAATGCCGAGGCGGAAACCTTGCCGAGTTTGTCCGAAATGAACTTGCCCGTGAGGCCCGCTGAAAAGCGATCGCTGAAGTTCTGCGCGTAGCTGAGCCCGGCGAACGTCTCGGCCACGCTGTACTTGGTGCCGTCGCCGTCCGGATTCTCGACCGTATATACCGGTTGGTCTGAGAACCCGAAGTTGCCGAGCTGGAAGCCGAAGCTGCGTGCCCCGCCCGCGAGCGGGAAGGCGACCCCGCCCCAGGTGTAGCGTGTGTCCGCCACATAGCTGTACGTCGAAACCATCGCCCCCGGGCGCGTGAGCTGCGCGATACCCGCGGGGTTGTAGTACAGCGCGCTGATGTCCGTGCTCAAGGCGGCATAGGCGCCACCCAGCGCGAGACCGCGCGCGCCGGCGCCGAGCAGCAGGAACTCGGCGGCCGTCGTGCCGTAGGCCGTATTGTCCGTGGGCACGCTGACCTGCCCGGCAAGCTCGCCGACGGCCAGCGGCAGCGCCAAGAGGGCCCACGAGAAAGCTCGGAATGACCGCGTCATAAAGAACTCTCCTCGTAAGCGCTATTGCGCGAAGTTGACGAGTGTGAACCGCCCGATCTTCGACTTCCCGTCGGGGGTCTCGACGTGATAGAAATACACGCCGGATGCCACGAACTGGTTGTTGCGGTTGCGCAGATTCCAGGTCGTTTCGGCACCGCCCGTGGCGTCGTGGAACGGCAGCACCTGCACCAGGACGCCGCTGAGCGAGTAGATCCGGATGATGCACTCGCTCGGCAGGTTGACGAAGCGCAGCACCTTGCTGTTGGGCGACTGCTCAAACGCGTTGGTCACGTAATACGGATCGGGAACCGTATGCACCTTCGCCAGCTGCGCGGCGGACACGGTACTCGAGTCGAACGTAGCGCCCGAGAACGACCCCTGCGCGCGCAGCCCCGGCACAGCGGGCGGACGTGTAGCAGGGACGAACGCGTAAGGCACTGCGGCAACCGGCGGACTCTTCTCAGGATGAGCAACGTTCCCCGTTACGTTGCCCGCGTAGAACCGCGCGTTCCACACGGTCCCCGACGTCGGGAGCGACGCCATCTGCATCATGAAGTAATGCCCGTTCAGATAAAAGATGAAGCCGTTGCCCGTCGTCGCGAGCGTCTTCGTCAGTGTGTCTCTGACCGACGTGACGGCGACCGGGCTCAGGTGAGCGCGCGGTCTGAGGCTCGCCTGGGTGCGGCACACGATCTTGGGCGTCAACCCCGTTGGTGCGACACTCTCGGTAATCTTCGACCCCGAGGCAGAGTCCGCCGGCGGGACGCAGAATACGTCAGTCCAGGTCAGGAGACCGTTGTTCTGGTCTTCGGTTTGGGCCGCCGGTACACCGACGAACGACGAGTCGTCCAGAATGCCCCAGGACGCGCGCACCACGCTGCGGAACGGCACCGGGGCCTTGTGCGTCACGTCGACAACCGAGTCCACCGTGGCTGATCCTCCCGCGGTAGCACCCCAGTAGACCTTGAAGTCCGCTGCGCGCGTGACCGTTGACAGGATCGCCTCGAGGTCGCGGGCGGGAAGGCTGCGGATCGTACTGTACCCTTGCAGATGGAAGATGGTGACGCCGGGCAGTGAGCCGGCGTTCTTGTTCCCGAACCCCGCAAAGGTCTCCGCGCCGGTGCACGCGCCGGACGCGGGGAAGCAGACCGCGGAATTGGGGTTGGCGGTGTTCTCGTTCGCGGCCCCGGTCCACCACCGCGGTCCGTTCTCCGGTCCCGATGGATCGGCGTTGGCGTCGGCACGCCCGAAAGAGGTCAACCGCCAGGTGCCCGGCACCGTGATGGTGGCTCCCGCTGACAGGGCGAAGGTGGCCGGGTCACCGGCCTTGAAGCGAGCTGTCTTCGGATTGTCGGCGAGCGCCACGAGCGGCGCGTACGCCGTACCCGAGTTGGTCACGTCGGTGGCATCCACGTCCACCGGGACCTGAATCTGAATCGGGGGCTGCGGTGCGGCGCGCTGCAGCGTGACGAAGTACACGGCCGGGGCGCTCGTCCCGAGCCCGTCCGGATCGCCGTTGCCCGGCTGGATCGAATCGATCTGCATCGCGACCGTGGCACTCGTGATGAGCTGCCCCACATCGATCGCGAACCCTGCCGAAATCCCGTCCGCGGGCGGCATCGGCCCGGAGAAGATGCCGGTGGTCTTGTCAATCGACGGGACGGGAGCCGTGGGATCGAGCGCCTGACCGCCAGGCGAGAGGATGGCGGTGGTCCCACCGCCGCCCGCCTCCTGCCCGGACCCTTTACGGGGCGTCACGGTCTTGGCGGGCAGCCGGCCCTCTAGGGCCGTCGAGCCCGGGCCCACTGACTTCACGGAGTTCGCGTCGAACGCCGCCACCGTGTAGAAGTAGCGGAACCCGTTGCGCACGCCGTTATCGATGAACGCGAATGGGATTCCAGTGTCCGCAAGCGGCGGGTTGCCGCTCGCGCCGCCGGTGACGGCCGTGTCGGCCTGGATCACGAGGACGCTGCCGTCGGCCAACTTCACGCGGCCACCGGGAGGAATCTGGATGATATCGCCGGCGAGCGGCACCGCGTGCCCCGTCGCGAGGTCCGACGGACAGTCGGTGCCGGGACCGGACACGCCCAGCTCGGGCGCGCAGTTGCCGTAGTTGATCTCCCCGGTAAAGTCGAGGAACGACGTGCCGGCCTTATCGAACTGCGCGATCACCTTGAGATCACCGGTGGTGCGGCCGCGGTAGATGCGGTACCCCTCCACGTCGAACTCACGGTAGTCATGGTCGAACAGCGCGTTGGGCAGGGCACCGCTCAGCGAGTCCTTCGCCACCTGAAAGTACGGGTCCCCGGTCTGCTCGCTGGGCGACTCGCGCCACACGACGGTCACCTGGTTGTCGCCCGGCACGAGGAAGAAGTCCGGCGCGTCCGGCGGGAACGGCAGCAAGAACTTGGCGTCGAACACCGCCTGGGCCACGAGCCCCTTATTGAGGAGAGAGCGCGGAACAGTGTTGACTTCGTCCTGCTCAATTTTGCCGTTGAGGTTCTTGTCGCTGAACGTGGTCGCCCCCATTAACCGGTCGACCGTCCGCAGCGTATCCCTATTCACGGCGAGTGACTCTGGCTGGGCAGGCCAACCGGGCTTCAAGTCGAAACTTCCCGACCGGTTCTTGATCGCCGCCAACTCAACCGGCGCGGCCCCCATGTACGCCACGACGATCGTCTCGGTCGCGCCGGCCCGCAGGTCGAACGGCCCGGAGGACTCGAAGAACCGAATGTCATCGGTGTTCTGTGTGACGAAGCACACGTGCTGCTGATTCGGGAATCCCCCCGGCACGTTGCACGGCGCGTCACCCTTCGATGGATCCAGGTTGGCCGAGAGGTAACGGTACACTTGGGTCGCATCCCGTGCGTCGTCGAATTGGCCACCGTTGACCGTGTTCGAGAACATCGTCAAGCCGATGTCGAACGGGCTCTTCAGATACTTCACGCCCACGAAGCCGACGGTCGGTGCGAGAGGTGGGCTGAAAATTGTGGCGGGATACACGCAGGAGCCGCAGAAGAACGTGCCCTTGTACGCGAATCCCATGTTGAACGGCAGGAACGCGCTCGAGTAGTTCTGCTTCGCCTGATCGGTCACGTCCATGTCCGCGTCGAACGCCGCGAACGTCTTGGTGATGGTGTAGCCCGTATCCGGGATCGTCACGCCGAACGCCGCTTCGTTCAACGACTTGAACCGCGCCCCGAGGGCCGTCAGTGAATCGGCCTCTGCGTCGGGGTGCCCTCGAGCGACATACACGGATTTCAAGCTCGACGTCACGTTGGTGAACTTGAAGACCATGTAGATCACGTCTTCGTTCCCCGACGGGAAGTTCCACACCATGCTGCGTTGGTCCACCACAATACCCAGTGGATGCTTGCGCCCGGCGTTGAAGCTCGGGTTGCCGTCCCAGTACCACTGCCACGTGTCCTGCTGCGACGCTGCTTTCCGGCCGATCAGGAGCGAACTGTACAGCGTCGGGTCGTTCGGCACGTACGCGTTCACCGGCCAGTTCGACGCGTCACTCGAGTTGGTCGAGTTCCAGATGAGCGACAGCTTGTCGCCGTTCTCGTGCGTGCCGCTCGGGTCCTCGAAGAACGCCGCCACGGTGTCGTTGGCCCACGCGAACCCGGGAGCGCTGGCCAGAATACCAGCCACTTGGAGACCCGAGCCGAAGACGTACTGGTCGGGCGTCCCCTTGGGCCAGAAACCGCCGCCCACCGTGGTCGAGCCGTTCGGATCGACGCAGATGTGGCCGAAGTTGTCGAGGCCGCAGTCCCAACGGTTCCCGTTGACCCGGCCCAGGACCCCCGCGAAGAGGTTCACGGCGCGGCGCGCTCCCGGTCGTGGCCCCGCGCTGGCGGTGCTCACTGCCAGTGCCAGTCCGACCGCCGCAAGCGTCGCGCATCGGAATCCGAGATTTGACGAAGCTTTCAACATTGCACCCTCTCCTCGCGAAGAAGCGCCGCCGGAGCGGCCGCCCGGGCCGGGACCACCCGGCCGGGCGACGCACTCCGCAAACCGTGCGGCATCGTTAGAACGAGATCTCAAAACCGAACCGAATCCGCCGCCCGGGCCCGTAGAAGCGGCTGGGCGCGTTTTGCAGGTTGAACCAAGAGTTGAACGCGGCGTTGTACTCGGCCGGCGTGAACACGCCGTCGCCGTTGCCGAACCGCGCTTCGGCACGCTCCAGCAGCACGCAGTCCACCGGGCCGCTCGAGAAGTTGCCGGCGTTGCGGCCCTGCCAGTTCTCGCAGCCGCCCAGCAGGTTGAAGTCGACGCTGTTACCGACCAGGGCGCCGGCCGACGCCGCCTCCGACCGGAGCAGCGTCACCTGCTCCGAGTCGTACCGCGACTGCAGGTCGGGATAGGTGACGTCGCCCACCTCGGTGAACAGGCTCACGATGTTTTTGAAGTCGAAGATGTTCCGGGCCTCGCCGAACGCGGTCCAATCGACGCCGCCGACGCGGAACCCCTTCGTGACGCGTAAGCTGACGTCCTTGAACCACGGCCGGGTGGACGAGTTCAGCGGCTCGACGGCGTTGCCCTCGAGCCCGAATCCGCCCGGCGTGACCCCCTCGGCCGCGGGGAGCACCCGCGTGTAGGGCAAGCCGCTCGAGAAGCGGAATGTCACGAACGCACCGACGTTGCGGAGCACCTCTCCCACCGTCGTGCCCTTCTTCCAATCGGTGGGGAAGCTCAACGATCCCGAGCCTACGATGTTGTGGGTACGGTTGTCGTCCGTCGGCAGTGCGGCCTGGGGGGGCGGGTCCGTTTCCCCGGTCAACGTGCTGATCTGGCGCGCCAGCGTGTTGAAGTAGGTGAAGGGATCCGAGCCGGTGTTACGGGCCACTTGGAACGTGTAGGCGACCGACCCGCTGAACAGGTTCGAGAAGCGCCGGTCGAGCCGCACGTCCACCCCGCGCACGTTGCCGAAGTCCGCGTTGGTGATCACCCGGAAATCCCCGGTCTCGCCGTTCTGCGCCGGATCGGGGAGCTGCAGCAGCCGCCCCGCCAGGTCGGAGATTTTGTCCTTGTTGTAGGCCGCCACATCGAGCACCATGTCCTGGCTGAAGGCGTGCCGGATCCCGAACTCGAAGATGATCGTCTTGCCGAACGCCAGGTCGCGGCCGTAGCTCTGGTTCCGGTTCGTCACCGAGAGATCGGTGTTGATGCCCCGGAACATCAGGTCGAAGTCGGGCGTCTGCACCTGGTGCGCGTACGACAGCCGGAAGTTGGTGCGTTCGGTGACCGGGAACGAGACCTGCACCCGCGGACTCCACGCGTGGTGCGTCGGCGCGAGGTCGAACTTCGCGTCCGGGTTGTACGGGTCGAACGTCCCCGAGTCGGTCGAGATCCGGCCCGGTGTGAACGGGTACAGGGCCTTCGAGTTGTAGTAGTCGTAGCGCAGCCCCCCCACGATCACCACGTCGCCCAAGTCCAGCCGGTCCTCGAGGTACGCGCCGTAACGGACGGGCGTCTCGTGATACGCGTTGATCCCGAACGCCGAGATGGCGCCGGAGCCGGCGTTGTAGCGGCGCGTGTCGACGCGATGGAACTCGCCGCCCAGCTTGATGCGGTTGTACCGATCGGCCTGCCAGTCGAAGTTGCCCCGAGCCTGCCAGCGCGCCTCGCGCGACAGGTCGATGCCGGCGTTCACCCCTTGCGTCCACATCGGGAACCGCGCGCTCTGCTCCACGCCGTACGGGTTCATGCGATACGGCTGCGCGAAGTCGAGATCGCCGCGGTTGAGGAACGGCACGTCGTCCTGGCACGCGCCCTCGCCCGCCTGAATGCAGCGGATCTGTTGATCGTCCAGTAGGCCGACGTTCTGGTAGGTCGAATCCTTGATGCGCACGTCGTGCCGGTAGTTGAAGTCGAACAGATAGTTGAACGGCTTGATGAGGAAGCCGCCAAGCGGGTTGCGCGTGTCGAGCTCCGATTGCCGCGCGAGCGGGGCGGTGAGCTGTTTGTCGAGCTGGTACGACACCAGGAAATCGAGCGCCATCGCCCGCTCGGCCGAGCGCGCCAGGTTCTGGGTCCAGTTCAGGGTCCCGGCGTAGCTCGTGAGCGACGTCCCGGTGTAGGCGCTCGGATTGTAGAGCTGCGTGAGCGGCTGGTTGCGCGTCAGCGAGCTCGACGCATTACCGGACAGGGCAACCCGCGACCCGCTCCCGTAGGTGTATTGCAACTTGGCGCTGCCGGTGTTGATCCCACTGGCGGAGAACGGCATCCGCAGCCCCTGGCACTCCACACCGAAGTTGCTCCGCATCGCCTGCGCCATGGTGGCGCCGGAGGCCGGTGCCGCGGCGGCCCCGTAGCCGCCGCAGTAGCCGCTGTACTGCACGAAGCGCGGGACCGCGACATGCACCGAATCCGTCGGGCTGTCGCCCCACGTCGCCGGCTGTGTTACCACAGTGTCGACGCCGTCAGCCACGAAGATCGGCCGGTCCAGGTCGCGGTCCTTCTCCGTGTCCGCCGACTTCTGTCCGGTGACCGTGCCGGCGACGGAGAAGGTCAGGTTACCCTTGATCGGCCCGCTCAAGCTGCCCTCGAGGCGGTTGAACCCGACGTTGCGCCACAGGGTGCCCATGTCGTCCGTGTTGAAGGAGAATGAGCCCGCGTACTTCTGGCCCCCCGCGCGCGTCACGAAGGCCAGGATGCCCGACTGCGCGTCGCCGAACTCGGCGCCGATCGCGCCGGTCGTCACCGAGGCTTCCTCCACCGCGTTGGTACTGAGGGTGAGGTCAGTCTCGCCCCGCTGGCTGTTGCGCACCAGCGCGCCGTCCACGTACACGGCCGCCTCACCAGGCCGGCCGCCGCGGATCGAGAGACCTTTGGCCTTCCCACTCTCGACCACGCCGGGCTCGAGACGGATCACGTCCCGGACGTCCGACACGGGGAGGCGATCGAACTGCTGCCCCGACACGATCGTCTTGGACGTCACCTGGTCGCGGGGCACCAGCGGCTGTGCCGCCGCTTCCACCGTAACCGGTCCGATCGCCACGGCGGACGGGGTCAGCTTGATGTTGGTCGTGATCGTCTGACCGCCCTGCACGCGCACGCTCGGCACCTCGGCGGGCGTGTAGCCGATGAACCGGGCGCGCACCGTGTAGGTACCGACCGGCACGTTGTTGATGAAGTAGTAGCCCTTGTCACTGGTCAGCGCGCCGAACGCCGTGCCGACGACGGTGACCTGGACGTTCGCGATGGACGCGCCCTGCTGGTCTGTCACCGTGCCCTCGACCTTCCCCGTGGTGGCCTGCGCCGCGAGCGACGACGCCGCTACGAGCAGCGCCACCGCAGCCGCGAGCCCCGACCCGAGGAGACGACCGAAGGCCTGTCTCACACGATGAGTCATGGAATCGTCCTCCAAAGGCGTGAATGCGTGTGGATGAACG
>WNGI01012737.1_pt1 | contig 11382 bp, 6 predicted proteins | sample 5400621 | NCBI WGS metagenome assembly WNGI01 (sample SAMN13153374, study PRJNA577476) | soil metagenome | isolation source: 20 cm soil or saprolite under Garry oak tree replicate 1 | place: USA:California | collected 2016-06-15
GCGGTGCGCCTCGGGCCCCCGTGGTGGTTTTACGATTCGATGGAAGGCATGCGGCGCTTCCGCGAGCGGACGACCGAAACCGCGTCGATCTACAAGACCGCCGGGTTCAACGACGACACGCGCGCGTTCTGCTCGATTCCGGCGCGCCACGATCTGGCGCGGCGCATGGATGCCAACTACCTCGGCGGCCTGGTAGCACGCCACGTGATCGACGAGAGCGACGCGCGGCGCATGGCGCGGGCCCTGGCTTATGAACTCGTGAAGACGACCTACCGCCTGGCCTGAATTGTTTTCCCGTTTCTTTCCATCCTTCTTTTCTTGATCGACCAGGCGCGCTTGTCGCGCGCGCTCAGGATGACAATCCGCGCTCGCCTAATAGAGAAGAAAAGCAAAGATTTCTCTTCGGACTAGTTCTCGGCTCGCGTCCGCGTCGTCATCCAGATATCGAACCCGCCCACACCTCCCGCCCGGGTAGAAAAGAACATCATCGTCCGGCCGTCTCGCGAAACTTTGGGACCGTTGGCGTTGGCACTCAGCGATCCGCCAAGACTCACAGGCGGCTTCCACGGGTCATTGACACTGCGACGCGTGGAAACGAACAGACCGCCTCCACCACCCGACCGGGTCGAGGCAAAGATGATTTCTCTGCCATCCTTGCTCGGATTGGGGCTCGCATCGTTCGCACCCGGTACGCTGAGCTCGACCACCAGGTTGGCGGGCGCGAGCGGCACGCCATCCTGTGTGATCGTGACCTGATAAATGTCGACGCCAGATAACCCCTGTGGGCCGCGCTGGAAGTACAACGTGTGACCGCCTGACCCGACCTCCACAATAGCCGGCGAAAGCTCAGCCTCCGCCGTGTTCACGAGGGGGCCGAGGTTCACGGGCGCCTCCCAACCGAAGTCGTCATGCTCATCGCGGCGCTGCGATACCCAAATGTCTCTGTCGCCCATGCCGCCCGGCCGGTCGCTGTGGAAGAACAGCAGATGCTCGTCATTGGACAGCCATGGTCCACCCTCGGCTCCCGCGGTGTTGACGACGTTCCCCAAATGGACCGGCTCCTCCCACGGACTGTCGAGGGACGCACGGTGCGAGACCCAAAGGTCGTTGCCCCCCAGGCCTCCAGGCCGATTGCTCTGGATGTAGAGCGTGAGTCCGTCTTTGCTCAGCGCCGAGTTCTGCTCGGTGAACGCGGAGTTGACCGGAGCACCGAGATTCACCGGCTCGGACCACTCCGACCATCCAGCGGAAGACAACTGCGCCGCGATACTCGGGTTCGGCGCGGGCGGGACGTCGCTGGGCACTGCGTCACAGGCCAGCAGCAGCACAAGCGGCGTGAGGGGGCCGAGCCTGGCGATTAGGGTGTGTCTCATCAGAACCTCCTGAACGTGAGGGAAGCGGTTTGTGGCGACTTCGTTGCGCCTGTAGGTTGAATAACCGCGTCCGCTCACCTCCAAGTGACGCGGGCCTCACGTTCTGGTGAGACTCATGTGACGGTTGATCTTCGGGTTCTCGGCTCGCTACGACTCAGCGCGACCGACGGGCGCGATCTGGAGTCCCTGATCCGCCAGCCTAAGCGCACGGCGCTGCTCGCCTACCTCGCGACCGCCGTGCCGCGCGGCTTCCAACGACGCGACACACTCCTCGCACTATTTTGGCCGGATCTGGACGACGCGCACGCCCGCGCGGCCTTGAACCAGGCCTTGTACGTGCTGCGCAACGCTTTGGGCGAGCAGGCGGTCGTGACGCGTGGCGCCGATGAGGTCGGCTTGAGCCACGACGTCATCTGGTGCGACGCGGCCCGGTTCGAGGACGCGATCGACGGCGGCCGGCCGGATGAAGCCCTCGCGCTCTACGGCGGCGATTTGCTGGAGGGTTTTTTCCTCGCCGACACGGGCGCGTTTGAGCGCTGGCTGGAAACGGAGCGCGCGCGGCTGCGGCAACGCGCTTCCGAAGGCGCCTGGCTCCTAGCGGAAAAAACGGCGGCAGAGGGAGACGCTGTTGCCGCGACGCGCTGGGCGAGACGCGCGGCCGACTTGCTGCCGGCGGACGAAGCGGTGACGCGACGCCTCATGACGTTCCTCCACCGCCTGGGCGACCGCGCGGCCGCGATCCGCGCGTACGAGGCCTTCGCCTCGCGAATCAATAAGGAATACGAGCTCGAGCCATCGGCCGAGACCCAAGCGTTGGCGCTCGCGCTGCGGGAGGAAGGCCAGTCCCCCGCCTTGGTGCGAATGGTAAGACTCCCGTCTCTCTCCGTTCCGACGATCCTGCTCGCGATTCAGCGACGCGTTCCGATACCGTGGGTCGTCGCTTCGGTCCTGGCTGTGGCGAGCCTCGTGGCCGGCTGGGCATGGGTCCGGCGCTCCGAGCCAGCGCCACGCACCGTCGTGCGGTTCACGCTGCAGTTCGACGAGAACGAAGTGATGGCGGGCGGTGCGACAGGATCGACCATCGCCCTATCGCCCAATGGCGATCGGTTGGTCTACCTCGCCGAGGGAGGAACCGGCAGGCAGCTGTTTTTGCGTGCCATGGACAGCCTCGAATCAATTCCCATTCCCCACACCCGCACGGCGCAGCTGCCGTTCTTCTCTCCCGACGGCGCATGGTTGGGATTCGTGGCGGACGGCGAGATCTGGAAGGCACCGCTCGCCGGTGGCCCCGCGATAGTGATCTGCTCCGTGGGGACGAATGTGTTCGGGGCAAGTTGGGGCCCTGGCGACGAGATCATCTTCGCGACGGCCGCCGGGCTGTGGCGAGTCGCAGCCGCCGGCGGACAACCGCGCGTACTCGCGCTGGCCGACACGGCCACCGGCGTGCGCTACCGCTGGCCCGAGGTTCTGCCCAGCGGGCGGGACGCGCTCTTCACGAAGGTCGATCGCAGTGGTTTCCAGCTCGCCGCGGTCTCACTGCTGACGGGCGAGGTGCGCGAGCTGGGGCAGGAGGGCACGAGCCCGCGTTTCGTCGTCCCAGGTTACGTCGTGTTCGCGCGCCACGATGGCGTGCTGTTGTCGGCGCCCTTTAACGAAGATGGTCCGGCATTCACCGGTCCGGCGCTCGCCGTTGCCGAAGGAGTCACGGTTGGCATCCACGGCGCGGCCAAACTCGGCGTTTCCCGGTTTGGCTCGCTGGCGTATGTCCCGGAGCGGATCGCGGGTCGCTCCCTCGTGTTCGTGGACCGCGGCGGCGCGGCGGCGACCGTCCCTCTTCCAATGCGAGGCTACCACCACGCCCGGCTCTCGGGCGACGGCCGGCGAATCGCGACCTCGATTCTCCGCAGTGGCGGACAGGAGGATATCTGGGTCGTCGATCTGGAACGGCGTTCCATGAGTCGGGTGACGTCTGAAGACGGCGGCATGGGTCCCATTTGGACGCCCGACAGCCGGCGGATCGTGTTCGCTGCGGATCCCGGCCAAGTTCCCCTGGACATCACGTCCGAAGGGCGGACCCTGCTCTTTCAGCGGGCGGATCTCGCGCGGCAGCGAGACATCTGGACGTTGTCGCTTGGTGGCGAGCGGCGGCCGGAGCTGTATTTGGGCACGGAGTTCGACGAGCGCGCCGCCACCGTCTCACCGGACGGACGGTGGTTGGCTTACGTCTCCGACGAGTCGGGACACGACGAGATCTATGCGCGCGCATTCCCGGTTCCGGGTCCGGCCGTGCGGATCTCTGAGGGCGGCGGGCACGAGCCGCGCTGGGCGCGGAGCGGTCGCGAGGTGTTCTATCGCAGCCGTCGGGACCAGCTCGGTCCTGACCGTGGGCCGACGCGAAGTCCTGTTCAGTGACCGGCCGTACCTCGCGATCCAGAACGGCGTCGCGTACGATGTCCACCCCGACGGACGGCGTTTCCTGATGATCCGGCGCGGGGCGGAGAGCCGCGAAGTCGTCGTCGTGCTTAACTGGTTCCAGCAGCTGGGCTCGCGGCGTTAGGTCGATGCCCGTTCTCCCGCTCGCGCTGCTGCCGGTAGTCCTCACCGCGCAAGGCGTGACCTCTGCCGCAGTGCAAGGCACGGTGGTCGGTGGCGACAGCGTGCCGATCGCTAGAGCAACGGTCCACCTCACAAATGTCGCGAATGGCCGGACGTGGGCGATCGCCACCGGACACGACGGCCGGTTCCTGCTCGAGGCCGTGACGCTCGGAACCTACCGAGTCGACGTGCGCGCGGTGGGATTCGCGCCGCAGTCCCGCAACGGGATCGTGCTAGCACTGGGCCAACGGCTGGTAACGCAATTCACGCTCCAGCCCGCAGCCTTCCAGATCGATCCCGTCACCGTGAGCGCCACGCGCGACCCGGTGCTCGACCCTGGGCGCTCCGGCCCCGCCGAAATCATCGATCGGCGGACGATCCTCGGTGTGCCCAATCTTGGCCGCGGCTTTATGAGCCTCACGCTGCTGAGCCCGCAAGTCGTGTCCTCGGTGCGCACGCCGGCCATCGCCACGGCGAGCGGAATCGCCTTCGATGGCCAGAATCGCGTGTACAACAGCTTCCAGATCGACGGCGGCGCGTACCAGGACGTGTACCGTGGGCAGCTGCCAGGACGCGAGTCATTTCCGCGGCCGCTTTCGCTCGAGGCGCTCGACGAGATCCAGGTACTCGCGGCGCCGTTCGATGTCCGGCACGGGGGCTTTGCGGGTGGTCTCGTGAACGGCGTGACGCGGTCCGGTACCAACGCCGTCCAAGGGTCCCTCTTTGGATTCCTTGCCGATGCTGCCCTGGTCCGGCACGGCGGCATCGGGGACGCAGTCGGGGACTTCACCACGTGGCAATATGGGGGCACGCTCGGTGGCCCGATCGTGCATGACCGCGCGCATTACTTCCTGAGCGTGGATGTTCAACACCGCGTCGTCCCGGACCCCGGGCCGCTGATCAGCGACACTGCGGGCGGCGCCGATACGGCGCGCATCGGTATCAGCTACGCGAGTGCGGTTCGGTTGGTGAACATCCTCGACACGCTCTATGGGCTCGACCCCGGTACACTCGGTCCGGTCCAAGGACGCGTGCCGGCGCACGACGTGTTCGGCAAGGTCACCGTGCAGCTGGCGACGAACAGCCATCTGGACGCGTCGTACCACCACGTCTACGGCAACCGTCAAGACTTTCTGCTGCGCACGAAGAACAACTATTTCCTGTCTTCCTTCGCCCAGAAGGAACCGTCGACCACTCAGGCTTCCCGCCTCATCTGGACGACGCTCCCGGGTGGCCGCTGGTCGAACGAGCTGATCGTGAGCGACCTACGCCAGCGCGATGTCTGCCGGCCTGCCGCAAACTACCCGGAGGTCCGGGTGTTCACTTCCTCCTCCGCGTTCCTGTCGGCAGGTACCTCGGGGGGGTGCGCGCTCAGCGTGCAGCGCCAGGATGTGCTGGAAGTAACCGACAACGCGACAATCGCGTTCGGCCGCCACGTCGTCAGCGTCGGCACGCACGGCGAACTGCTCCGATTCCAAGACGACCTCGTGAATGGCTCGCCGGGCCTTTGGATATTCGATAACCTGGACTCGCTCGAACGGGGCAGGGCGCGGCAGTACCAGCGGACGCTGCCAGGACCCGCCTGGGATGGAGGCGTCGACTTTCGCGCGCGCACCCTGGCCCTCTACGCCCAAGATCGCTGGAGCGCCACTCCCACGCTCACCCTGACCGCGGGACTGCGGCTCGACGTGCCCTTCTTGCCGGACGCCGTCGCCACCAACGATTCGCTCAAAGCCGCCCTCGGGGTGGACACCGGCCGGTTGCCGAGCGGCAACGCGCTCTGGTCGCCGCGGCTGGGGATCAACTACGACGTCGGAGCGAAGGCGCGCACGTTCCTCCGGGGCGGGATCGGCCTTTTCAGTGGCCGTCTGCCGTACCGGTGGCTCAGCAATGCGTATCGCGACGACGGCAGCCAGGAGCTATTCCTCGACTGCCGGGGCGCTCAGGTACCGGTGCCATTCGATCCCGTCAACCAGCCGACCGCGTGCGTCTCCGCGGGTCCTAACCCGCGGCTTAGCCTATTCGATCCGGACGTGACCTTCCCGCAGAACCTCAAGATCGCGTTTGGCGTCGATCATCAACTTCCTGGACGTCTCGTCGGCACCCTGGACTTCCTCTACACGCGCGCGGTGCACCAGCTGTACGTGACCGACGCCAACCTCGCGCCGCCGTCGGGCCTCTCGCCGGGAGAGGGCAATCGGCCGCTGTACGGGACGATCAACCCGACCACGGGCACTGCCACAACAACGCGGTTGAGCACGGCCTTCGACCGCGTTATCCGGGTGTCGGACCGGCGCGGCGACCGAGCATTGTCGGTCTCCGCACAACTCCGAACCCGCCTCGGGGGAGCGGTCGAGGCGAGCGCCTTGTATGCCTACACGCGCGCCCGGGATCGGATGTCCATCGCTCACATCGTCGCGCGTGCCATGCTCGAAGGCACCGTGCTGGACGGCACGCTGGAGAATCGCCGCCTCGGCACCTCGCTCTTCGAGATTCCGCACCGCGTTCAACTCCTGGCCACGATGCGCCTGCCGCATCGCGCTAGCCTCGCGCTCTTGTACGCGGGAGCGTCCGGCAGACCATTTACGTACACCGTCTCCGGCGACGCCAATGCGGATGGAATGGGCGTGAACCTGCGCCAGGACCCGGCCTACGTGCCGCGCGATCGCGCGGACATGACGATGGACGCGAACGGCGGCCTCGCGGGCCTCGGAACGCCGGCAGGTCAGGACTCGGCGTACGCCGCTCTCGACGCGTTCATCCGGTCGGTGCCGTGTCTACGCGAGCAGCGCGGCCGGATCGTGGCGCGGAATAGTTGCCGCAACCCCTGGTTCGGGACGCTCAATGCGCGTCTGACCAAGGCGTTGCCGACAGCGGCGGGCGGCTCCATCGACGTCGCGGTCGACCTGTACAACGTGCTGAACCTGCTCAATTCGAACTGGGGAATTTCCCGCTACGACGGGCTGACGTTCGGCACTGACCTCGTGGTCCTGCGGGGCTACGACACGACCGCCGGGCGCGGGATTTACGAGTTTCGGTTACCACCCCGGAATCAAGTCGACGACCTTGTGTCGCGGTGGCAGATGGAGATCAGCGTGAGGTACGCGTTCTGAGCTACTTCGGGGCCCAGGCCGGCACCATGTCATCTCTTGGATCGTTGGTGAGCCGCGTCAGTCCGCTTCCGTCTGCGTTGATGACATAGATCTCCCAGTTGCCGTCGCGGTCGCTCGCAAAGACGATCCTGGTTCCATCCGGCGACCAACTCGGATAAAAGTTATGCCCCAGCCCGTGGGTGAGCTGCACGATCGCGCTGCCGTCGGGATTCATCAGGAAAATGTGGGCGCTGTCGGCGTCGAACTTCCTCTCGAAGGCGAGTCGCCGACCGTCGGGTGACCACGCAGGCCAAGTTTCCTCGACCGGCGAGTCCGTCAGCCGGATGACCCCTGAGCCATCCGGATTCATCACGTAGATATCATCGTTCGCGCCAGGCGCGCGGACCCACGGGAAGGCTCGCACACTCGCAAACGCGATCTTGCTGCCGTCGGGCGACCACGCCGGATACCAGTCCGGCAGCATGAGACTGTCCACCACCGGGTTTGTGGCCGTTACCCCTGATCCGTCCAGCTTCACCGTGTAGATCCGGGTCGGTCGGTACCAGCTGGTCGTCGGAGGCCCGAGGACGACGAACGCTTCATGATTGCTTGCGAACGCCAGCCGGGTGCCGTCCGGTGACCAAGTCGGATGGTGGGGATCGCCGATGGTGTGGGGCGGGCTGTCAGAATAGTTCACAGGGAGAAATACTCTGGTGACGAGGGAGCCATCATCGCTCATCGTGTAGATGCCAATTGAGGTGCCGGCCAGCGCCAGGGTGTCGAAGATGCGACGAAAAGCGATCATGTGACCATCCGGCGACCAGGCCGGATAGTCCTCGCCGTCCCCTGAAGTCCTCAACTGCCTGACGTCCGAGCCATCAGGCCGCATGAGGTGGATCTTCGCGCTCGGGCCGAGACCCCTCGTGAAGGCAATTCGTCCGGTGAGATCGCTGGACTTCGTTGGCTCTGCCCTGCAGCCTGCCAAGCTCAGCAGGAGGGGGAGGCTGACTCCGATCGCGCGGCAAGGGTTCTGGATCATTCCTGCGAAGTTAGGTCGCGCGACTCACGGCTCACTCACGCACCGCTCACCGGCACGTGAGTGCCGCAACCGTTGACCAGAACGCGGCGCTTCCGCGAGCGGACGACCGAAACGGCGTCGATCTACAAGACCGCCGGGTTCAACGACGACACGCGCGCGTTCTGCTCGATCCCGGCGCGCCACGATCTCGCGCGGCGCATGGATGCCAACTACCTCGGCGGCCTGGTAGCACGCCACGTGATTGACGAGAGCGACGCTCGGCGCATGGCGCGGGCGCTGGCGTATGAGCTGGTCAACACGACGTACCGCCTCCCCTGAGCCTTGCGGGCTGCCGCCCCCCTGAGCAGTTTCGAGTAGTCCCCAGCCCTGCTGGAGGAGTTATGCGTCTCTCCACGTTTGCCCGGATCGCCGGGCTTCTCGTACTCGCCTCGTGTGTTGCTCCCGTGGACACGGACCAGGCAATGGGTCCACTCACGCTGTCGGTCGTGTCCGGCGACAACCAGAGCGGACCACCTGGGACCGAGTTACCGAATCCGCTCGTCGCGCTCGTGGATGACTCCCGCGGCCACGCCGTGAGAGGGCAGATCGTCAATTTCGTCGTGGTCTCGGGCGGCGGTAGTGTGTTCGCAGGTGCCGCGATCACTGGCGCAGATGGCATCGTGCAGGAGCGCTGGACCCTCGGCGCTTCGGGACCGCAACGTGTCGAGGCGCGCGCCATCGATGGTGCGACGGGCGCGAAGCTCACGTTCGCGATCTTCACCGCGACGTTGACCGACCTACAGGCGCCGCTCGTGTCCGATGTCGCCGCGTCGCCTCCCAGTCCCACGGTGGGCACCCCGTTCGACTTGAGGGCAGTCGTGAGCGACACCTTTACCGGCGGCTCGAACATCGCGTCCGCCAGCTACGCAATCGACGGTGGTCCGCCGGTAGCGATGGCCGCTCAGGACGGCGCATTCGATCAGCAAAACGAAGCGGTGCTGGCCCACGTGCCAGCCTTCGCGAGCGCCGGCACGCATTCGATCTGTGTGACTGGACGAGATGCGGCCGGGAACGCCAGCGGCCCGAGCTGCATTTCGGTTTCGGTCATCGTCCTCGATCAGGCGATTTACGTGAGTCCCGCGGGGAACGACGCGGGGAACGGCACGCGTGGCGCACCGCTGCGGACTATCAATGCGGGGCTCGCGCTGGCGGACTCGTTCGGCAGACCCCGCGTGAATGTCGCGGCGGGAACGTACGCCGAGAATGTCGAACTGCGCTCAGGCGTCAGTCTCTACGGCGGCTATGATCCGGCAACCTGGACGCGCGATCCGGTCACCTTCATCACGACGATCGGACCCGCGACAACCGACACGGCCACAGCGATGCATGGCGACAGCGTGTTGGGCATTACGATCGACGGCTTCACCATCCGCAGCGGCGATGTGAGTGTTCCCCGCCAAAGCGCCTTCGGGATCTTGCTGACCCGCAGCGTGGCGACGATTTCGGGCAATCACATCATCTCAGGCAACGGCGCCGCGGGCAGGGATGGCTTCGGTGGCCTCGCGGGACAGAACGGCGTCGCGGGCCTGGACGGACAGCCGGGATCCGCGAACGGACCCGAAGGTGACGGCGGTTTTGAGAGAACGCTCGTGTGCCTCGGCAGCACACTCATCGGTGGCGCCGGTGGGGCGGGCGGGGCGTCCGGCACGGTGGGCCAGGATGGCGCGCCCGGCAACTCGCCCAACGGCGGCAATGGTGGAACGGGTGGACTCGGCGGCGCGACGCCCCCGTTGCCCGCTGGCGGAAATGGGCAGGACGGCCTCGCTGGGATCACCGGAGCCGCAGGAACCGGCGGTGACTCGTTTACGGGCTTCGACATCGTGGGGCGCTACACCGCCGCGGACGGCTTTGCCGGAGCGACGGGCCAGCACGGCGGCGGCGGCGGCGGTGGCGGCGGCGGGGGCGGGCTCGACGGCACGGGCGGCGGCAATGGTGCCGGTAGTGGTGGCACCGGCGGCTGCGCCGGGACCGGCGGTGGCGGTGGCAGTGGCGGCGGCGGCTCGTTCGGCATCGTCGGCGTGCTCTCGACCGTGACGGTCACCGGCAACACGATCGAAACGGGCAACGGCGGTGCCGGCGGCGCGGCTGGCAGCGGCGCGGCGGGTGGTGCCGGCGCCACGGGTGGTCTGGGCGCGACGAATGACGCACCGTCCGTCGGCGCCGGCGGCAATGGCGGCGCGGGCGGCAACGGCGGTTCGGGCGGTCCGGGCGGCGGCGGCGGCGGTGGGCCGAGCATCGGAATCGTTTCGCAGGCAGGAACGCTTGCGCAGGCCGGCAATGTGTTTGTCCTTGGTACTGGCGGGACCGGCGGAGCATCACCCGGCGGGAATGCGGGCGCCAATGGACTGCGGACGCAGATTCGTAACTAGAGCTTTTGATTGCCCCGGGGCGTGGCCCCGGGGCTCCCTACCCTTAGCCGTCGGAGGTTCGCGATGCGTTTCCCTTGTCTGGCAACGCTTGCCGTTGTCGCGCTGTGTGCATGTGGTGGTGATGGTGGTGGCGGAGGTCCGCAGGCAAGTTCGGTCGCGCTGAGCGCGGGCGACAATCAGGTCGCGGCGGCGGGCGCGGCGTTACCCGAATCGCTGGCGGTGATCGTTCGCGACAATGCCGGCGCGGCGTTGCCGGGTGTCGCGGTCACCTGGTCTGTGACCGCGGGCGGCGGCACCGTGTCACCCACCACGCGCACCAGCGACGCGGGCGGCATTGCCAAGACGCGACGCACGCTCGGTCCGAACGCCGGCACGCAGACGGCGCGCGCGACTGTCTCCGGTCTCAGTCCCGTCAATTTCAACGCCGTTTCCCAGATTCAAGGCGCCGTCAACATCGCCAATGCGACCACGGGTCTGCTCACCGACACCGTGCTTGCCACCAAGGCCGAATCGCTCGACGTCCTCGTGACCGATCAGAACGCTGCGCCGAAGCAGGGGGTCGCCGTGCTGTGGGCCGCCACGGGCGGAACCGTGTCCGGAAACAACGTGGCGACGAGTGCGACGGGTCATTCGAAGGTGGGCTACACGTACGGCACCACCGCCGGCGCGCAGACGGCCACCGCGACGGTCACGGGGCTCGTCGGTTCCCCCGTGACCATCACGTTCGCGGCGACTGCCGGCGCCGCCACGAACATCGTCAAGACCACGGGGGACGGTGGCACCTCGGCGCCGTCGTCGCAGGTGAACTACACCGTCACCGCGCGGGACGCGCACAACAATCCCAAGCAGGGTGTGACGATCGACTGGGCGGTCGC
>WNGI01005570.1_pt1 | contig 11380 bp, 8 predicted proteins | sample 5400621 | NCBI WGS metagenome assembly WNGI01 (sample SAMN13153374, study PRJNA577476) | soil metagenome | isolation source: 20 cm soil or saprolite under Garry oak tree replicate 1 | place: USA:California | collected 2016-06-15
GCCGCGGTCGCGACAGGTGGAACACAGGATCCTTCCGCATGGACATGGAGTAAGGGCGGTGGTGGCACCGGCGCCGCGGCCTCGTCCTCCAAAGCAGGGAGCGGATCAGCCGTCAGCAGCGCGACCACTTCCGGTAGCGCCGGCAGCAGCGGGAGCGTGGTGGTCGCGCAATCGGCCAAGAACGACACCTCGCCGGCTCTGCGCGGCATCACGCCGGTCCCCTTCTCGCCGAGCGCCAACCATGTGGTCCCGGTCCTGCCACTCGGCAAGCAACTCACGAACCGAAACCGGGCGGTGAACGGCGCCGTTCAGACCAAGGTCGCGGCGCCGAAGATGCCGGGCACACAGCTCAACTTCGAGGGGATCGACTTCCCGGGCGTCAACTGCAACTGCGCCCCGCCGGACACGAACGGGGCGGTTGGCTCGACGCAGTACGTGCAGATCGTGAACACGGGCCTCGAGGTCTTCGACAAGAGCACCGGCAACTCGGTGCTCGGGCCGATCAGCATCGAGTCGGTGTGGAGCGGCTTCGGCGGCGTCTGCCAGAACAACGGCGAGGGCGACCCGGTCACGCTCTACGACAAGCTCGCGAACCGCTGGGTCATCACACAGTTCGCAGGCACGGCCCAGCCGACTCACGAGTGTGTCGCCGTCTCGACGTCGCCGGACGCGACGGGATCGTACAACCGGTACGACTTCAACCTCGGCTCCGCCTTCGGGAACAACTTCTACGACTACCCGAAGCTCGGCACCTGGCCGGACGCGTACTACATGAGCATTAACGTGTTCAACGCGTCGGGGACGGCCTTCCTCGGCCCGCAGCCATTCGCAATGGACCGCACGGCCATGCTGGCCGGCAACCCGGCGACGATCATCAGCACCGGGAAACTCGGCCCCACGGACGACCAGCTCATGCCGGCCGACTTCGACGGGTCGATCCTGCCTCCGGGGGGAGCGCCGAACCCGTTTACCGAGATCGGGACGAACCCGACCTGGAAGCTCTGGCGCTTCCACGTCGACTTCACGACCCCGGCGAACTCGACCTTCACGCTGGGCGGGACGCTCACCCCGGATCCGTTCAACGTCGTCTGCGGAGGCTCAGCAGGGGCCTGCGTGCCGCAGGCGGGCGTCTCCGACAAGCTCGACACGCTCGGGGACCGCAGCATGTTCCGGAACGACTACCGTCGCTTCCCCGACGGTCACGAGGCACTCGTCGGGAACATGACGGTGGACTCGAACGGCGTGGCGGGAATCCGCTGGTGGGAGATCAACAACGCCACCTCCGGTTCGCCGGGCTTCGCCCAGCAGAGCACGTACCAGCCGGACAACACCTACCGCTGGATGGGCAGCGCGGCCATGGACGCATCGGGTGACATCGCCGTCGGCTTCAGTGCGTCGTCCTCCAGCATCAACCCGCAGATCCGCTACGCGGGACGGCTGGCGACCGATCCGCCGAACACGCTGGGCCAGGGCGAGGCAACGCTCTTCGCCGGCACCGGCAGCCAGACGGACACGGTCAGCCGCTGGGGCGACTACTCGGACCTGACGGTCGACCCGTCGGACGACTGCACGTTCTGGTACACGAACGAGTACTACCAGACGACCAGCTCGTTCAACTGGAAGACGCGGATCGGGAACTTCAAGTTCCCGAACTGCACGGCAGGCCCGAGCGGCACCCTGTCCGGCACGGTGACGGATGCGAGCAACAGCAATCCGATCGCCGGCGCCAAGGTGGACGTGTCCTCCGGCGGACAGTCGTTCGGCAGCACCACCACGGATGCCGCCGGCCACTACAGCATCAACCTGCCGGTCGGCACCTACGACGCCTCCTACTCGAAGTTCGGGTACGGAACGGACACCGAGACCGGCATCCAGATCACCGACGGCAATACGACGACGCAGGACGTGGTCCTCCAGCCGTCGCCATCGGTGACGCTGAGCGGCAACGTCACGGACGGCTCGGGTCACGGCTGGCCGCTGTACGCGCGCATCGACGTGGCCGGCGACCCCGCGTCGCCGTTCTTCACCGACCCGATCACGGGCCACTACAGCATCCAGCTGCCGGCGAACGCCACCTACGACGTGACGTTCACCGCGAAGCTCCCGGGGTACCAGCCGCTCGAGCAGTCGATCGCCGTCGGCGGGAGTGACATGACCCACGACGTGCAGCTCCAGGTGACGCCGGACTGCACAGCGCCCGGGTACACGGAGGGCACCACCCCACTCCAGGAGAACTTCGACGGCGGCAACGGGTTCCCGCCGCCAGGCTGGAACGTGACCGATCCACTCGGCAACGGCCAGGTCTGGCAGCTCAACGACCCGGAGGGCCGATCGAATCAGACCGGCGGCACCGGCAACTTCGCCGACATCAACTCGGACTTCTACGGGCCGAGTGGCCAGCAGGACACGTCGCTCGTCACGCCGACGCTCGACCTGTCCAGTGGGTCCGCGCCGTTCGTGACGTTCCACAACAACTACATCGCCAACCCGGCCTTCCCACAGACGGGCGACGTGGACGTGAGCACCGACGGCGGTAGCACGTGGACGAACGTCTGGCACCACGGCGGGGACGCTGTTCCCGGTCCCGACCTGGAGACCGCCCAGCTGCCTCAGGCGGCCAACCAGAGCAACGTGAAGCTGCGCTTCCACTTCACGAGCGTGTTCGGCTTCTGGTGGATGATCGACGACGTCACGGTGCACTCCGGCGCCTGCGACCCGGTCCCGGGTGGCCTGGTCGAAGGCAACGTGTCCGACCTCAGCACCGGCAACGCCATCAACGGTGCGACGGTGCAGAGCAACGACGTGCCAACCGACAGCACGAAGACGTTCGCCGTCCCGGACGATCCGAACAATCCGGGCGGGTTCTACTTCCTGTTCTCGTCCGTCACGGGGTCGCATCCGTTCACGGCGAGCGCGTCCCTGCACTCGCCTGACACGGAGACCGTCAACGTGGCCGGAGACAACACGGTGAGGCAGGACTTCAAGCTCGGCTCCGCACACCTCGTGATCACGCCGAGCACGGTGTCGAGCACGCAGGTGCTCGGCTCGACGGCGACCAAGACGCTGACCTTCCACAACGACGGCACCGGGTCGGCGCACGTGAAGCTGAACGAGCAGGGCGGCGGGTTCCAGATCCTGGGCGCTCAGGGGGCGCCGCAGTCGAACATCAAGCTTCCTGAGGACCAGCACGCCAGCCCGGAGTGGCTCGGCAACCACACGAATGACAATGCACCGGCCGTCTTCGCCGGAGTACCGAAGGATCCGACCTGGGCGACGATCGCCAATTACCCGACGGCGATCATGGACAACGGCGCCGACTTCATCAACGGAAAGGAGTACTCCGTCGGCGGCATCGACAGCAGCTTCACGCTCCAGAACAAGGGCTACGTCTACGACCCGGGCAGCAACGCGTGGTCGCCGATCGCGAACATGGCAAACGCTCGCGAGAAGCCGGGCGTGGCGTCAGTGAACGGGAAGCTGTACGTGAGCGGCGGCTGGGATTCCAGCGGTACACCGATCGCCGCGACCGAGGTCTATGACCCGGCCAGCAACAGCTGGAGCACCGTGGCTCCGAACCCGAGCCCGACGGCTGCTCCGGGCGTCGCAACGGCCAACGGCAAGATCTACTTCGTTGGGGGTTGTGCCGACGGCGCCTGCACTCCGTCGAACAAGGTCGAGGTCTACGACACGTCCAGCAACAGCTGGTCGAGTGCCGCGAACTACCCGACCACGAACTCCTGGGAAGGGTGCGGCGGTATCGACGGCAAGGTGTACTGCGCCGGCGGTATCAGCGGCGGGACGACGTTCAAGAGCGGGAATGTCTACGACCCGAGCTCGGACTCGTGGAGCCCGATCGCAGACATGCCGACCGACCTGTGGGGTGGCGTCGCCGGCGCGCCCACCGGGGAGCTCGTCCTATCGAGCGGCGTGATCAACAGCTCCTCCACCGTCACCAACGAGGGGTTCGCATACACACCGTCGAGCGATAGCTGGTCTGCGATTCCGAACGCGCAGTTCCCGCGCTACCGCGCCGGCGGCGGATGCGGCTTCTACAAGATCGGCGGCTCCTCCGGAGGCTTCTCGCCGACGCCTGATTCGGAGGTGCTCGGTCCGGGCCTCGACCAGTGCGGAACGACGGACGTGCCGTGGTTCAGCGAGAGCCCGTCCGAGTTCGACGTTCCGGTCGGCGGCACCGTCACCGTCACTGTCACGTTCACGGCGACGACGGCCAACGGCGTCGCGCAGCCGGGCACGTACACGGGGCAGATCCTCGTCAATGCCAACGCTCCGCAGACCATCAACCCGATCGGCGTCACCATGAACGTCACGCCCCCGAAGAGCTGGGGCAAGCTGAAGGGAACGGTCACGGGGACCGACTGCAACAACGTCACGAAGGGCCTCTCGGCCGTCGTCTTCGCGGACGGCAGCACGGGCTTCTCGTGGACGGCAAGGACGGACAAGAACGGGAACTACGCCTTCTGGGGGCCGAAGGACACCTACACGCTGATCGCCAGCGCAAACGGGTGGATTCCCCAGACGAAGACGGGCAAGATCCAGCAAGGCAAGACGACCACGGTCAACTTCAACCTGCGGCCAACAGGCTGCTAGTTGATTGACCACCAGGAGGGCGGGGCCCGTTTGGGTCCCGCCCTCCTCGGTGAGAAAGGGAAGAGCGTGAAGAGCATCGCCGCAGCAGCACTACTACTTGCCCTCCTCGTTCTCCTCGGAGCCGGGAGCAGCAGCTCCGGCAGCGGGGTCCGCGGCACGGTGCTACTCGATCCGGGTTATCCCACCTGCCAGCCGGGAACGCCGTGCACTCGTCCCGCCGCCGATGTTCTGCTCAGATTCTGGCGCCACGGACGGGTGGTGGCTCACACACGCACCGACGGCAGCGGCAGGTACCGGATCGCGCTTCACCCGCGAACCTATCGCGTGAGCTCCACGAGCGGTGCCGTGCTCGAGCCCACCCGCGTCACGGTCCCGACCGGTCGCTACCGGCAGGTGACGTTCAGGCTCGACACCGGCATCCGATAGACGGGGCGCTCTACATGCCCATCGCGTGGTAGCCGCTGTCGACGTACAGCGTCGTGCCGGTGACATTGGCGGCGCCGTCGCCGAGCAGGTAGGCGGCCGCAGCGCCGACGTCGTCAGCCGTGATGTGGCGGCGGAGCGGCGAGCGCTCCTCCACGATGTCCTCCATCGTCGTGAACCCGGCGATCGAGCGGGCCGCGAGCGTCCGCACCGGGCCGGCCGAGACCGCGTTCACGCGGATGTTCTTCTCGCCGAGATCCCAGGCGAGATAGCGCACGCACGCGTCGAGGGTGGCCTTCGCCACGCCCATCACGTTGTAGTGCGGCACAGCGCGCTCGCCGCCGAGGTACGTCATCGTCAGGATCGAGCCGCCGCCGGCCTTCTCCAATAGCGGCTCGGCCGCCCGCGCGCAGGCGACGAGCGAGTACGCGCTGACGTCGACGGCAAGCCAGAAGCGGTCGCGCGGCGTGTCGGTGAAGCGGCCTTCGAGGTCTTCGGCCGCCGCGAAGGCGACGGAGTGGACGAGCAGGTCGAGCTCGCCGCCGAATGTGTCCCCCACCTCGGCGAAGACCCGCGCGACGTCCTCGTCGGAGCGGACGTCGCACTCCGTGACGAGCGGGGAGTCGACCGAGGCGGCCAGCTCGCGCACCGTCGATTCGATGCGATCTCCCTGGTACGTGAAGGCGAGGCTCGCCCCGCCGGCCGCGAGCTCCCGCGCGATCGCCCACGCGATCGAGCGCTTGTTGGCGACGCCGAGCACCAACCCGCGCTTGCCTTCGAACGATCCAGCCATAGCGCGATCCTAGAGAGATAGGTTGTCCACGTGGGTCGGGTCGCGGTTGTCACGGGCGCCTCCTCGGGCATCGGCGTCGAGATCGCCCGCCTGCTCGCGGCGCGGGGCGACCGCTGCGTCCTGCTCGCGCGCCGCGCCGATCGACTCGAGGCGCTCGCGGAGGAGCTGGGCGGCGAGGCTGAGCCGTGCGACGTCTCCGACCGCGCCGCCGTCGAGTCCGTCGCCGCACGAGTGCTCGAGCGGCACCCGCGGATCGACCTGCTGGTCAACAACGCCGGGATCCCGGGACGTACGCGCTTCCTCGACGGCGATCCCGAGGTGATCGAGCGGCTGGTCCGCATCAACTACCTCGGCGGCGTCTGGGTCCTCCGGGCCTTCCTGCCGGGGCTGCGCGCCGCGGCACCGGCGGACGTCGTCAACATCGTCTCGGTCTCGGGCGTCGTCGCCGGGCCGCCGAGTGGCCCCTACTCCGCCTCGAAGCACGCCCAGCTCGCCTTCTCCCGCACGGTCGCGGCCGAGCTTCGCGGCGAGCGGATTCGGGTGCACACGGTCAAGCCGGGCTTCACCGAGACGGAGGGATTCCCGCAGAAGTGGCTCCCGCCGCGCGTGCAGCGCGTCGTCATCACCCCGCAGGAGGTCGCGGCCCACGTCCTCCGCTCGCTCGACGAGGGCCGGGGAGAGACGACCGTCCCCTGGTACTACGGCCCGATCGCCCCGCTGCAGGACGCGATTCCGAACGTATTCACCCGTGTCCTTTCCCGCGTGCCGAAAGCGCCATAGAATCGCCACATGGTCGAACAGGTTCAGTCGACGACCCAGGACATCATCGCCGTCGCCGAGTTCCGGTCGGCATTGCGGCACTTCCTACGGCGAAGCGAGAAGATCGCCCGCCAGTCGGGGCTCACGCCCCAGCGGTACACGCTGCTGATGATGATCAAGGGCGCGCCCGACGGCGGCGAGCAGTCCACCGTGACCGAGCTGTCGGAACGGATGCAGCTTGCGCAGAGCACCGTGACCGAGCTCGTGCGCCGCGCCGAGAGCGCGGGGCTGATCGAGCGCGAGCAGTCGCAGCGGGACGCGCGTGTCGCCCATCTGCGCCTGACGTCGGAGGGGGAGCGGCGCCTGATGCTTTCGTTCACCGAGCTCGCGACCGAACGCGCCCAGCTGCGCGAGGCGTTCGCCAACCTCGACGGCGGCGTCACGGGGCGCTAGCTCCGCAGAAGCAAGTACCAGCCTGCGGTCGCGACGAGGACGCGGGCGTCGCTTGCCGCCAGCTCCTCGGCGTGTGCGCGGCGCTCGCCCGAGCAACCGGCGAGGTCGAGATACCGCGCAAGGTCGCGCTGCTCGTCCTCGAGCCGCTCGCGGAGGAGCACGAGCCCGTTCGCCGCGAAGAGCTCCCGCAACTCCCCGTCGGCGAGCAGGCGCGTGTGCGAGGGATCGCGCACGGTCTCGAACTCGTGGAACGCCGCAGCGGCGGCCGCGCCGTCCGGCGCGAGCTGGTCGACGACGAGCACGTGGCCGCCGGGCCGGGTCACCCGGGCGAGCTCAGCGACGATCCGCTCAGGTCTCGCGACGTGATGGAGCGTGCGATGCGTGCCGGCGAGGTCGAAGGAGGTGTCCGGAAACGGCAGCGCCGTCCCGTCTCCCTCAACGAACTCCGTGTTCGGCCGCGCGCGCGCCCGCGCTAGCTCGAGCAGCTCCGGCACGGGATCGAGCCCGACGACCTCCCGCACGAGCGGGGCGAGGGCGAAGGCCAGCGCACCGGCTCCGGTGCCGACGTCGATGGCGCGCTCGTCGCCGCGTGGCTGGACGAAGTCGCGCACCGCCTCCGCGAGTCTCGCGGCGCGGGCGTCCTGCCGCGCCGCGACGCGTTCCGCCGTCCGCGCGAACCTGTCAGTCGACGACGACACGGCGGGCACGGGTCGGGTCGGAGTTGATCCCGCAGACGATCTCGTAGCCGATCGTCCCGGCGACCCGGGCGTGGCGTTCGATCGGCAGGCCGTCGCCGACGATCGTCACCGTCGTTCCCACCGGCAGCTCCCGGCCGAGCTCGACGGCGACCGCATCCATCGAGACGGTGCCGATTGCCTGCCGCGGCTCGCCGTCGACGAGCACCTCCGTGCCGGTCATGTCGCGCCGGAAGCCGTCCGCGTAGCCCACAGGGACGATCCCGGTCCACGTCGGGCGCTCGGCGACGAACCGCCGGCCGTAGCCGGTGCTCTCTCCCGGCTGGAGGAGGCGCACCTGGGCGAGCCGGCTCCGCCACGACAGCGCCGGCCGCAAGCGGTCGGTGGTCGGATCCGTGTTGAACGGCGAGATCCCGTACAGCGCGATCCCGCAGCGGGCGGCGTCGAAGCGAGCCTCGGGCAGCCGCAGCGCGGCCGCGCTGTTCGCGATGTGACGGGTGAGGTGCGAGTACGGCTCCGTCGCCTCGCGGAACCGCTCGATCTGCTGCCGCGCGAACGCCTGGTCGGAGTCGGCGGTCGCGAGGTGGCTCATCAGCCCCACCACGTTCGCGGGCGGCGGAGGCAGCTCGGCGAGCCCCCACCGGCCCATCCCGGTATCGAGCTTCAGGTGGACGGGGACGTCGTTCGGGATCTCGCCGCTGACCGAGACGACGAGCTCGAGCCGCGCCTCGCGCGCGTCGGCAAGCTCGTCGGTGGGGCACATCACGATGATCCGCGCCTCGGGGAGCTCGCGGCGCAGCTCGACGGCTTCGGCGACGGTGACGACGCAGAGGGCCGAAGCCCCGGCCTCGAGCGCGGCCCGCGCGACGTCGGTCGCGCCGTGGCCGTAGCCGTTCGCCTTCACAACGGCCCAGAGCTCGGCCCCGTCCAGCGCCTCGAGCAGCCGCCGCGCGTTGTGGCGAATCGCGCCGAGGTCGATCGTGATCTCGCTCCGGCTCATGTGTCTAGTCTCGCGCGAGCGCTCGCGGCAGCGCCTCGACCACGTCGCTCGCCACCAGGCCGTAGCGCTGCGGCGCCTCGCGCGAGGCGAGCTGCTGCGCCGCACACGCGGCCGCAGCCGCGCGTTGCGGTTCCATCCCCTTCGCCAGGAAGGCGGCGGTGACTCCGGTGAGGACGTCGCCCGTGCCCGCGGTCGAAAGTGACGGGAGGCCGAGGGCGCAGACCAGGACGCCGCCGCCGGGCGTCGCAACGAGGGAGTCCTCGCCCTTGAGCACGACGAAGGCGCGAAACTGCTCGGCCGCCTCCTGCACCGACGCGAGGCGGTGCGCCGCGATCTCACTCGACTCGCGCCCGAGCAGCCGCGCGAGCTCGCCCTCATGCGGGGTGAGGATGCGCGGCGCCGGCCACTCGCCGGGCTCCAGCTCGAAGAGCGCGTCCGCATCGACCACCGCCGGCAGCTCGACCTCGGCCAGCAGACGACGGACGAGTGCCTTCGCTTCCTTCTCACGCCCCAGCCCGGGGCCGACGGCGAGCGCCTTCGCCTTCGCCGCCGCCGCGAAGACGTCCTCGAGCGGTCGCTTCACCGCCTCCAGCACGAGCGTCTCGAGGACGGGAAGCGACTCGGCCGGCGCTGCGATCGTCACATAGCCGACGTCGGCGCGCAGCGCAGCGCGCGCCGCGAGCGCCGGAGCGCCGGTCATGCCGCGCGACCCTCCGACGACGAGGACATGACCGGCCGTGTACTTGTTGTCGCGCGCCGAGCGGCGCGGCACCTCGGCCAGGATCTCCGCCGTGACGAGCCGGTGCTCGGTCTCGGCCGGCTCGAGGCCGATGTCCGCGACCGCCACCTCGCCCGCGTGGAAGCGACCCGGCGCGACCGTGAGGCCGACCTTTGGCCCGTGCATCGTCACGGTAACGTCGGCGTTCACCGCCGCGCCCGCGACCTCCCCAGTGGACGCGTTCGCGCCGGACGGGATGTCGACCGCGAGCACGGGGACGCCGGCTGCGTTGATCTGCTCGATGACCCGAGACGTTTCCTCGCGCGGCGCTCCCTTCAGCCCGGTGCCGAGAAGCGCGTCGATCACGACGTCCGGCCGCTCGTCGACGAGCTCTCGTCCCTGCGCTTGCAGGATGTCGGCGGCGATGCGCCCGTCGCCGCCGTTTGCGCCGCCGCCCGCGTGAAGCGCGATCCGGCGTGCGTCGGGGAAGCGGTGCATCAGCTCTTCCGCGACAGCCGCTCCGGCGCGCTGCATCATCGCGTCGACGTCGTGGCCTGCCTCGGCGGCGCGCATCTCCTCCGCCGTGTACAGAGGATCGAGCTCAGCCATCGGTGGCGACCGCGACGGCCTGCGCGAGCTCGCGCGAATGCGTCATCGAAAGGTCCACCGAGCCGACGCCGAGCTCGGTCGCCCGCTCGGCGAGGCGGCCGGAAAGGTGGACCGCCGGCTTCGGTCGTCCGACGATCTCCACTTCCTGCCAGGCGAACGCACGGGCGACGCCGAAACCGAGCGCCTTGCCGACGGCCTCCTTGCCGGCGAAACGGCCGGCATAGCTCTGCGCGGGGTTCGGGCGCGAGTCGCAGTAGGCGCGCTCGGCCGCGGTGAAACAGCGCTCGCGGAAGCGCGCGTAGCGCGCGAGCGCCCGGCGGATCCGCTCGATCTCGATCAGGTCGGTGCCGACCGAGACGGTCATGCGAGATGCTCCTCGAGCCACTCGGGGAGGTGCGCGATCGAGGAGACGATCCCGTCCGGCCTGATCCGGGACGCCTCGACGGCATCCGGCCGGAATTTCCCCGTCCGCACGAGCACGGCATGCATGCCGACGCCGCGCGCCCCGGCGACGTCGGTCTCGAGGTCGTCGCCGACCATCCAGGTCATCGAGGGCTCGGCGTCGAGCGCGCGACAGGCAGCGTCGAAGTACGCCGGGCTGGGCTTGCCGAGGACGGTCGCGGCGGTCTGCGTCGCGTACTCGAGCCCGGCGACGTAGCAGCCGGAGTCGAGCAGCGGCCCGCGCGCCGTCTGCCACCAGCGGTTGCGGTGGAGGCAGTAGAGGTCGGCGCCCATCTCGAGCTCCGCGAACGCGCGCGCGAGGTTCATGTACGAGAAGACGAGGTTCGTCTCCGGCGAGTCGTCCGCGCCGCCGATCAGGACGGCGTCGACGTTGTCGCCGACGAGCTCGATGCCCTCGAGATCGCCCACGAGGGCGTGCATCACGAGCGCGAGCACGCGCCGCCCCCGGAGCGCCTCGACGGCCGAGTCTGCGGTCGTCTGCACCTCCCCCACCTCCAGCTCGATCCCCATCGCCTGCAGGCCGGCGGCGAGCTCCGCCTTCGAGCGCGTCGTCGCGTTGGTGACGAAGCGGAGCCGGTGCCCGCCCTCGCGCAGGCGCCGGATTGCGGCGGCCGCACCGGGCAGCGGTTGGCCGGAGACGTGCAGGACGCCGTCCACGTCGAGCAGAATCGCGGCCATGGCCGCCGAGTCTATTCGCGTCACGCGCTCGGTCGTGCTGCCGCTGGCCGAAGTCGACCTGCAGGTCTCCCGCTCGAGCGGGCCCGGCGGCCAGCACGCGCAGAAGTCCGAGACGCGGGTCGTCGCCGTCTTCGACGTCGAGGCCTCGACCGCGCTGACGGACACGCAGAAGCGGCGCGTGA